>WNFO01000113.1_pt1 | contig 93721 bp, 78 predicted proteins | sample 5400251 | NCBI WGS metagenome assembly WNFO01 (sample SAMN13153354, study PRJNA577476) | soil metagenome | isolation source: 100 cm saprolite under Madrone tree | place: USA:California | collected 2016-06-14 | reverse complement strand
GTATGTCCCGGCGTGCGGTGATACATTATTTAGCGGCGTTTGAAGCAAAATGGCATTGTCCGCAAACCACGACACGTTTTTTACCCGGCACCGGTTGCTGATCTGGGCGGCGGGGATCGTTGCGGCTGTTGTGGTGCTGGCCTCGTTCATGTCACGCGGCGACGTGGTTCCGGTGCGCACGGCCACGGTGGAGCGCGGCACCATTCGCAGCGTGGTCTCCACCAACGGAAAGGTTGAGCCGCTGCAGAGTTTCGAAGCTCATGCTCCGGTCGGTACTACGGTCAAAAAGCTGCTGGTCAAAGAAGGAGACCACGTAAAGAAGGGGCAGCTTTTGGCGCAACTGGACGACGCCGAAGCCAGCAGCCAGGCCGCCCGCGCGCTGTCCCAAGTGCGCACTGCGCAGGCTGAAACCAGCGCGGTGCAAAGCGGCGGCAATCGCGAAGAAGTCTTGACCCTAGAGTCTCAGCTGGTTAAGGCACGCACGGGGCGCGACACGGCGCAACGCAATCTCGAAGCTCTGCGGCGTCTGCAGCAGAACGGTGCGGCTTCGCCCGGTGAAGTAAAACAGGCGGAAGACCAGCTGGCAGCGGCGGAAGCCGATCTCAAACTGGTGGAACGGAAACAGAAGGACCGCTATTCTCCGCCCGAGATCGCCCGCGTTGAGGCGCAGAAGACTGAGGCGCAAAGCGCCTATGCTGCAGCCGGAAATATTCTCCAGCAATTGAATATTCGCGCTCCGTTCGACGGCGTGGTCTATTCCCTTCCCGTCCATCAGGGGTCGTATGTCAGCCCAGGGGATCTGGTGTTGCAAGAGGCCGATCTCTCCAAAGTGCTGGTGCGCGCCTACGTGGACGAACCCGATGTGGGCCGCCTGGCGCCCGGACAAAAGATCGAGCTTACCTGGGACGCGATGCCTGGGCGTACATGGCAAGGGTCCGTGAGTTCCGTGCCTTCGACCGTAAAGCTGCTGGGGACGCGCAACGTCGGGGAAGCTACCTGCGTCGTGGACAATAGCGATTTGAAGCTGCTGCCCAACATTAACGTAGGGGTCACGATTGTCACCACCGAGCATCAAAATGCGCTTACTGTGCCCCGCGAGGCGGTTCGTCTGGATGACGGCAAGACTTTCGTTTACCAGATCGTGAACGACGCACTGCAGCGCCGCGATATTCAGACCTCCATTTCGAATCTGACGCAGGTGGAAGTAACCGGCGGAGTCACGGAAAAGGCGCTACTGGCGCTGACTTCGACCAACTCCAAACCGCTGCATGAAGGAGTGGCGGTAAAAGTGGTTCGGTGACGAATTTAATAAACATGAAACTGCGCATAGCAATTCTGATTTTGGCATCGCTCTTCACGGCGGCGCTCGCCGTGGCCGACGATTCCGCTCCGGCGCTGCTGGCCGCGGGACGAGTGGACGACGCCATTACCACACTGCGTTCGAAAATCAGCGCTTCGCCGAGCGACGCCGAAGCCTACAACCTGCTTTGCCGCGCATATTTTTCCATGGCCAATTGGGATCGTGGCATTTCGGCGTGCGAAAGAGCGATCGCGCTCGACCCCAACAACAGCCGCTATCACATGTGGATGGGCCGGATTTACGGCGAGAAGGCGAACAACGTTATCTTCTTTAAGGCGGCATCGCTGGCAGGCAAAGTACGCAACGAGTTCGAGGCGGCGGTGAGACTGGACCCGAACAACGTGGACGCGCGCAGCGACCTGGGCGAATTCTATCTGGAAGCGCCCGGAATCGTCGGCGGCGGCCGCGATAAGGCCGAAACCCAAGCCCAGGCGCTGGCCACGCTCGACCCCGCCAAAGCGCACTACCTCTACGGCCGGATCGCGGAGAAAAAGAAAGACCCAGCCGCGGCCGAGAAAGAATATCGGGCCGCCATTCAATCCAGTCACGGCAGCGCCCTGACTTGGTTCAACCTTGCGCTGTTCTTCCGCCATCAGCAGCGTTGGGACGATATGGAAGAGGCCATCCAGCACGCGGTTTCGTCGCAGGTGGATCGGCCGGAGATTCTTATGGAGTCGGGAGAAGTCCTGCTGCGCAGCGGACGCAATTTTCCGGCGGCGGTCCAGTATCTGCGCCGCTATCTGGCTCTAACTTCGAAGGCGGAAGAGGCTCCGGCATTCAAAGCCCACTACCTGCTAGGCACGGCTTTGGAAAAACAAGGCGACAAACAGGCCGCCGCCCAGGAATATCGCGCGGCGCTGTCCCTGGCCAAAGATTTCTCCAGCGCCCAGGAAGCCCTGGACCGGCTGAACCAGTAATGTACGGGTCCGCCTGCCCCGCGCCCTTCCTGAGCAGCCCTCAGCGGTTTTTTGTAGCGCCGGCATCTTGCCGGCTGTCGTGAGGGCGTCCCGCCCTCACAACCGAGGGCAAGATGCCCTCCGGACAGCCGGCGCTACAAACGCCTACCGAGCACCTGCGCTTATTTACAATCACCCTTTCTGTCCAGTCGATTTTTTCTCGAAGGTGAACAGATGAAATCTCTGTCTCGTCGTGCGTCAATTTCTTCCACTCTTCTGCTCGGGAGTTTTATTTTTGGCGCCCTCCCCCGCCTCGCCGCCGAGCCCCTGCCGCTCAAGCGCGCGGTCGAACTGGCCTTGTCCCACAGCACCACCGCGGCCGCTGCCAGCGCCGACGAGCAACGCGTCTTTGCTTCCTACCGCGAGGCGCGGAACCAATATATTCCGCAGCTCGTGGTCGGTTCCGGACTGGGCAAGTCGTGGGGCTTTCCGCTCAGCCTGGAAGGTTCGGCGCCTTCGATTCTGAACGTCAATTCGCAATCCACGATTTTCAATCCTGCAACCCGGGATTTTGTCCGCGCCGCCAAGACCGATTGGAACGCGGCTACGATCCAGACCAAAGACCAGAGGAACCAGGTGATCCAGGACACGGTGTTGAGTTACGCCGAACTGGCCAAGTGGGAGACCCTCGTAGCTCACCTGCAGGAAGAGCACGCGGCCGCGCTCAAGACCGAGCGACTGGTTGGCGAACGTATCAAAGAGGGAGTGGATAATCCGCTGATGCAGAACAAGGCGCATCTGACTACTGCGCGCCTGCGCTTACGATTGGCCGAAGCGCAAGGCGCCATCGACGTCATTCGCACCCGGCTTTCGCATTTCACCGGACTGCCCGCCTCCGGCATCGAAACCATGCCCGACTCCGTGCCGCCTTTGCCCGAGGTGAAGCAAGAAGACGATCTTGCCGGTCAGGCGGTCCGGTCGAGTCCCGCGGTGCAGGCGGCGGAAAGCCGCGCCACGGCTGAGAGTTTCCGGGCTCGGGGAGAGCATCGCGCCATGTTGCCGTCCGCAGATTTTGCCGCGCAGTACGGCCTGTTGGCCCGGTACAACAACTACGACGAATTTTTCAAGACGTTTCAGCGCAATAACGCCACGATCGGTGTCGTGCTCCGCTTCCCTTTTTTCAATTCATCACAGCGGGCTCGCGCCGAGGCTGCCGATGCCACTGCATTGAAGGCGAAAAAAGATGCGGAAGCGGCCAGAAACCAGGTGTCCGAGGAGACCCTCCGACTGCAGCGCTCGGTGGAGCAAATGGCAGCCGCGCAGGAGGTGGCCGATCTCGAGTACCAGGTCGCGCAATCGAACGTTGAATCGCTCGAGGTACGTCTGGATGCGGGAACGGTGGGGTGGCACGACCTGCAGGATGCGCGAGAGCAGTCCAACGAGCGTTACAGCTCTTTACAAGACGCAAATTTCGAGCTGGAGCGGGCGCGCATCACGCTGCTGCGAGCCATGGGAGAATTGGAAAGCTGGCTCGGGGTGGGCAAGTAGGCCGTGAATATCGAGTGCTGATTTTCGCTCTCCAGGGCATCGAATCGGCGGTTCGACCCAAAATCGTTGAGCCGGGCGCACGATCCACGTAATCTAATAGCGTAAGTATTTGTATAAATGGGAGTTGGAGTCTGTGTAGAAGCGCTGCGAAGTCGCTCTATGTACCTGAATTGTACCTAGGTTCGCGGCAAAATCTATGCCGAGATGTTAGGATAAGTTATTCACAATTATGCCTTTAAAAACACTTTTCCTGAACCCGCCATCATTTGAAAACTTTGACGGCGGAGCCGGCTCGCGGTGGCCTGCTACCCGCGAGATTGAGTCCTACTGGTATCCGGTTTGGCTCGCCTACCCCACGGGCATGCTCGAGGGAGCCCGCCTGCTGGATGCTCCTGCGCACCACGTCTCGGCGGAAGAGACCATCAAGATTGCCCGGGACTACGAGTTTCTGGTGCTCTATACCAGCACTCCCGGCTTTCCGGGCGATATCCTGCTGGCCGCCAAGATCAAGGACGAAAACCCTGGCATGAAGATCGCTTTCGTCGGTCCACATGTCACCGTGCTTCCGGAACGAACTTTGAAGGATTGCCCGGCCATTGATTTCGTCTGCCGCAAGGAATTTGACCATTCTGTGGTTGAGTTCGCCGAAGGCAAGCCGCTGGAAGAAATCCTGGGCGTTTCCTACCGGAAAGATGGATCAGTCGTCCACAACCCCGACCGGCCGCAGATTCAGGATCTGGACGCGCTGCCCCACGTCACCGATGTGTACTATCGCGACTTGGATCCTCGGCGTTACAACGTGCCATTTCTGCTTTATCCGTTCGTCTCGCTATATACGACACGGGGCTGCCCGGCGCAGTGTACTTTCTGCCTGTGGCCGCAGACCACCAGCGGGCACGCCTGGCGCAAACGCTCGACTGACGACGTGGCCCGCGAAATGGCCAAGGCCAAGGAATACTGGCCCTGGGTCAAAGAATTCTTTTTTGATGACGATACTTTCAACATTCAAAAGGCGCGCACGGTTGAACTTTGCGCTAAGTTGAAACCGCTGAATCTTACCTGGTCCTGCACCTCGCGCGTCACCACCGACTTCGAGACCCTGAAGGCCATGAAGGAAGCGGGATGCCGGCTTCTGATTGTCGGCTATGAGTCAGGCGATCAGCAGATTCTGAAGAACATCAAGAAGGGCGCAACTCTTGAGCGCGCGCGCCAGTTCACCAAAGACTGCCACAAGCTTGGCCTGGTGATCCATGGCGATTTCATCATGGGCCTGCCCGGTGAGACTCCTGAAACCATCAACAATACCATTGCCTTCGCCAAGGAACTGGACGTTGAAACTATCCAGGTTTCGGTGGCTCACGCCTATCCCGGCACCGAACTTTACGACTACGCGGTGAAAAACGGATTCATGGTCGCGGACACCAAGATGGTCGATGAAGGCGGACACCAGCTTGCCCAGATTCAATATCCGGGATTGCCCGCGGATGAAATCATGTCCGCCGTCCATCGCTTCTACGACGAGTACTACTTCCGGCCCAAGGCGGTGTACCGCATTCTCAGGAAAGCGGCGTTTGACAGCGTCGAGCGCAAGCGGCTTTACAAAGAAGCAAAAAGCTTCCTGAAGCTACGGGCTTCGCGCAACAAATGGGTCAAGGAGAAGCGCCAAAAGGGAGACTCTGCGACCGTGGCGGAACCAGCCAAGGCCTAGCCACTTGTTGCAGGACTCTTGCCATGGCTTAAAGAAAGGCGTGGCTTCAACTCACGACTGCCGCGTGCGGTGGCTTTGGGAAGGGCACGACTTTCAGTCGTGCCGTATGTCGCTGAAAGCAGATCCGGCTTTAGCCGCTGCGGTTCACCGTTTTCTCCCGCAACACATTCGGCAGCAGCCTTCTCAGGAAAGACAGTGTGACTTTTCGTAAGTATCTGGTGCTGGCCGGGGTGACGCTGTTTGCGGCCGTCGGTGATTCTTTTCTCGCCCGGGGCATGAAGCAGGTGGGCAACATCTCCTTGCAACGTTTGCCCGACGTCATCCTGACCATCTTGAATCCCTGGGTCGCTCTGGGGATTATTTTCTTGCTGGGGTTCTTTGCCGCCTATATGACCGCCCTTTCCTGGGCCGATCTGACCTATGTTCTGCCGGCAACCTCACTCGGATATGTCTTACTGGCGCTGATCGCCAAATTCCTGCTGCACGAACAGGTCACGACCACTCGTTGGCTCGGCATTGCGATGATCTCTGCGGGCGTCGGCTTTGTCACCCAGGGCCCGGCCCTCACTCATCATTCCTCGCCTGAAGGCGCCAAGCCCGCCCCAGAGCCCGTCGCCTCAAGGATAGAACCATGAAGCACGCCTACACCTGGGGTGCGATTCTGGCCATTGTGCTGGCCTCCACCACCGGCGACGTGCTGCTTTCAAAAGCCATGAAGCAGGTGGGCGACGTGGGCGCATTCTGGCGCCGCGCCGGTTTACTGACGGTCGCCGCCCGAATTCTGCGCAGTCCGAGTTTCCTGCTGGGCATTTTTATGATGGCGGTGGCCTTCTACAGTCTCCTGTTCGCGCTGTCGTGGGGAGACGTGAGCCTGGTGGCGCCGGCGTCTCACCGCCGCTGGATGGCGGCCCTGCTGGTGGCCGGCGGCGTAGCCCTGCTGGCGGCTTAGAACTTATCTCCTTACAGATTCGCCAACCGCTTGTACGACACTTTCTCGCCGCTGGGTTAACGCACTAACCGAAAGGCTAGCGCCAATGAATTCGTGCACATCAACCTGTGCTGACATTGTGGAGTATACGGGCGCAGTCCAAACTCTAGAGGTGCATGGGTACTAGACTACCGGCCCAAATGAAAATCAAGTGACAGGCCTGGACTCGGACGTGCGCTCGGCGGTTTGGCAGAGGGATTGCCGTCAGCGGAGATGCTGAATGAGCCCGCAGGACGTGCACGCACCTTCGATGCAGCAACGTCTCGTCGGGGTTAGTCTGAATTCAAGGCGTTTGAATCTCGCCCTACCAATCGAGAACAAACAGTGCTGAGGGCCGAGGGCTTACTCCGAACAACTCATGCATGGCGAAATGGGCAGATGCGGTATAACCGGGATTGCGGTCGTTCAACCGACGCGGTCCGATGCAGCCGATCAAGAAACCGACATGCGGTGCCTCGTGAATGAGAATTGCTCGTTCCTGATCGGTTATTCCGCCGTGGACCCGAAAGCACTTTCCGTCAGTCCCTTTCAGCTTCGCAACCACTGAATTCCCTGTCTCATAAGTGATCCCGTACGGTCTGTCCTTGTACACCTTGCCATTGTATTCTTGAGGTTTTAGTTGGATGTAACCATGCATCCTTTCGATGGTGGTGAAGCGCTTAACCTCGTGGACTCCGCCGCCGTCCGAAGTGGTAACGTCGAGTACCCCGGTGGGAACCGAGATCGCCCCCGAGCCGGCGGCGGACCCGCTCCCCGGCGAAATCCGTACCTTCGTCACCTTGGCGCCTTGAAGAACGATCAATGTTCCAAAGCGACCAAACTGCTTGCTGAACAGAGGGTTCTGAAAAAGTTCGTTCGGCTTTCGTGTTAGAACCAGCGTGGTTGTCATGTCATTCCCACCGGGATTTCCTTAGGCAAGAGTCAGTTCAAAGAGGGCTGGGGAGACGCCAGCCTGCTTCGTCTTATCCCGTGCGTCTCAACTCTCCCCATTGCGCAGGAAAGTCACCAGCCGGATTCAACAAGCCTTGAAACTCCGCGACCGCATCTTTGCGCAGCCACTGGTCAATTTCGTGCCGCTTGACGGGACCATTGTGCCGGACGGTGCGGCGCAGCAAGCGGGCGATGTACTCTATCGCCAGCTGATGATTCTGCTTCATAGCGCGCTGAAAAGTGTTCCCATCCAGAGCGCCCGCTTTGGCCATCACGAGGGCCTTGAGTTCAGGCCCGAAGCCCATCGAATTCGCACTCACCTGCCAGGCGCCGGCTTCTATCGTGGTTGGCGTTACCGAGGTTTTGTTAGTCGTGTCACGACCTTCGTTCCAGTGCCACGAAGATTCAAAGCCTGCAAGCACACGCAACACTTCCAACATCACGGCGCGGCGATGGGAAAGACCCTGCCAAGGGCCGAGGGTACCGAAGATACTCCAATAAACATCCTTTGCGGAGTTGGGAACGAAGATCTCGTCGGGAGCGATTTTGCCCCAGGCGACAAGTTGATCAAGGAAGTGGTCCGGCGGAACACCCCGATTATGGACGCGCTGTTTGGTAGCATGGTAGGCCATAACTCCTCCTTAAATGGGGTCCCTCGGGAAGCGATTTTGATTTCGGGCCGCTCGAATGTCCCATCGAACGCGGCTCGTGCCATTACCTAGTGCAAAGCGCGTGCCAGACTTACAGACGGACGAAATTTTCTCGCAGAGCAACCCTAAGCCTTTCAGCTATGCCAACATACGAGCAAAACCAACATCCCAGTTCGGCAGACAACTGTCCGATTGTGATTGAGATCGTTAACCCAAGGGTTAGCCCGAGCCTCCGCTCAGTTAGCGGTTCTTTTCTCTGCGGCAGTCCCATTTCCGGTGTAATGTTCGCATCCACCGCGGGACCGCCGCTCAACTTGAATAACCTGCTCAACCGCGTCATCCTGCCCGCGCTGCACAAGGCCGGAATTCAGTGGCACGGCTGGCATGCATTTCGCCGAGGCCTCGCAACCAATCTCCATCGCCTGGGTGTACCGCACAAGACCATTCAGGCAATCTTGCGACACTCGAACTTCACAACGACCATGAACATCTACTTAAGGTTGGCCAGTGCGGATTCAACTTCCGCCATGAGGCTGCTCGAAGCCGCATTGTGCGCCAATTGTCCGCCAGCTTCGACACCGGCGGTCGCTGCCGTGGTAAATTATTGACTGCATTTTCAATGTGTTCAGCCCCGCAGTGGGCGCGTAGCTCAGCTGGCAGAGCAATGCCCTTTTAAGGCATGGGTCGATGGTTCGAGTCCATCCGCGCTCACCATGTTTCTTACCACTTCGGCGCATTTTCTTTCCCCGCTTTTTTCAGGAGCTTTCATGAAATCTGTCTTCACCCTGTCTCTAGGCCTAGCCATATTCGTCCTGCTTTTCCTTTCTACATCAATTCCCGCAGTGGCGTACGCCGGGGCTTCTGACAAGACCATCGTCTCGCGCGACGCTGAGGTCGATGGCGTCAAACTGCATTACCTGATGGCTGGAGACGGCCCCAGGGTCATTCTGCTGCACGGCTATGCGGAAACCTCGCGCATGTGGACTCCGATCCTGCCTCTGCTGGCGGAGCGATTCACGGTGATCGCGCCGGACCTGCCTGGCATCGGTGACTCGGCGATCCCAGCGGACGGTCTCGACATGAAGACGGCCGCGATCCGTATTCACGCGCTCGCCCACTTACTAGGTGTCGAGAAGGCGAGGGTTGTCGGGCATGACATTGGACTGATGGTTGCCTATGCTTACGCCACGCAGTTTCCGGCGGAAGTAGAGAAACTGGTCGTGATGGATGCCTTTCTCCCCGGCGTAGCCGGGTGGGAGGCTGTCTACAACAACCCGAGCCTCTGGCACTTCCGCTTCCACGGGCCGACTCCCGAAGTGCTGGTAAGAGGACGCGAACGCACCTATTTCGATTACTACTGGAATGACTTCGCCGCTGACAAGACTCGCTCGATTCCTGAGGCTGACCGCAAAGCGTACTCCGCGGCCTATGCACGGCCGGGGCGCATGCGCGCGGGCTGGGGTTACTTCGATTCGTTCCCTCAAGCCGCCAAGGATTTTGCTCAACTTTCCCAGACCAGATTGGCGATGCCGGTGCTGTCGATCGGTGGGGAGAAGTCATTAGGAACACACGGGGCATTGGCTGCTGGAGGAAAATCCCAAGGAGACGACCGACGCACTGATAAAGTTTCTCTGAGGGTATTTACCTACCGTATCCGCATCTAGCGCAGAGGGTTTGCTCTCGAACAAGCCATAAGCCTAGGCTAGAGACGTAGCTTGCTACGTCTTCTCGCCGCCGGAGACACAGCACGCTGCGTCTCTACCCCTAGTTACTCGATTACTCTGACACTAGGATGACGCCTGTTGAAGCCGCGAAGCGGAAAGCGAAAAACAGAAAGGAAGTACAGGGCTTGGGTCGGCTTCATTTGCCGGGAGAATTCGGTCTCGTCTATGATTCAGCGGGATTTTGCAGCCGGCATTCACCCATCGGCTGCTACAGGCCCGAATTGTACGAGGCCAATTGGCGAAAAGAGATCGGAGCTTCCACATCATGAAAACCATGCAGGGGCCGGCCATATTCCTTGCCCAGTTCGCGGGTGATGCCGCTCCTTTTAACACTCTGGACAATATTGCGCGTTGGGCCGCCAGTCTGGGCTACAAGGGTGTGCAGATGCCGTCCTGGGATGGGCGCCTGTTTGATCTGAAACGTGCGGCGGAAAGCGAAACTTACTGTGATGGGGTGCTGGGCACCCTGACGAAGCACGGTTTGCAGCTTACTGAACTTTCCACTCATCTTCAGGGACAGTTGGTGGCTGTGCACCCCGCCTACGACCTGATGTTTGACGGATTCGCCCCGGAACAGGTTAGAGGAAACCCACGAGCGCGGCAGACGTGGGCAGTGGAGCAATTGCGGCTGGCAGCGCGGGCGTCAGCGAATCTGGGGCTGAAAGCGCATGCTACCTTTTCTGGTGCTCTGGCCTGGCCCTATGTTTACCCGTGGCCGCAACGCCCCGCCGGACTCATCGAGACCGCGTTCGAGGAGTTGGCGGCTCGCTGGCTGCCCATACTAAATGCATTCGAAGAGGCGGGAGTGGATTTATGTTTCGAGATCCATCCTGGAGAAGACCTGCACGACGGGGCGACCTTCGAAATGTTTTTAGAGCGGGTGAAAAATCATTCTCGATGTCGTCTTCTGTTCGACCCCAGCCATTTTGTGCTTCAGCAGCTCGACTATCTGCAGTTCATTGATCTTTATCACGGCCACATCAAGATGTTCCACGTGAAGGACGCGGAATTTCATCCTTCAGGACAGCAGGGCGTATACGGAGGCTATCAGTCGTGGGTGGACCGGGCAGGACGCTTCCGCTCCTTGGGCGACGGGCAGGTGGATTTCAAGAGAATTTTTTCCAAACTCACGCGATACGGATTTGAAGGCTGGGCCGTTCTCGAATGGGAATGCTGTATAAAGAGTAGCGACCAGGGTGCGGCTGAGGGCGCTCCGTTCATCGCGCGTCATATTATTCAGGTGGCGGCGCACTCGTTCGACGACTTTGCGGGTTCCGGCGCCGATCAGGCAGCCAATAGCCGGATGATGGGCCTGGAATGAGCTTTCAGCTGTCAGCCATCAGCTATCGCCTTTGGCAAAGAACTGAGAGCTGAAAGCTGAAAGCTGAAAGCTGAGGTGACCGGAAGGATGAATCCGTGAATGCCGACAAAAACAGCGGTGTGAAGAAATTGAATCGACGCTTGCGGCTTGGCATGGTTGGTGGCGGTCCGGGCGGGTTCATCGGGGCGGTGCATCGCATTGCCTCCCGGCTTGACGATCGTTTCGAGTTAGTGGCGGCGGCGTTGTCTTCCGATCCAGGTCGCGCTCGTATCGCCGCGCTTGATCTGCACATTGCACCAGAGCGCGCTTACGGCAGTTTCGCAGAAATGGCTTCGGCGGAGGCAGCGAGGAAAGACCGCATCGATGTCGTCTCGATCGTAACCCCCAACCATCTGCACTATCCGGCGGCGAAGGCATTTCTCCAGGCTGGCATCCACGTAATTTGCGACAAGCCGCTCACGACGACGCTCGAAGACGCACTGGACCTGGCTCAGACCGTTCGCCGCACCGGCCTTCTTTTTGCTGTGACTCACAATTACACCGGTTATCCCATGGTTCGCCAAGCTCGCGAAATGGTGGCGAACGGAGAACTTGGCCCGATTCGCGTGGTGCAGGTGGAGTATGCGCAGGATTGGTTATCCACACCGCTCGAAAAGACCGGCCAGAAGCAAGCGCTCTGGCGCACTGACCCCGCGCAAAGCGGCCCCGGAGGTTCACTCGGGGATATTGGAACCCATGCTTACAATCTCGCGTCTTTTGTCACCGGCCTGAATTGCCGGGAGCTGGCTGCCGAGCTTACAACTTTCGTCCCCGGCCGCCGCGTGGATGACAATGTGCAGATCATGCTGCGCTTTGCGGAAGGCGCTCGTGGCCTTCTCTGGGCGAGCCAGGTTGCGCCTGGAAACCAGAACAATCTTCGCCTGCGTGTCTTCGGAGAAAAGGCAGGCCTTGAATGGAAGCAGGAAGAGCCGAACTGCCTGTGGTTTGCCGCGCTGGGCAAGACTCCGAACCTGATCTACCGCGCCGGGCCGGGAGCAAGTCCGGTAGCTGCGCACGCCAGCCGCGTGCCCTCGGGCCATCCGGAAGGATACCTGGAGGCATTCGCCCAACTGTATGCTGACATGGCGGAGCAGATCAGCGCCCGTATCGCCGCCCGCCCTGCGGATCCGTCCTCTTTGCTGGTGCCTACCGTCGAGGACGGCGTAGCGGGCATGCGTTTTATTTCTGCAGTGATCGAATCGTCCCGCCGGAACGCGGCCTGGACGCCTCTGCCCGGCGTAGGCTGAAGAAGTTGTCAGTGGTCCAGCCTAGTCTTCTGGTCTCCCGCTGGCCACTGATCCCTGATCCCTGATCCCTGATCACTCATCACGAGTCGAGTACTATTCCGTGGTAAATGCGTGCGCAAGCGAGTATTCTCAAAGCAGTCTCTTACGCATCTTCCCGCCGTACCCTTCCTTGGAGACGGTTCCTTGCGAAGACCGACAGCGTTTTACGCTGTGCAAGGAGCCGCTATGGCTGACAAGACTTCCCGCGTTCGTGTGAAATCCGATGGCCATGCCCTTCCCGCTGTCGATGGACAGCTGGTTGAGAACGAGATTCTGCTGAGCTTGTCGGCGAAGGAACGCGACTTGATATTTCCTCAGTTAACTTTCATGGAGCTGAGAACGCACGTGGTGTTGCATGAACCAGGAGAGCTGATCAAGTTCGGCTATTTCCTCAATGATGGATTAGCCTCGGTGCTGACCGTTCTGACCGAGGGGAAAAGCGTGGAAGTCGGGTTGACGGGCAGGGACGGTTTCGTCGGCTTGCCACTGATCGTCGGTTTTAGCACCAGCCCAACCCGGACGGTAATTCAGATTGAAGCTACTGGTTTCAGGATAAACGCCAAGAATCTGGTGCAAGTCATGCGCCAATCCCCAGGGCTCGTGAACCGGCTGCAGCGCTACGTGCAGATTCTGGGCATGCAGGGAACCCAGGTAGCCGCCTGCAATCGGCTTCACGAAGTGGATGAGCGGTTGGCGCGTTGGCTACTCATGTGCCAGGACCGCATCGGCTCCAATTTCGTGGCGTTGACCCAGGAATTTCTGGCGCACATGCTGGGCACGCGCCGGGCCAGCGTAACCGTGGCTGCGGGCATCCTGCAGAAGGCCGGGCTGATTACTTACCAGCGCGGGCACGTCAATATCGTTGACCGACCACGGCTGGAAAGCGCTGCCTGCGAATGCTACGAAATGATGCAGCAGCAGCATAAGAAATGGAGAAGCGAAGTGGACGGACACTTCATTGAGTAATTGGGCAATTTGGTAATTGAGCAATTGAGAAACAAGATTGTTCCTAAATTGCCCAAGTCCGCAATTGCCCAATCCCCCTTCCCCAATTACCAAAGTCCCTCTTCAGGCGAAAAAGCCCCGCCCGTACAGGCGCGTGCTCGCTTACAATAGCGGGGATGCAAACCGGCGGAATAACGGGTACGAAGATGAGTCGCGATTGGAAACAGTGGGAAGGCCAGGTGGTGAATGGCAGCTTCCCTCTGCGCCAATACCTGGGCGGCTCGCATCACAGTGCGGTGTTCCTCACCGAACGTCGCGGGCGCGAGCCGCAGAAAGCCGCGATCAAGCTCATCGCCGTGGATCCGGCAAGCGCCGCGATCCAGCTGGCCCGCTGGGAGCTTGCCGCAAAACTGTCCCATCCCCACTTGCTGCGCCTGTTCGAAACGGGAAGCTGCCAGCTGGATAGCGTGGTCCTGCTCTACGTGGTGATGGAGTACGCCGAAGAGAACCTGGCGCAGATTCTTCCCCAACGGCCGCTCACGCCCGCAGAGGCGCGTGACCTGCTGGAACCGGCTTTGGACGCCCTTGCTTACATCCACGGCAAGTCGCTGGCGCATGGTCGTCTGAAGCCGTCGAATATCCTGGCGGCGCACGATCAGCTGAAACTTTCGAGCGACAGTCTGGTCCGCGTCGACGAATCGGCGAGCGGTGTCGCTAAATCGGGCGTCGCCCTACCGAGCGTCTACGACGCGCCTGAGGTTGCGATCGGGAAGATCTCGTCCGCCTCGGACTCCTGGTCGCTGGGTATGACATTGATGGAAGCTCTCACCCAGCGCCTTCCTGTGCGGGAGGGAATGGCGGAACCGGTGCCTGAAACCGTGCCCGTGCCGTTCATGGGAATTGCGCACTGCTGTCTACGCCGCGATCCGCAACGCCGGTGCTCGGCTGCGGACATCGCGGCGCGGCTGCGATCGACTTCGTCTTCATCTACAGCTACGTCCAAATCCGTATCCAAAGCCCAAGGGCCTTCGACCCTCAGAATACCGGCCGCAGCGGCGAAGTGGCGCTACATTCTTCCGGTGACAGCTCTGGCACTAGTGGCGACCGCAGTGCTGATCGGTCCCAAGCTGCTAAATCAGAGCCCTGAGGGGCAGCCGCAGGCAGCAGTTTCGGCGGAACATTCAGCTGAGAGTTCTTCGCCACGCTCGTCAGAACGTTCTTTTGAGCCGCAGAACGCTCCTGCGAAGTTGCAATCGGCGCCGGTGAAGACAAAACCATCTGCGCGGAAACCGGTCGGCACGAATCAAAGTTCGAGCGGCGCTGTTCCCGCGCCGGCGTCTGCTCCGCCAGCACCCGAAGCGTCAGTCCCCGCATCCAGTCAGGGCACGGTGCTGCAGCAAGTTGAACCTTCGGTGTCGAAGTCAGCCAAAAATACGATCCACGGCACAATCAAGGTGCGGGTGAAAGTTGGGGTCGATCCCTCCGGTAGCGTGGAGAGCGCGACGTTGGTTTCCCCGGGCCCCAGCAAATATTTTGCCCGCCAAGCCATGCAAGCCGTGCAGCAGTGGAAGTTTGTGCCTGCTCCGGGACACTACGCGCGTACGTGGATCGTGCGCTTTGGCTTCAGGCGTTCGGGAACTGACGCCGTTCTCGAGCCCGCGCAGCCTTAGCGACTTGATTTCAGAGCGTTGATGCTTTACCCAAGAGCCGCTTTGGGGCTTTTCTGCGCCATGCGGTTCGCAACGCGCCTTCCAGTATGTCCGGTGCCACCTTTGACAACCGTACGCGGGTGGAGCCTTTCCGCCCCCATCCACCTGGAACCGGCGAAAACACTCTGGGCCCGTCCTCGACCATCCCGGCTTGCTGCTCTGGCGTTAGCAGCAACACGCCATAGCCTTCAGACTCGAGAGCGAGGGTCGCGAAGATTTTTCCTCCGACTCTAAAGTCGGCCTGCCCGAAATGCGAGCCTTCCACCGCTTCTGGCATGCTAAGAGCGATACGTCGAAAATTCGCTGCGGTCACGGCCTCTATTCCTCTTGACTACGTTCCTGCTCAATCTAGCAGTTGGTTCCCGCATGCCAAATTCCGAATTGGAGCTAACTGGAAGGGAGGCGCAATGGCGAGGCGCAATTGAGTTAGTTGCTTTGGCGAGGTCGAGCATACAATGGGCTGCGCTTGAGACAGGACACGTAAGAGTCCCTACACGAGATCGAAGTTCTTGAAAGGGCTTATGCAAACAAGGACACTTCTCCTGACGTTTCTGCTGTGTTCGGGACTGGCGGCAGAAAATTTGGAAAAGACCCAGAAGAAGGCGCTTGAAGCTCAAGTCAAGACCATGACTGCGGAAGCCGAAAGCCTTGAGAGATCTGGTCATCTGGCAGAGGCGCGCATCAAGTATGCCGAGTCGCAGGCGCTGATCGAGATGAAAGACGTCACCGATGCCCTCAAACGTTTGGACGAAGAAATTCAGAAGCGAGTGAAGAACACATTGAGCGACTCACGCAAGCTCTACGAGTTGCACAAGTTCAAGGAGGCTGCCACTGCCCTGGACGAAGCTCTGAAACTGCAGGCCTTCCAGCCGGTGCTGGCGTACGACCTTGCGCTCTGCTATCACCAGCTCGGTGAACGCGACAAGGCCCTCGAATACCTGCGAAAGGCCAAAGCAGGTACGGCCGACCCGAAGCAAAAGCAGAAACTCTTGCAGCTGCTCACGTTTTTCACTACGGGAGAGAGCGGGCTTTCATTGAACGACAGCGATAGAGATCGAGTCGCTCGGGTGAACACTCTCACCGACAGCATCGGCTTGGAAGCATCGCTGGAAGATGGAGCGGGAGAGGAGACGTCGTCTGAAGCCGACCGCCCGTCGTCACAGCAGGCAAGTCAGGTGCCGCTCAAAACAAACGCGCCAGCCAACGCCCATACCGACACGAATGCCGGTCACAGGTCGAGTCTGTGCAATGCGCTGGGTGAGCTCAAGAGCACTTTAGCCACGAGTCCGTCCGCGACCTTCAATCTGGCGAATTGTGCTGAGACCAATGGACGACCGGCTGAGGCTGTCCGATTGCTGGAAAAGTATTTGGAAATGACGCCCAGTACCCTCGATGCCAGTGAAGTGCGCGCTCGCGTCGCTGACTTGAAATGGCTGCTGACTCTGCCGGGCCAGAATGGAGTGGACATTCGCCGGTTGTATGCATCGGCCTACGGCTCGCTCGCGGAGCGCAAGTACGATCGTGGGCTGGCAGACTTCAACAAGGCCGGGGAACTGGCGCCTGAATTCGCCCTTACTAAATGGAAACTGGGGCTGTTCTATGAAGCCATGGGAAACGTCGATCGGGCCCGGGAGAATTTCACTCGCTACCAGCAGCTTACCTCCGACCAGAGTGAGAAAGACGAGGCTAATTTGCACCTCACCACCCTGGAGGCGAAACGCTCCAAATATGACGAGGAGATAGGCGAGGCTGAGGACATTGTTGCAGATTTATTCAACCGGGCAATGAAGCTGACTTTCAATGGGTCCGAGAACCGCAGCGCCTTGCGGGTAAAGCGTGCGCGTGTGAAAAAGAAGGAAGAAAGCAAAGCGCGGAACCGAGTCGGTGGCTTTGCCATTCCCTTCGCTTACGCGCAGCAGCAACTGGCGCGGGCGAGTGAGCATCTTCAGATCGCCCTGGCTCTGTTTCCGCTCGGCGCGGAGGCCAACGAGCTGATGGGATTGGTTTTCTTGCAGGCCAACGACGGTCACTCTGCAACCAAGAGTTTTGATGTAGTTGCCAGCCAAGGCCTGCCGGTTGCGTTCTATGCCGAAATGCGCGGCCGTAAACAGGACCAGGCAGTGAAGTGCGAGCTGAGTCGCGACCACCTCCGTTTGATCTTCCTGTCGTCGTACGACAAGAAAGGGAACCCGGCGCCACCCAGCAAGCCAGCCGGAGAAGATGGCCTGGGCGACATGATCGTGGAACCCTCCGCTCCCCGTCAACAGGCGTTCGATTCCCTTGACCTGACCTTAAGCGAGATTAAGAAGGTAGAGACCGACAAAGGGCTGCTCAAGCTGAAACTTTCCCAACAGGAAATCACGTTGTCCCCGATTTACCTGCCTTCCTTCACACCCGTCGAGGGTCCGCAGGCGCGAAGGTTCGCCAACAACTACACCCGGCTGTTCGTGCGCTATCCGGGGCTGGAGGATTCCAAGCTCGGAACCGAAGGCATGAGCGGGGGCGAGAAGTTCAAAATGGGATACAACATCGCCAACGCCAGCATGGATATAGCGATGTCTGGGTTCACCCCAATTAGCGCGATTTCAAGCGTGCAGGACGCAATCTCTATTACTCGAACCATTCGGGCGGCGATGGTTTCGCTGAGTGTGAGCTTTGCGACGTGGGAGAAGAGCGTGGACGACCAGCAGCAACTCCTGGCGGGCAAGTCGTTCAAGGCCATTCCGACCCAGCCGGTGAATCTGGCATTCGTACAGGAGGCGAAATAGCGGGAAAACTTTGAGCTAATCGGCTCAGGAACCGCAGGCGGTCGCCGGTATCGTTCATAGTTCAGCGTGAGCGGGGCAGAAGACAGGGATTCCCTACTAGAGCGGCTGCCCAAGAAACCGTCCATCAAACCGGGTACCCTTGGGGGAACGTCGCCCTTGGCGGCGGATCGGCTCCAAGTAAAGCATTACATGGGGCCGCCAGACTCAGGCATTCGAGGGGGCTCGTAGCGCATTTTACGCCAAGGTCCCGGCTCATGCTCATTTGCTTTCGGCGGCCGGCACATACCTCGAATCGCTCCCCTGCTTCGCAGAATCAGGGTGTGGCACGGATGTGGGGATCGAGTTTGGTTCCGTCCTCAAATTCAAAATGCGCCTTATACGTGTGGTTCATACACTCCGGCCGGAGTGGCCCCGAATTGACCTGAAACCCGAACTCGGGATTGTCCTCCGGGAACCGCCGGTAGAACAGCGGTAGAGGTGCATCCGGGTCCTCGTGCCGGTCCACCTTCAGCACGCGAAATTTCTTGTCCTTGCAAAACCAGTGAATCGAATCCTGTAGACCGTAGGAAATCGTCACCTCTGGATGTTCTTCGGCCGCCAGTCTCCAATTGATCTCATATTCTTTTTGTTCGCCCCAGTTCGGCCGCATTCCCATGACTTTGGCAGTTTCTCCCATACAATCCTCCTTAGTTCCCCTTTGAGGGGCGCAATCATACGTCATTTGGCCAAAATTAGCTGCTGGAATCTGGGCTCATCCCGCAGATTATCGAGCTCTGGAGCGGCCCGGATTTCCGCCGGGGAAAACCCCCGGGCTCGCGCTTTCTCCAGCCACTCAAGAGCCTGGTCTTTTTCTCCAGACTGGTTATGGACGACGGCCGCAATCGCGAGATATTCGGGAGTATCTGGATTCAGATTCAGGGCCTCCTGCAGATGTTTAAGAGCCTGGGAGCGGTCCCTCAGCATGGCGTAATAATTCGCCATCATTATGTGAGTGTCTCCGTCTCTGGGATTGACGCGTAAGGCCTCTTCGGCCATGCGAATTGTCCGCTCGTACATCTTAGGAGCCTGGCTTCGCGCGCTTGGACTCCAGTAGTAGGAGCGAGCCAGATTTCCGCAGGAAATGTAGTCCTTCGCGGTGGCCGTGCAGGCGTGCTCAAGCGCCGCCACGGAATCATCAAAGCGGCGCAAGTCGAAGTAAGCGATGCCAAGGTTAGAGTAAGCCTCGGGTGTCGGAAACAGGGCGATTGCGTGCTCCAGAGCTTCAATTGCCCGGCCGTAATCACCCATAAAGATGTACGCACCACCCAGGGCGCGATAGCCATGGGGATCGTCGGGAGCGAGGGCGACGGCCTGGCTGAACTCGCGTGTCGCTTCCGCATATCTGGCTTGGTGAGAATAGAAACTGCCCAGCCAGCCGTATCCCGCCCAGTACTGGGGACGGACCTGAATGGCCAGCTGGTAAGTCTTTTCGGCTTCCACTAACCTGCCCAACCGTTCGTATACGGAGGCCAATCCACGATAGGCGCCCTCGCTGGTCGGGTCCATCTGTACGGCGCGCTGGAATTGCTGGGCTGCTTCTTCGTATCGGCCGCGACTGACGTACACCGTGCCCAGGCAGATGTGACCATTGGCGGAGTCGGAGTCGAGGGCCACGGCATGCTCACAGGCCTGGGTCGCCTTATCCAACCATTCTGGTTCGTGGGTTGCATCGTACCTGGCCCAATAGGCTTCTCCCAGGCCGGCATACGCCAATGCATAGTTGGGATCGCGCTCCAGCGCGCGGCTGAAGAGCGCGATGGCGCTACTCACATTCTCTGCCTTGTGGTACTCCTGCAAGTATCCGAGGCCACGCAGGTAATAGTCATAAGCCGCCGGCTCCTGGGTGCCGTGCGCGACCAGGGCCTGGCGATCGCTTCCTTGGAGTTGCAACCCGAGCATGTTCACCACGCTTTCGACCACCCGGTCTTGCAGGCCGAAGACATCGCTCATGTCGGCGGTTATGGTATCGGCAGAGAGTTGTCGCATGCTGGTCGCATCCACCAGGCTATAGGTTATTCGCACTCTGTTGCCCGATTCCTGCAACGAGCCTTCCAGCACCAGATTGACCCCGAAACCCTTGCGCGCCTGTTCTACGTTCGTGATACCTTCTGCGCGAACCTCGCTGGTGGGAACAATTTGGAGCGGATAACTGCCGGTGAGCTGGGTAAGCTTGACCGCCAGAGTCTCAGTCAATCCGTTGCAGAACGCCTTGGTATTGGGATCGTCGCCGGTTGAAATAAAGGGCAAGACTGCAAGATGTATGGGGGTTGGCTTGCCGAGTCCGAACCAACCCTTGACTTTGTCCTGATGGTAGAAAACTGCCAGCAAGCCGGCAGCAATCAACAGTGCAGAGATCACAGCCAGCAGTGTCCGCCTCGGCTTGCGCTTCACCCCCCGTGGCAGCAGGCGCGATAGCCCGGTGGAAGTGATATCGCTCTGGACCAGACGCAATTCCTCCAATAATTCGCGAGTGCTGGCTTGGCGCTGCCCTGGCTCTTTGGCCATGGCTTTATTGACCAATTTTTCCAGTTCTTCCGGGACCTTTGAATTAAAGATATGGATTGGGGCTGGCGTCTCGCGGCGTATGCGATCGCTGGTAGCCACGAAACCGTGGGCCAGAAAGGGGTGATGGCCAGCCAAGACTTCGTAGAAGACAACTCCCAGGGAGAAAATGTCAGCGCGTCCATCGGGAGTGTTCTCCATCAAGACCTCGGGCGACATGTAGGCGAGCGTGCCGCTCACAGTGGCCGACCGGTCGACGGTAGTGCTCTGGTCGGACTGTGGAAGATGTTTGGCGACGCCGAAGTCTAGAATCTTCACCTGACCATCGGTGGTCAGCATGATATTTTCCGGCTTGATGTCGCAGTGCACGATGCCGTGTCCGTGCGCCGCCACCAAGCCCTGCACGCATTGCACCGCAATGCCCAGAAACTGCTCCAGGCTCATAGGTTCGTTCAAGCGCTGACGTAGGGTTTGGCCTTCGACGAACTCCATGACCAGAAAGATCTCGCCCTGTTCATCGATGACGTCATGGATAGCTGCGACATGCGCGTCGCTGAAGCGAGATGCGCGTTCGGCCTCTTCTTCGAAGCGGCGACGATAGAGTGGATCCGAGCGCAGGTGGGGCGAAAGCCGCTTGAGGGCGACGGTTCGTTTCAGGCGCGTATCTTCGGCCCGGTACACTTCCCCCATGCCACCCTTGCCCAGCCGCTCGCCAATCACAAAACGGCCCATGATGTGCCCGGTAAGAGACCCGGACAACTGGCTGTTGGCGGGTGGCGACGGATAATCTGTCATGGTGGGAGAAGCTCAGTGAGGCGCCCGACGGCGGACGCTTGGCACAGGCGCACCTCCGGTGCGAGGGCAATATAGCTGGGCACTCGCCAGTGGAGACGAATCTTACTCCATGGTTCTAGGGTGGGCAAATCCGGCGTCGCCAGCGTCGCCAGCGGCCCCCAGGACTAACGGCAATGGGGAATTGTGGCAGTGGACGACTTGAGGTTTGTCATCCACGAGAAGACGCTCGGGTTCGCTCACATTCAGTGTGCATGAGCAGAACGGACGCGTCTTTGGAAACCTGGGCATTCCGTCGGTGGTGGACTGCAAAGCGATCATTCCCACCCGTAGGTCGGTGGTTCGGCCTAGCCGGATCGGCAGACACTTTCTGTCTAAAGCTGTCGGTGTGAACCGTATCGTTGCCCAACTTTTTTGATGCGTCCCATCCAAAACTTTCATCCAATAAACCCAGAAGTAGATTGACAGGCCTTGGCCTGCTATCTAGGATTGATAGGTTAATGTCAGCTTCCTGCCTAATGCGCTGCCAGTGTTGTACTTGTTGTTGTACGGGTGTATCCACTGGTGCCAGGGGGCTGCTGACCTAAGAATCATTTAGAAATCGGCAATTCCGCCCACCGCCAGTGCGACTTACTGGCGGTGGGCTTTTTTGTGGCCCAAATCCTTATGGCAAACGCAGTCACAGAAACCAAAGCGCAGCGGGTTGAACGGCTGAAGCGGGAGAAGAACCCGTGGGAGGGCCTGGAAGATATCCGCCGATTTGCCCGCGAGGGTTTTGGCTCCATCACGCCCGAATGGCTGGGTACATATTTCCGCTGGTGGGGTGTGTACACGCAGGGGGACGGCGCCGGAGCGATCGGGGGAAAGAACGGTGAGGGCAAAGCGCTGCCGTACTTCATGGTGCGAATCCGGATTCCCAATGGCCTGCTCCATTCCCATCAGCTTCGAACCATTGCCGACGTGACCGAAAAATATGCGCGTGGAACGGCCGACTTGACCGTGAGGCAAAACATCCAGCTCCACTGGGTGACGATTGAAGGTCTGCCCGAGCTTCTGGACGCATTGTGGGGCGCCGGCCTTACCACCATGGGTTCTTGCGGCGACGATACTCGCAACATTACCGGATGTCCTCTTGCCGGTGTGGATGCCGATGAAATCTTTGACGCCTCGTCGCTCGCGCTTGAGGCCAACCGCTTTTTTGTGGGCAACGGCGATTTCTATAATCTGCCGCGCAAGTTCAAAGTCTGCATTACCGGTTGCCACGTCTGGTGTGCCTATCCTGAGATCAACGATGTGGGTCTGACTGCAATTCGACGGGGCGGTAGAGATTCGGAGATTGGTTTCTCCTTACGTGTGGGCGGCGGGCTCTCGACCGATCCCCATCTGGCGGTTCGTTTGAACGCGTTTGTGCGCCGGCAACAGGTGATCCCGGTTCTGAAGGGGATTGCCGAGATTTTTCGCGAGAGTGAAAAACTGCGTGAAAACCGGGAACGCGCCCGCCTTAAGTTCCTCTTCCTGAGGCATGGTTGGACCGCCGACAGTTTTCAACAGGAACTGGAGCGGCGCATGGGGTTTCGCCTTGACCCGGCTGTGGAGGAGAGACCTCCTGACGATGTTTATCGCGATCACGTAGGAATCCATCCCCAAAAACAGACGGGATACTCCTATGTTGGAGCGGCCGTACTGCGTGGGCGGATTTCGGCCCAGCAAATGCGGGCCGCAGCCGATGCAGCTGATCGGTTTGCAGGGGGAGAATTGCGCACCACCAACATGCAGAACCTGCTGATTGTGAACGTGCCCAACCGCAACCTGGGGGCACTGGCGAGTGAATTCGAAGCGATCGGCTTACCCGTCGGCGGCTCGCCGTTCTGGCGCGGTGTCGTTGCTTGCAGTGGTTCGGAATTTTGCAAGATTGCAATTACCGAGACCAAGAGCTTTTCCCGCTGGCTGGTGGAAGAACTCGAGGAGCGACTGCCTGGTTTCGAGCAGCACCTGAAACTGCACGTCACCGGATGTCCCAATAGTTGTGGCCAGCATTGGATCGCCGACATAGGTATCGAGGGCAAGAAGATCAAGGTGGATGGCCGCCAGCAGGACGCCTATTACTTCTGCGTCGGCGGCGCGGTGGGACTGCACCAGTCGGTAGCTCGCCCTATCGGCTATCGCTGCCTGGCTAGCGAAGTGCCCGACGCCATCGAGCGCCTCTTGCACCGCTATCTGGACCAACGCTCGCCCGACGAAAATCTGCGCCGCTTCTTTGCACGGCATAGCAATGAGGAATTGCGCGAGTGTCTGGCGGGGAAGTTTTTGGCGGCGGTAGAGCGAGATCCCTCGCCCGGGAAGGTGCCGCACGCGGTTGAAGGCTAGAAAAGGAAAGAGGGAAGAGCACGACTTTAGTCGTGCCCGCCGCCGCAACTTTTGTGGAAGAAACGTAGGCTAATGCATGACCCTGTTCCCCATGTTCTTGAAACTCGAAGGGCGCTCCTGTCTGGTGGTCGGAGCGGGCGCCATTGGCGGGCCGAAGATCGAGAGCCTTTTGACCGCAGGCGCCTCGGTTCGCGTGATTGCACCGCGCGTGACCGCGGCGGTTGCCGAGTGGTCGCGGACGGGAGCGCTCGTTTGGGAGGCGCGAGAGTTTCACCCTGCGGATCTGGACGGCGTTTTCCTGGTCATTGCCGCCACGCATTCCCGCGAGGCGAACGGAACCATCTTCGGTGAAGCCCAGCAACGAAAGATCTTGTGCAATGTGGTGGATGATCCAGAGTACTGCGACTTTTACTATCCCGCGGTGGTAAGGCGGGGAGATCTTCAGCTGGCGATTTCAACCAACGGCCACAGTCCAGCTCTCGCCCAAAGAATCAGGCGCGAACTGGAAATTCAGTTTGGACCGGAGTATGGCGAATGGCTGGCGGAATTGGGAAAGATCCGGCAGCAACTTTTTGCCAGCGAGATGAATCCTGATGAGCGGCGCCGTCTGCTGCACGAGCTGGCGAGTCGTGCGGCCTTCGAGCAGGCGCAATCTGCGGGAAGCAAGGTCGAGCAAATTAGTGTGGGAGCAAAGTCATGAGGGGCAAAGTCTATCTGGTGGGAGCGGGCCCGGGCGATCCGGAGTTGCTGACGCTGAAAGCGTTGAAACTTCTAAGGTCGGCTGAGGTCGTGCTGCACGACGATTTGATCGGACCGGAGATTCTTGCATTTATTCCATCCTCCACCCCGCGCCACAACGTTGGCAAGCGTTGTGGACGCAAGAGCATCAGCCAGCAGGAGATCAACAGGCTGCTGGTTCAGAAGGCGCTGCTTGGCCTGCGGGTAGTGCGTCTCAAAAGCGGCGACCCGCTCATTTTCGGGCGCGCCGGAGAAGAAATCGAAGCGCTGCGCAAGGCCAATATCGAATTTGAAATTGTTCCCGGCATCACGGCGGCGCTGGGAGCGGCGGCAAACGCGCAGATTCCGCTGACTCATCGTCAGGTTGCATCCGCGATCGTGTTGGTAACCGGCCATCTTGCCGGCAGCGACCAATTCGCCGATTGGCCCGCCAGGATACCGACGGACGCCACCCTGGTGGTCTACATGCCGGGCTACGAATATCGGAACACCGCGCGCCAGCTTCAACGGGCTGGCCTTCCAGGCACTACTGCTTGCGCGATTATTTCGCAGGCGACTTCACCCGAGGAACAGGTGCATGTGACTACGGTAGAAGACCTCGACAAATCTCCGCGGCTTCCATCACCTACCTTGCTGGTGGTCGGTGAAGTTGTGCGTATGGCGAAGCCTGCTGGCTTGTATGAACAGTTTGCCTGGAAGGATCTCGTGTCGATGTCGTTTGCTGCGCAAATCGAGTACGCCTCAACCAGTTCGGTTTTGCAGGCTGGCCAGGAGCGTGGCGAGTGAGAGAACACTTGGATCAAGTGCAGGCTCAGGCAGAAAAATGGCGGCCGGAAGAGATACTAAGCTGGGCGTTCGCTACGTTCGGAAAGGATGTAGCGATTGCGTCGGGCTTTGGGGTTGAGGGAATGGTGCTGCTCGACCTCGCTTCGCGAGTGCGTCGCAAGTTCCGGGTATTCACCCTAGACACCGAGTTCCTGTTTCCCGAAACCTACGACTTGATGGACCGGGTTGAAAAGCGTTACGGAATTAAGGTGGAGCGAGTCTATAGCACGCTGACCCCGGAAGAGCAGGAACGCGAGCACGGTGCCGCGCTCTGGAGTCGCGATCCGGACCGGTGCTGCGCCCTACGAAAGGTTGAGCCACTCAAGACAAAACTGACGGAACTGGCGGCGTGGATCACAGCCATTCGGCGGGACCAGACTTCCTCGCGCGCCGCCGCCCGCAAGGTGGAGTGGGACGTGAAATTTCAACGGGTCAAGATTAATCCCATTGCCGACTGGACCTCGGAGATGGTGTGGAGTTACGCCGTCAAGCGTGAAGTTCCTTACAATCCACTGCATGACCAGAACTACCCCAGCATTGGATGCACGCATTGCACGCGGGCCATTCGTCCGGGAGAGAGTGCTCGGGCTGGGCGTTGGTCCGGATCCGAGAAGACCGAGTGTGGGTTGCACGTTGCTGGTCCGGCAGCAATTGCACCGTTAGTGCAAATCAAAGTCAAAACTACGTTTGGCTACGAAGAGAGCTGAGTCGTAAAGCATTCAAAACCACGCAGGACACGAACTATCAGGCAAGGAATCATCTCTAAGACCAATCCTTTCTGTCATGTATCCTAGCCATCCGTGGCGTTGAAGCCTTCCTGGTAAGAAAGCCCCGCTGCCCAAAAAATCCATCAGTGCCATCGAAATTCTCGATTGTACTTACCCGGTTCATTGGAGATAAACAATGTAAAGATGAATCCGAGTCATATAACCACAGACCACGACGCCTGCGGTGTCGGCCTGGTCGCCCATTTGGGCGGAGCGGCTTCGCGCGAGATCGTAGAGCGTGCGCTTGAGGCCTTAATCCGCCTGGCGCACCGAGGCGGTGTGGATGCGGACGGAAGAAGCGGTGACGGCGCAGGCCTGCTCACCGGCATTCCGGATAAATTCGTCCGCAAGAGTGCGCTTCAAGCAGGCATCGAGTTACCCGCCGTGTTTGGTCTCGGCATGGTGTTCCTGCCGCCAGGCGAGCAAGAAGCGGCGCGCAGTTCGATCGTGGCGCAGGCGAAAGAAAGCGGGCTGAAATGTCTGGGTTGGCGTACCGTGCCGACCGATCCTGAAGTTGTTGGCCCACGTGCTTATGAAGCTCTGCCTGTGATCGAGCAATGCTTTTTCGCTGCACAATCGGAAAACTTGGATTTTGAAAGTCTCCTGTTTCATTTTCGCAAGAGCGCGGAGGCAGAAGCACCACTCGGAACTTACTTCTGTTCGCTCTCCTCACGCACGGTCGTCTACAAGGGACTGTTGACGCCTTCTCAACTGCCTGGCTTTTACGCCGATCTGCGCGACTCCGAGTTTGAGAGCCCCTTCGCGATCTTTCATCAACGTTATTCGACCAACACTCAACCCAGTTGGTCTCTGGCCCAGCCGTTCCGTTTTGTAGCTCACAATGGGGAGATCAACACCATCAGCGGCAACCGGCGCTGGCTGCGCGCGAAATCACCGAAGTTGCTTCGTGAGTTTGGATTCTCCGAAGGCGTTCGCCTGCTGGAGGATCGGGTCAGCGACTCGGCGAGTTTCGACAACGGATTTGAACTTCTTTTGCGCCAGGCGTACAGCCCGGCTGAGGCCATGCTCGGCATGGTTCCCCCCGCCTGGGAGCGTTCTCCCGAAGCGGCGACGGAACTACGAAGCTTCCTTGAAGAGCGCTCGCGCCATCAGGAACCGTGGGACGGCCCCGCCGCCCTGCTCTTCACGGACGGCTGCACGATGGGAGCCAAGCTTGACCGCAACGGACTGCGGCCCCTGCGTTACACCCTGACCTCAGACGGGTTGCTGGTAGTCGGCTCTGAGGTGGGAATTGCCGATCTTAGCGACAAACAGATCATCGAAAGACAACGGCTCGGCCCGGGAGAGATTCTGCTGCTGAATCCCGCCACCGGCGTGTTTGTTCGCCCCAAAGACTCATTGCGGCTGCGCGACCGGATTCGCGCGACTTCATCGCCGCCCTCGGTTCTTATCGCCCCAACCGACAAGGTCTGTACGGATACGACACCAGAGCCGAAGCAGATGATGGCCGCGATGGGTTGGAGTGAAGATCAATTTCGCCTATTGTTCCAACCGCTGGTTGAGCAAGGGCAGGAAGCAGTCTGGAGCATGGGGGATGATGCCCCGCCGGCTTCACTGTCCAGTTTCCGCCGTCCGCTATGGGACTACTGCAAGCAGCGATTCGCGCAGGTCACCAATCCTCCAATTGACTCGCTACGTGAGAGTCATGTGATGTCACTGAAAGTGTTCTTCGGCCAGGCTGTGCTGAACTCGCCCCTGCTCGATGGTGGGCAATTCGAGCAGCTAGAGAAAGAGCTGGGCACGACCGAGAGAATTCAATTCACTTTCCCGGTTTCGGCCGGATCTGAGGGAGCAAAGGCTGAGTTAACGCGCCTGCAGGAAGAGGCCAGGCAGGCATCGGCAAAGAACCCGGCGCTGATCTTGCTGACCGACCGGGGTGTGGAGGCGCAGCATGCGGCTTTGCCGGCGTTGCTGGCTCTGGCGGCGGCCTGGAAGTCGATGGTTGAGGCCGGGGCCCAAGATATTCCGCTGGTGATCGAGACTGGGCAGGTGATTGACACTCATCATGTGGCGCTGCTGGTTGCGGCGGGCGCAAGCGCTGTATTTCCCTATCTGGCATTGGAGCAGGCCGCGAGCCTCAAGCCGGGCGGGGCCGAGAGCTACCGGGGCGCAGTGGAAAAAGGATTGCGCAAGGTGATCGCGCGAATGGGCATCTCGACGATTGCCAGCTACCGTAATAGCCATCTGTTCGAGATCATTGGTCTAGACCCCGAGGTTTGCAGCCAGTTTTTCGAAGACGCGAGTTCTTCTCTGGCTGGCAAGAGCCTGACCGGACTTTTGCAGGATTGTCTCGATCGTCATGCCGCAGCTTTCTCGGTCACGACCGCGCACTTGCAGGACAACGGGCTCTATCGTTTCCGGCGGCAGGGGGAGCAACACGCCAGCTCTCCCGAGCTGGTGCGGCGAATGCATCGCTATCTCAAGTCTCCCACCGAAGAGAACCGTCTCGCCTTCATGGAACTTGGCCAGCAGCGGGAGCCAGTGGCGGTTCGCGATCTTTTGGAGATTGTTCCCGGCGAGTCGCGACCGCTGGAAGAGGTCGAATCGGAAGCGTCTATCCTCCGCCGGTTCAGCACCCAGGCCATGTCGTTGGGGGCGATTTCACCGGAGACGCACCGCACTCTTGCCATCGCCATGAACCGCCTGGGCGGCCGCAGCAACACCGGTGAGGGCGGAGAGGATCCCGAGATCTATCGCGACGGCGGCGAAGCCAATAATCGGGTCAAGCAGGTGGCTTCGGCACGATTCGGAGTCACCGCGGAATACCTGGTTCACGCCGACGAGCTGGAAATCAAGATTGCCCAAGGCGCGAAGCCCGGTGAAGGCGGCCAACTTCCGGCCAGCAAGGTCTCGGTCTACATCGCACGCTTACGACATGCGGTGCCCAAGATGATGCTGATTTCTCCACCGCCACATCATGACATCTACAGCATTGAGGATCTGGCGCAGCTGATCTACGATCTGCGTGCGGTAAATCCACGGGCGCGAATCGGGGTCAAGTTGGTGGCCAGCGCGGGTGTCGGAATCATCGCCACCGGTGTAGCCAAGGCTGGGGCTGACGTCATCACCATAAGCGGCCACGACGGCGGCACCGGCGCGTCGCCGATTACTTCCATCAAGAATACCGGCATCCCCTGGGAAGTGGGTCTGCGGGACGCGCACTGCGCCCTGGTGAAAACGGGGCTGCGCAGCCGGGTGCGCTTGCGCGTGGATGGCGGCTTCAAGTTCGCGCGGGACGTGATCATCGGCGCGCTGCTCGGCGCGGAGGAATTTGGTTTTGGCACCGCCGCGCTGCTCGCATTGGGATGTGTCATGGCGCGGCAATGCCATCTCAACACCTGCCCGGTTGGCATTGCCACTCAGGACGAGAAACTACGCACTCGATTTGCCGGAAAACCGGAGATGGTTGAAACCTATTTCCGGGCGGTGGCCGCGGAGGTTCGCGACATGCTCGCGGCTCTGGGCGCCGGCTCGATCGACGACATCACGGGCCAGGTCGAACGCTTGCGGCCGCAGACCCCGCAGGCAGCAAAAGCGCTGGCTGGATTGCTTGACCCAATTGCTAGTCCGCGGCGGGTCGCGGGTCCAAGTGAAGAAGAAAGCAGTTTGTATCGCGAGTTGAATCGCACTCTGGGATCCAATTACGACGCTGATGACGTTAACCTGCGTGCCGCCCGCCGCCGCCGCTTCCCGATTACCAACTGTGATCGCGCGATCGGAGCCCATTTGAGTGGAGAAATGCTGCGACAGGGCTTAGCGCAGCAGGGTGACGGCCCGACCAAGTATGAATTTGTGGGCAGCGCGGGACAGACCTTCGGTGGATTTCTGGTGAACGGATTGAATTTCCGGTTGCTGGGCGAGGCCAACGATTACGTGGGCAAGAGCCTGTCGGGGGGTACGATTGCCATCACTGCCGGGGAAGAAGCGTCGGCTCGCGGTGATGTGCTTGCCGGCAACACCTTGCTCTACGGTGCGACCAGCGGGGAGCTGTACGTTGCGGGGCGTGTCGGCGAGCGATTTGCGGTGCGCAATAGCGGCGCGCTCGCGGTTGTGGAAGGCGTCGGTCAGCACGGTTGCGAATATATGACTGCTGGCGTGACCGTGATTCTGGGCCCGGCAGGAATGAACCTGGGCGCGGGCATGACCGGCGGCCTCGCCTATCTGTTGCGGGATTCCATCGGGGGATACGGTTACAACCAGCACTCGGTACGTCTGGCTCCCATCGAGGTGCGGGAAGAGTTGTGGTTGCGCCGGGTGTTGCGCAGGCACTTGCGTCTGACTGGCAGCCCGCGGGCAGCGGCCCTACTGGGCGCTTCGGCGCCACTGCCATTCTTGCGGGTGGAGCCGCTCGCGCTACCTTGTACGATTGCGGAGACCTGGGCAACAATCTTGACCAGATTCAGACGGCCGGTCGCGCCTCCGGTCTACGCGGTGCCAGTGGTTGCGACGGGAGCGTTGGGGGCGCTGTTGAAGACGGTGGTCCTCAAGGATGGGGACAGACCGTCGTCGATGCAGCCTGGGCTGGCTTGAGCAGTGTCAGATCGCCAGTTGCCGGATGCCAGATCGCAGTTTTCACATACCTCGCGTCGGTAAGCCTTTGCCAACCAGAGTTTAGAATCGGTTACACTTCTCCGCTATAATCTTTCCCTACTCATGGACTTTGACCAACTAGTAACGTTCTTGGAAGTGGCCAAGCTGGGGAGCTTTTCCCGGGCCGGGCAAAAAGTTTTTCGCTCTCAGTCCGCCGTCAGCGCGCAGATCCGCCAGTTGGAGCAGGAGTATGGCGACCGGCTGCTTGATCGCTCCGGCAAAGATGTGACCCTGACTCCCGCCGGCAGGGTGCTATTCGCTTACGCTGAGCGCCTGCTGCAGATGCGGGATGAGTCACTGCTCGCGGTGGCGGATCAGGGCACCAGTCCCCGCGGCACGCTGGTGATCGGCGCCAATGAGGCGACTTGCCTGTACGTTTTACCGGATGTCTTTGCCAAGTATTGTCATCTGTATCCCGGCGTGCAAATTAGCATTTATCGCAACTTCAGCTACAAGATTGTCGAGAAGCTGGAGAACGGTACCATCGATGTAGGAATCGTTACACTTCCGGTAAAATCCGCCAGCCTGAAGACGCATTCGATTTTTCGCGACCAGCTCATGCTGATGGTGAGCCCGCAGAATGCTTTGGCCAAGCTGGAGGTCGTGCCCATCAGCGAAATCGCCAAGCAGCCGCTGCTGCTGCCCAAGACCGGCTACAGCCGCCGAGTGATGGACAAGTTATTTCGCCCTTACGCTTCCCACTTGCAGGTGCGAATGGAATTGCCCAGCGTGGGAATGATCAAGAGCTTCGTGGCGGCCGGGCTGGGAGTTTCGCTGATCAGCTCCAGTTTTGCCCGCGACCAGGTGCTGGCCGGGAGGGTCAAGCTGATTCCCATCAAGGACGAAGAGCTCTGGCGGGAATTGGGAATTGCCTACCGGCGCGACCGCACGCACACCCGCGCGACTTCAACTTTCATCAGTACCGTCCGACAGCTGGCCTCAGCCTCCAAGTAAGCCGAATTTGACGGGCGGGCCTATCGAATTTGTCGATGTAATCAATCGCAATTTCCAATTTCTGTTTGCGCTAGAGAATTGCTACTCTAGGCCACGGATATCAAAAGCCTCAGAAGCTTTGATCGCAGTGGCCCGAGGTTATCATCGTAATTTGAACCCAGCTGAGGGGGTGTGGCGTGAATCAATTGGAAAGCAGCTTGAACAAGATCCTGGAAGAGCATCAGCACGAGAGCGGTCTCCATGTCATTGGGGGCAGGCGCAGATTGATTGATCGCCTGATGCAATTCTTTGAGGAATTCAACCCAGACACTCAGGAACCAAGATTAGGCCGGGAGCAGCACAACTAGTTTCCGGGAGATGTACAGCGATACCAAATGACCTCAACTTCCCAGAAGGCTAAGGCTAAGCGAATTACGTCGATGGGCACAGGCACATCGACACGAATTAGCGTGTCTTCTGGAAGAGGGCGCCTGGTGAGCTGAGCAACAAAAAGTTCTAACAGCTGACAAGACCCACCGCCAGAAGCAACTGGCCGGTGGGTCTTTTATTTGTCCCAGAATTGGGATCAACCACATTCCGATCAACCACGAAGAGCGCAAGGGGAGACAAGATGAGCGAACTATCGGTAGAGGGCAGGGACGCAGTGGACGGGTGCCTGGTGATGAAGTTCGGCGGCACTTCGGTGCAGGACGCGGCCGCCATCCGCCGGTTGTGTCAACTTGTCCGGCGGGCGTCACCGCAGCGTCCGCTGCTGGTGATCAGCGCGCTGGCCAAGGTGACGGACCAGTTGATGAATGCGGGATGGGCCGCGGCAGAGGGACGACTGGACGCCGCCCGGGAAAGCCTCCAAGTGCTCCGCCAAAGGCATGAAGCTGTCGCCAGTGGGCTGGTGGGCGGGGATGAATATGGCCGTCTGCGCAACGAGTTTGCTCGGGAATTCGACGCTCTGGCAGCGGTGTCAAGCCGCATCGCATGGGAGAAGGCATTCACGCCCCATGCCCAGGATCAACTCTTAGGAGCGGGAGAATCGCTCTCGTCGAAGTTGGTACATGCTGCTCTGCGGGCCGCAGGAGTGGACGCAGTGCTGGTGGATGCAAGAGAGTGCATCGTGACCGACGCCGCGCACACCCGGGCCACGCCGCTGTGGGATGAGACCAACCAGCGACTGCAAGCGGTACTGCTACCGCTGCTCAAATCGGGCCAGACTCCGGTCATGGGCGGATTTGTCGGCGAAACCCGGGACGGTATTCCCACGACGTTGGGCCGCGGTGGTTCCGATTTCAGCGCCTCAATCGTTGGCGCCGGCCTGCATGCCCGGCGGATCGAGATCTGGACCGATGTGGACGGCATCATGACCACCGATCCCGTCCTGTGTCCGGACGCTCGTCGGGTTGCGCGCATGAGCTTCGACGAGGCGGCAGATCTGGCTTACTTCGGAGCCAAAGTGTTACACCCGGCGACGCTGGTGCCGGCAATGCGTAGCAATGTCCCGGTCTGGGTGCTCAATTCGCGCAATCCGGATTGCGCCGGAACCGAAATTGTGTCGCATTGCGAAGCCGACGGCACGGTCAAGGCGATCACCTCGAAAGCAGGTGTGGCGATCGTGGACATCGAGCCGGTTCGCTGGTTCGCGCCCGAGTTGTTACGAGAGGTTTTTGATGTGTTCGAACGTCATCAGCACAGCCTCGACCTGCTCTCCGCTTCACGCGGTAGCCTGGCGCTACTGGTGAGTTCGGTTACGGCGTTGCCGTCCATTGCCGAGGAACTGAAAGGTTTAGCCAATGTGCGCTGGGAAAACCACAAGGCGCTTGTCTGCTTGGTGGGTGAGCAGATCCGGAGGCATCCGGAGCTTGCCAGCCAGGCGTTTCGAGCGATCGGCGACATCGCCGTGCGCATGATCTGCCAGGGAGCCTCGGAGCGGAATATCAGCTTTCTGGTCGACGAATCCCGCGCTGTCGAGGCAGTGCAGCGCTTGCATCGGTCGTTCTTCTCGGCGCCCGGGCCGGAACCGGCAATAGAATCGAGTTCTTCGCAGGCGATGTGCCAAGCTGAAGGCGCCTGGCAATAGACCGGGCGATTTCGGTCCTGCAGCGATCGCCCAACCGGCGTCATCCCGAGACTGGGCGAGAGCCCAGTGGGGGATCTCCGGTGCATCCTTGCGCCCTTCGCTCCGGCTGCACAAGGGCTGTACCTCTGATCCTTCAAGGCCTCCCGGGATGACCTTAGCTGGTGGGAGGCTGAGTGTTTTGTTTCTAACCCTAATCGAAATTTCTACTTGACACTTGGCGCATATCCTTTACCATAAATGAATAATTATTCATTACGATGAATAGTCATTCATATGGGCAAGCCGCTGCGACAAAAAGTCATCCTGGAGTTGCTGGAAGAAAAGTCGGTAGGCAGCCAGGAGGACCTTCAGCGCGCCTTGAGCAGACGTGGTTTGAAAGTCGGCCAGGCCACGCTTTCGCGTGATATTCACGAGCTGGGCCTGGTGAAGACCGGGGCGGGGTACACGCTGCCGAGTGAAGTCGTATCCGAGCCCGCCTTGCCGCCAGTTTCGAGACTGGTGCGCGAGTTCGTGCTGGAGGTGCGGGCGGCGCAGAATCAGTTGGTCATCAAGACCACCGTAGGTAGCGCGCAACCCGTGGCGGCTGCGCTCGACGGACAGGATTGGGAGGAAGCCATCGGAACCATCGCTGGTGACGACACGATATTGATGGTTTGTACCGACAAGAAGGGCGCCCACCATCTGGCGGCCAGGATTCAGGCGATGCTTGCCTAGGGGCGGGCAAATCAAATAATGACGGGCAAACTCAAGACCGCGATCTTAGGAGCAACCGGCTATTCCGGCTTCGAACTGGCGCGCATTCTCCTTCGACACCCGCAGTTGGAAACTCCGGTGATGCTTCAGCGTTCCGGCGAAACCGCGGCGGCGAATCTGGCAGACACGTTTCCCGCGATCTCCGGCAATGGAGGTTACCCGCTGCAACCGCTGTCCTGGTCGGAGTTGCAACGGCAGAAAATCGAGTTGCTGTTTCTAGCTACGCCGCACGAAGTATCGCGGGCGCTGGTTCCGGAAGCAATTGCCCGCGGATTGCGCGTCGTCGATCTCAGTGGCGCGTGGCGACTAAGGCAGGCGCAGCATCGGGCAGTCTACGCATTCCAGGATACGGATGCGGTCGCCGCGGCCGAGCTCACTGAGAAAACGGTCTACGGGCTGCCCGAGTTAAACGGGGACCGGCTTCCGGGAGCGGCCCTGGTGGCCAATCCGGGCTGCTACGCCACTTCGGTAATTCTGGCTCTGGCACCGCTGCTGGCTGCAAACGTTGTGGATCGGGAGAAGGGAATCATTTCGGATTCCAAGTCGGGCGTCTCCGGCGCGGGCAAGGAAGCGACGGCGCGTACGCACTTTGTTTCCGTGGCAGACAATTTGTCCGCCTATTCCGTGTTCGCGCACCGCCATGTGGGAGAGATGCTCGAGCAATTGAAGCTGGACGCACGTGACCTGATTTTCACTCCGCATCTGCTGCCGATTCCGAGAGGAATTCTTTCGACCATCTATGTGCATCTGAAGCGTGAGACCACAGCGGCGGAAGTTGCGTCCTGCTTTCACGACTTCTACGCCGGCAAACCCTGGGTGCGAGTCTTCGCGACACCCAAGCTTCCGCAGATCCAGTTTTCGTTGCATACGAATTACTGCGATCTCGGTTTTTGCTTAGCGGAAGACGGACGCCGGCTGGTGCTTGTCTCGTGCGTGGACAACTTGCTTAAAGGTGCGGCAGGACAAGCAGTTCAGAACATGAATCTTATGTATGGGTTTAAGGAACAGGAAGGTCTGCAGTGAAAATTGTTATCAAGCTGGGGGGGGCTGCACTCGAGGACAAATCCACGCTCCAAAAATGTGCTCACGCGATTGTCGAGCTGGCAGAGGACGGCCACCGCGTGACCGTGGTGCATGGCGGAGGAGCGGCCCTCACGCGGACGCTAAAGCTGCTGGGCAAGGAAAGCGATTTTGTAAATGGGTTGCGAATCACCGACGCGGAGACCCGCGACGTGGCTCTGATGGTGCTGGCCGGGATGGTGAATAAGAGTCTGGTTGCGGCCATCGTGGCTGCTGGACGTCCCGCCATCGGACTCTGCGGTGGCGACGGTATGTCATTCCGTGCTCGCAAGAAGCAGACGCCGGGCTACGACTTGGGATACGTGGGAGAAATCTGTTCCGTCGAGCCGCGCTGGCTGGATGCGATCTGGAGTCAGGGTGGGATTCCAGTCTTGTCCTCGGTGGCGCTGGGTTCAGACGGCGAGTACTACAACGTGAATGCGGACCAGATGGCGGCGGCTTGCGCCGTGGCCTGCCATGCCGACACGCTTATTTTCCTGACTGACGTTGCAGGTGTGAAGAATGCTCAGGGCATGGTCATGCCCTGGCTGAATACGAAACAGATTTCCGCCATGGTTGAGAGCGCGGAGATTGCCGGCGGTATGTTGCCCAAGTTGGAGGCATGCGGCCAGGCGCTCAGGAAAGGCGTGGGGCGGGTACGCATCTTGCCGGCAGCGCAAGCGGACACGCTGCCGCAGTTCTATCTCACCAAGCTCTACGGCGGCACGGAGGTGACAGTCGCATGAGCCTGGCGGCGGTTGTTCGTTCAGAATCCAAATTGCTGCTTCCCACTTATGACCGCCAGCGCGTGCTCTTTGAGCGCGGCCGCGGCGTCTATTTATGGGACTCTCGGGGCAAGCGCTATCTCGACTTCCTCAGCGGGATCGGGGTCAACGCGCTCGGCCACGGACACCCCGTCATTCAGTCGACGCTGAAGCGGCAGGCGGGACGCCTGATTCACGTGTCGAATCTTTTTTTCCACGAGTACCAGGCCGAACTCGCGAAACGTCTAACCAAAATCTCCGGCCTGGACAAGGCGTTTTTCTGCAACAGCGGGACCGAGGCTTGGGAAGGAGCGCTCAAACTGGCACGGGCTTACGCACGCACGCAGAACAATAATGGACACAAGGCCAAATGGCGTTTGCTGGCGCTGGAGAATTCCTTTCACGGACGCACTTTCGGGTCCCTAGCCACTACCGGACAGGAGAAATACCGGCACCCTTTTGCGCCGCTGGTGCCAGGAGTTGGTTTTGTCGCGTTCAACGACGTCGACGATCTGAAACGGCAATTTGATGGCAGCGTCTGCGCTATTTGCCTGGAGACCATTCAAGGTGAAGGTGGAATCCGACCGCTCAGCCCTGAATTTCTGCAGACCGCGCGGCAGCTGAGCGAGCGTACCGGAGCGCTGCTGATTTTGGACGAAATCCAATGCGGGCTGGGCCGCACCGGACGTTATTTTGCCTACCAGCATTATGGAATCCAGCCTGACATTGTCACGGTGGCGAAACCGTTGGCCGCCGGACTTCCTCTGGGAGCGTTGCTCACGACCAATCGTGTGGCCAGCGGCATGCATCCCGGAATGCACGGCACCACCTTCGGCGGCGGACCGCTCGCCTGCGCCGTCGCCATCGAGTTTCTGCGCGTGTTGGATCGGATGCTAGGGCACATTCGCCAAACTGGAGATTATTTCCACGCCAAGCTGGAAGGCCTCAAAGCCAAACACCCTTGCGTGCGGGAAATTCGCGGCATGGGCTTGATGCTGGGAATGAACCTGGATTCTCCGGATACGGCCAAGGCAGCAGTAGCGCAGCTTTTGGCACGTGGCATCCTGATCAATCGCACCCAGGACACAGTGTTACGCTTCCTGCCGCCTTACATCATTCAACGAACTCATGTGGACCAGGTGATCCGGGCACTGGACTCGGCTCTGGTTTCCACCAAACCTAAAAAGCAGATCAACGGCGCAAAGCCAACCAGAAGGAGCCCATCACGGTGAGTAGCCAGCCACAAACCACCCAGGTCGTAAACCCTCCGGCAACCGCAACGTTTCCGGGGCGCGATCTGATTTCGATCCGCGACCTCAGCCCGATTGAGGTTGAGACTATTTTCCATCTGGCGGGACTGTTGAAGGCGCGTCCCGCTAATTTCCGGACCGCGTTGGCCGGCAAGCAGATGGTGATGTTCTTCGAAAAGCAATCCCTGCGTACTCGGCTGACGTTCGAAGCGGGGATGGCCAGCATGGGCGGCAACGCGTTTTTCATGGACCAGACCTTCGGGCGACTCGATGCGCGCGAAAAGTTGAGTGACATCGCGCATAACGTGGAGCGGTGGATCGATGCCATCGTGCTGCGCACTTATTCGCATGAGACGGTGGAGGGAATGGCTGAACACGCTTGTGTGCCGGTGATCAACGCACTCAGCGACCTGGAACATCCCTGCCAGGCGCTGGCCGATTACTTTACCTTGCTGGAGAGATTCGGGGATCTGAAGAAACTGTGCTTGGCCTACGTTGGCGACGGGAATAACGTGGCCCACTCTTTGCTCCTGACTGCGGCCACTCTAGGCTCCAGAATACGAATGGCTACACCGGAGAGCTACGGCCCCGAGGCGCAGATTGTTGCCGACGCGCAGGATATCGCGCGACAGACCGGCGCCGTCATCGAGATCCTCAACGACCCCCACCAAGCTGTGGACGGGGCAGACGCGGTCTATACTGATGCCTGGACCAGCATGGGTCACGAGCATGAAGCAGACGAGAGGGACCGGATTTTCCCGCCCTATCAGGTGAACCAAAAGCTCGTGGCCGGCGCGGCGCCTCACGCCGTCTTCATGCACTGTCTGCCCGCGCACCGCGGGATGGAGATCACCGACGAAGTGATGGATTCGGAGCGCTCGGTGGTGTTCGATCAGGCGGAGAGCCGCCTGCACGTGCAGAAGGCCATCCTGTTACTACTGCTGGGCGGCAAGGTGGGCCGCTCGACTTCGAGGAATGCTCATGCCTGAGAAAGTGGTGCTTGCCTATTCCGGGGGACTCGACACCTCCATCATTATTCCCTGGCTGAAGGAAAACTACGCCTACGACGTGATCGCCATGGTCGGAGACGTGGGACAGGGGGACGACATCGAAGCCGTCGTCGGGAAGGCTTACAAAACCGGCGCCAGCAAGGTGATCGTCGAAGACATGCGCGAGGAGTTTCTTCGCGGATACGTGTTTCCAGCGTTGAAGGCCGGTGCAGTGTACGAGCATAAATATCTGCTTGGGACTTCGCTGGCGCGGCCGGTTATCGCCAAGCACCAAGTGGAGGTCGCTCTGCGTGAGGGCGCCACTGCGGTCGCACACGGCTGCACCGGCAAGGGAAACGATCAGGTCCGCTTCGAACTTACCTACCAGGCGCTGGCTCCCGAACTCAAAGTCATCGCGCCCTGGCGGGAATGGAACCTGAAGTCGAGGGAGGATTGCCTCGACTATGCGAAGAAGCGGGGAATTTCCGTGGCTGCCAGCCGAGAGAAGATCCATAGCCGCGATCGCAATTTGTGGCACATCAGCCACGAGGGGGGGGAATTGGAAGACGTAGGTAACGCCCCTCTCCCCAGCACCTGGCAGTTGACGCGTTCGCCGCAGGAGGCCCCGGACCGCGAGGAGCAAGTGGTCATCGGCTACGAAAAGGGAGTTCCGGTTTCGGTGAATGGCATGACGCTCGACCCGGTTTCACTGGTCGAGCTGGTGAATGAGATCGGCGGACGCAATGCCATCGGGCGGATTGATCTAGTGGAAAACCGTTTTGTGGGCATCAAGTCTCGCGGGTGTTACGAGACTCCGGGGGGAACGTTGCTGATTTTGGGCCACCGCGAACTCGAAGCTCTCTGCCTGGAGCGGGATGTGATGCACTTCAAGCAGCACATCGGGTTGAAATATGCGGAGCTGGCGTATTTCGGCCTCTGGTTCACTCCCTTGCGAGAGGCGTTGGACGCATTCGTCGAGAGCACGCAGCGAGACGTGACGGGCACGGTGACCCTTTCTTTGTACAAGGGCAACGTGTCGGTGGTCAGCCGCCATTCAGAGAATTCGCTCTACCGCACCGATCTCTCATCCTTCACCATGGGCGACAGCTACGATCAGAAAGACGCGGAAGGCTTCATCCGCATTCTGGGGCTGCCGTCACGCTCCCGCGCTCGGGCACGGGCGGAAGCTGCGAAATCCGAGGTGTCGCGATCCGAGGTGACGAAATGAAGATGTGGTCGGGGCGCTTCCGACAGTCTCTCGATGCCGACTTCGAGCGCTGGCAGCGGTCCTTCGAGTTTGACCGGCGCCTGCTGCGGGAAGAGCTGGCCGCCAGCCGTGCCCATGCAGGCGCGTTGAAGACTGCGGCAGTGCTGTCTTCGAGCGAGCTGATTGCCATCCTCCAGGGTCTGGAGCAGATTGCCGAAAAGGCCGCCTCCTCACCGGCGTTCCTGGAGAACAACGAAGCGGAGGATGTACATCACTTCGTTGAGAAGCAACTGGTCGTCCTGATTGGCGATACCGGATACAAGCTGCATAGCGGCCGCAGCCGTAATGAGCAGATTGCCACCGACCTGCGGCTCTACGTTCGGGCTGCAATTGATCAGATGCGAGTTGATCTTTCGGATTGTCTCAGTGCTTTTCTTGACCGTGCGGAGCAGACGGGAAATTCGGCGATGCCCGCCTACACTCACCTGCAGCGTGCCGAACCGGTGCTGGTCTCCCACTGGCTGCTGGCTTACGTCGAAATGTTTCTGCGCGACACCGAGAGGCTCACCGACTGTCGCAAGCGCGTGAATCTCTCTCCCTTGGGTTCCGGTGCTGTGGCCGGCGCAACCCTACCCCTGGATCGCCGTGCCATGGCTCAGGAACTCGGCTTCGATGGCCCAACTGCCAACAGCATCGATGCCACCAGCGATCGCGACTTCACTCTGGAGTTCGTGGGCGTACTTTCCGTACTCGCCATGCATCTAAGTCGTTGGGCTGAGGAAATGATTTTATTTTCGTCGCAGGAATATGGATTTATCCGACTGCCGGAGGCGTATTCGACCGGAAGCAGTGCCATGCCGCAAAAGATGAATCCTGATCTGCTGGAGCTCACGCGCGGCAAAGCGGCTCGCATTGTCGGAGACGCGACCGCCTTGCTGGTCACCATGAAGGGCCTGCCCCTGGCCTACAACAAAGACTTGCAGGAGACCCAGCAACCGCTGTTCGATGCTGCAGATACCGTGCTTTCGCTGTTGCCGCTCGCATCCGGTTGGATGAAAGCGGTGGAATTCAATCACGAGCGCATGCAGCAAGCCTCGCAATCGGGATTCATGAATGCCTGGGCTGGGGCTACTTACCTGGTGCGCCGTGGAGTTCCTTTCCGGCTGGCGCACGAGCAAATCGGCAAGGCTGTACAAACTTGCATCGAAAGAAATTGTGAACTTGCAGATCTGCCGCTGGAGGAGTTGCGCCAGTTGAATCCAGTGTTCGATCAGGAATTCTATTCCTGCCTGAGTCTGCAGGCGGTGCTCCATATTCACGATGTCCCAGGGGGGACGGCGCCGGTGCGAGTTCGGCAGGCGATCACTGACGCCAGGAAGAAAGTGGAAGCAATGCGGGAGGAAGTTCATGCGCACGCGTGAAGCCCTTCTCCCCGATGCGGAGCAGATCCACGGCCTGATCGCGGCCTATTCCGGGGACGGAACCCTGCTGCCGCGGACCTTTGCCGAGGTTTGCGAGAACGTGCGCGATTTTTTCGTGCTGGAAGATCATGGCGAGATTATCGGCTGTGGCGCGCTTCATCTTTACGGTCCTCACCTGGCGGAAATTCGGTCGATTACCGTCGATCCTTCCCGTCAAGGCTCGGGAGGTGGCGAGCGTCTGGTGAAGGCATTGCTGGCCCAGGCCCGCAAGCACAAGGTCAGTTCCATCTGCCTGTTTACGCGCATTCCCGAGTTCTTCTCCCGTATGGGATTCGCTATGGCGCAGCGGGAGGATTTGCCCGATAAGATCCACAAGGACTGTTGCGTCTGTCCGCGGTTTCATTGCTGCGATGAGGTCGCCATGGTGCGCGGCGAACTGCCCAAATTCGCGATTCTTCCTCAGCCTACGAACTGGCTGGTGAAAATCGAGGTATGAAAGCTCGTGGCCTTCCCACAAAGATCTGCTGGCCCGTAGGATTTAGTTTCGCGGCCGCATGTGCTGGAATCAAGACTAGTGGCCGGCCTGACCTGGCGCTGGTGGAAGCCTGCCCGGGTACGACCGCAGCGGCGGTATTCACGAAAAACCGGGTTGTGGCCGCACCTCTCGAGGTGGGCCGTGCATCGTTGGCGGCCAGCCGCGGCCGGGTTCGCGCGGTTATTGTGAACTCGGGTAATGCCAACTGCGCTACCGGGCAATCCGGCATAAAAGCTTGCCAACGAGTTTGCCGGGCGCTGAGCGCATTGTTGGGAATACCGGCGACCGAGGTGTTTCCCTCTTCCACCGGGATCATCGGCGTTGCCTTGCCAGTAGATAAGATCATTTCCCGCTTGCCTGACCTGACAGCGGCGCCGGAAGCCACGGAGCAGGGAATCGCGAGTTTCGCCCATGCCATCATGACTACTGACACGCGGCCGAAATTGGCAGGCGCTGATTTTCATTCAGGAAAGGCGACGGTGAAGTTGCTGGGGATAGCCAAGGGCGCCGGCATGATTCATCCCCAACTCGCTACCATGCTGGTGTATCTCTTCACCGACATGGCGGCTACCTCAGCGGAATTGAGGCAGGTTTTGCGAGACGCCTGCGACCACAGTTTTAACTGCATTTCGATCGACGGAGACACCTCCACCAACGATACCGTGCTACTGCTGGCAAGCGGCCGGAGCGGCGTACGTCTGAAGAGCGCATCAGTCCCGGGAAAGTTTTCCACAGCCCTGCGACGGGTATGCCAGTCTCTGGCCGAGCAGATCGTGTCAGACGGCGAGGGAGTGCGGCACGTGATTCGACTCTCCGTCGAGCAGGCCAGGGACAGGGAAGAAGCGCGCCAAGTGGCCCAGACCGTGGCTCACTCCTTATTGGTGAAAACCGCGTGGGCAGGGGCGGACCCCAATTGGGGACGTATTCTCGCTGCCGTGGGAAGATCGGGGATCGCGGTTGATCCCACTGGAGTAAGCATCATGATTGGCGATCAACTGGTGTGCCGTGGCGGCGTCGCCTGTGCCTTTGACGAAAAACGGGCGCATCAGGCTCTTTCGCGTCCATCGAGCCAGATTCGCATCCGGCTGCAGCGAGGCCGCAGCTCCGCAGTGCTTCTCACTACCGATTTGACTGCTGAATACGTGCGCATTAACGCGGACTATTCTACGTAGCCCGATTTGGAACTTTGCCTCTAATGTCTTCTGAGCGAATTTCCCTTGGCGCCTACAGGATTATCCCGATGGTTTCGCCGAATAATCAGCGGTACGTTTGCATTACCCCAACGCGAAGGAGCTACATGGCAGGCGCTGGTTACCTCCCCATAACCGGCCAGCGCCTGCCGCTCCTGTGAGCCCGCGCTTTCTTGTTTCTCAGGCGTTCAGCTAGAAGTGGTCTTCCGGGCCGGAAAAAAGGTCCCACCTTTCAATACGGTCTCCACTGCCTGAGCCAGATCCCGGGCAGCATCTGCCTTGGCCACCGCGCCACGAATCCCATCGGCCTGAAGATGTTGGTAGACATCGTCGGACACATGCATGGAGAACAGGATTACGGGAATGTGCGGTTGGGCTCTGCTGATTTGACGGGCCGCCTCGAGGCCATTCATCACCGGCATGGTGATGTCCATAATGATGACATCGGGACGAGACAGAAGCGCCTTTTCCACCGCTTCCTGTCCGTTACTTGCCTCCGCGCAAACGCTCCAGCCGGACCGGAACTGAAGGAGGTTCCGAATTCCCATCCGCATAACTTCGTGGTCGTCGGCGACCAGGACCCGGACCCGGGGATGCGGCGCGCCATAGGCCGTTGTTGTTGCCATGCTCATATAGTTGAGTCTGCCAGCCTCCGGACTCGACGAAAAATCGAAATGCTGTCTTCCTGACGCAAGCCAGAGCTGCGTCAAACTGGCCAGAGAAAAATCTTTTCGATGTCTGAAGCGTACCCGCGCTGGCTTCTCTAAGACAATGGCCCCAGAGTGTGGGTGGTTGGCACAAAAGTGTTAAGGTGAGCTGCTCGACGAAAAGACAGGGAATCTTGTATGGTCGTCACCAAACGAAAATGAAAACTGCTCCCTCGCTCACTCGCCTGATCGCTCTTCTCTTACTCGCCTTCGCCCTGCCACCTTCTCTTCGCGCGCAGTCGCATCATACCCAGTCCAAGCCGGCTGCGGATCTCCTCATTCGTGACGCCAAGATCTGGACGGTGGATAAAAGTCATCCCACCGCTCAGGCCGTCGCCGTGCTAGGTGACCGCATCGTGGCGGTTGGGTCAAACGACGAGATCGAAGCCTGGCACGGCGCGCGCACGCGCGTTATCGATGCGTCGGGCAAGCTGTTGCTGCCGGGCTTCAACGACGCCCATGTGCATTTTGTCGACGGCGGCCTGGCGCTTGACACCGTGCAACTGAACGATGCCACCAGCGCGGACGAATTTGCCCGCCGCATCGCTGAGCGTGCCCAGGGGACACCGAAGGGCGAGTGGGTTTCGGGCGGTGAATGGGATGAGACCAAATGGAATCCGGCCAGAATGCCGACCAAAGAATTAATCGACCCTGCGACTCCCGACACGCCGGTGTTCGTGAGCCGCTACGACGGCCATATGGCCCTGGCCAACTCTGTCACGTTGCGGCTGGCGGGCATTACAGCCAATACTCCAGATCCTCCTGGCGGGGTCATCGTTCGCGATGCGCAAGGGAATCCCACCGGAGCGCTCAAAGACTCTGCCATGGATTACGTGTACAGGGTCGCGCCGCCCCTCTCGCACGAGCAACGGCTGAAGGCAATAAAACGTGCCTTGGCGCACGCCGCCTCTCTTGGTGTCACCAGTGTGCAGCACATGAATCCAGAATACGCGGACATCGCCGTCTACCAGGAGTTGCTGCAGCGCGGCGAACTAACCGCGCGCATCTATGCTGCCCCCCTCATCCCCGGCGTCGATGATCAGGTAAAAATTGGCGTCCGGCACGCCTTTGGTGGTCCGTTTCTCCGCATCGGTGCTCTCAAAGCCTACGCGGACGGTTCCCTTGGCTCCGCCACAGCTTATTTCTTCGACCCGTTCACCGATCAGCCCAACAATCACGGGCTGCTCTCTGACGAAATGCATCCAATTTCCCTGATGCAGGATCGCATGATGAGAGCGGATGTCGCGGGCCTGCAGATTTGTGCTCACGCCATTGGGGACCAGGGCATTTCGATCATCCTCGATCTCTACGGCGAAATCGTGAAAGCCCACGGGGAGAGTGATCGCCGATTCCGTATCGAGCATGCGCAGCACATGGCGGCAAGAGACTTCGACCGCTTTGCCCAATTGCACGTGATTGCGTCCGTCCAGCCCTATCACGCCATCGACGATGGGCGCTGGGCCGAGCAACGCATTGGCCACGAACGGGCCAGCCGTACTTACGCGTTTCGCACCTTTCTGAACCGTGGCGTACGCCTGGCCTTGGGTACCGATTGGAATGTCGCTCCCCTCAACCCGATGCTGACCATCTATGCCGCCGTCACCCGCGCGACTTTGGATGGCAACAATCCCAACGGCTGGTTTCCCGAGCAGAAACTTACCGTTCCGGAAACCGTCGAAGCCTACACCTTGGGTTCCGCATACGCGGAATTCCAGGAGGGGGAGAAGGGTTCGATCACACCGGGCAAGCTGGCGGACATGGTCTTGCTCAGCGACGATATCTTTGCGATCGATCCGGCAAAAATCCGCGAGGTCACAATCGTGACGACAATTGTTGGCGGAAAAACGGTTTGGGATGCGAATGACGATGCGATTCGCAAAAAAGGGCACTGACGTGGCCTTGCCGGTAGAGTTTTTTGCACAGGGCAGGATGTACTAATGGCCATCTTGACGCCGTTTCAATTCGAGGCTAACTTCCATTAAGTTTTTTCTAATGCTCGTCGCGGATACGTGAAAAGCCGCGCCAGGCAGCCACTTTCAAGCCAGTTCGACCGAACGCAGCGCCGCCAAACCTCTTGGCGGGGTCGGGCTCGTTTGACACAAATCGCGCCTCTCCCAGTAGTAAAAAACCTGGCTGACGCCGGGGTGATCTCACACGTGCATGGAGGTGCAGCGTGAAACACAGAAGTCTGCTAGCGGTTGTGGGTCTCGCGTTGACGGTAATCGTGAACGCAGGAAGCCTTGAGGCTCAGCACGATCCTGGGCCACGTGGTGGTGCCGCGGGAGCGGGGGGATTGTTTCCCGGATTGAGTCCCAACGAACAGTCCTTCTTCAACCAGGCGATTGGGGCCTTCATGGAAATAGATTCGGTCAGTGGAAGCATATCGGGAGAACCCGGATCCGGCTTGGGACCGACGTTCAATGGCAACAGTTGTGCGCAGTGTCATGCGCAACCGGCGATCGGCGGGAGCAGTCCGACCCCGAATCCGCAAGTCGGGCTCGCCAACCTGGATGGCGCCCAGAACACCGTTCCTTCGTTCGTTACCACGGATGGTCCGGTACGCGAGGCTCGATTCATCCGGAACCCCGATGGCTCGCTAGATGGCGGGGTTCATGGCTTGTACACAATCGCTGGTCGAAGTGACGGTGAAGGCTGCAATCTTGCCCAGCCAAACTTTGCTCAGCAACTTACGGCCAACGTCATCTTCCGCATCCCGACTCCGATCTTTGGGCTCGGCCTGGTGGAGGCCACTCCGGACTCAACCTTGCAAGCGAATCTGGCGGCGAATCGAGGAGTCAAGTCTCAGTTCGGCATCAACGGTAGTTTCAACATGAGCGGCAATGATGGCACCATTACCCGCTTTGGCTGGAAGGCGCAGAACAAATCGTTGATGGTGTTTGCTGGTGAAGCCTATAACGTGGAGCAGGGTGTATCCAACGAGGCGTTCGGAAACGAACGCTCCGCGGTTGCCGGTTGCGTCTACAACGGATCACCGGAAGACGCCACCAAAATGCTTACCGACGCCGGCAGCCCAACCGGTACCGAGGCGGAGATGTCATCGGACCTGGTGAACTTCGCCGCCTTCATGCGTCTGTCGGCGCCACCTACCCCGGCGCCGATGTCGGCCTCGGGGGCAAATGGGGCGAACCTGTTCAACAGCCTGGGCTGCACTCTTTGCCATACTTCCACCCTGACTACCGGCATGGCGAAGTCGGCCGCCATGTCGAATGTCACATACCACCCATTCTCCGATTTTGCTCTCCATCACATGGGCTCACGTTTGTCGGACGGGATCAACCAGGGGGCGGCCGGTCCGGATCAATTCCGCACAGCTCCGCTTTGGGGCCTCGGCCAGCGCCTGTTTTTCCTACACGATGGACGCACCTCCGACTTGTTGCAGGCGATCCAGGCCCACGCCTCAAGCTGCACCAGCCGCACCAGCCAAAGTTGCGGCTCGGAAGCGAATGGCGTGGTCCGCAGATTTAATTCGCTCAGCCGCTCGCAGATGCAGGATGTGTTGAATTTCCTGCGTTCCTTGTAAGGTGTTCGGCTCGTTCAACCCGGGATCGTGGAGGCTTTTTCTGAAGCTCTCCCCGGTCCCCTCCATTGTTTGCGTCATGGCGATTCCGGTTAGCCTTGTTCTGCTGGCGCTTCTCGCGTCCGTGTCCGCCCAGGGAGCGTCTTCCGCTGCCTGTGAGCTGTCCCCGGAGATCCGCGCCGAGCTGGGGAGGGCTACGAAGGTCGTGGCTGATCCCTCTGATTTCGATAAGCATGTTGCCCCGCTGCTCGCGCTTCGCCAGCGCCATCCGCATGACCTGCTGGTTCACGAGCTCTATCAGGATGCGGTGGAAAGGCACGGGATCGAAGGTCACTTGAGAAAGCTGACCGAGGAATACCAGGTCTTCTCCATGCAGCACCCTGACGAGCTGATGTACGACTACCTGTATGCCCGCAGCCTGATCGGACGCAACACTCCCTCCGCGATCCGGCAGATCAACAAACTTCTCGTGGAGCACCCGGACTTTGCGCCGGGCCACGGCTCGTTGGCTGAAATATACGCTTCCGCCGCTTTCTGGGACCGTGAAAAAGAGAAAGGCGAGCGGGGGCGTTTTCTCGAACTTTGTGCCGGGTCCGTGTTGCAGCAGCGTCCCGGAGCGCTGCCTGATCCGAGTCCGTCGGTCGATCAGGCGGAGCGCCTGCTGGCCGTCAACGCCGACCCAGACCATATCGCCGCACTGGCCGAGCAAGGCATTCGTGACGACGAATGGCGCCTGCAACGTATCCGTCCATTCGACTGGTACAGCGTCAACTACAAGCGCCAAAGCCTGCGCGACCTCCAGGCCAAGTACTGGAAAATGTGGAGCATTGAGGTTCGCTGTGATCGCCGGGCCGGTCACCCGGAAAAGGCTGCCGAGTTGCTTGCGGTGATGGACCAGCGGGCGGGACTACTGCAGAAACATTCCGATCCTGTTTCTTGGGACGCTTTGGCCACGCTAGTCCGTCTGTATGAAGAGGAAAGTCAGAACGACTCGGCAATGCGAAGGCTTGACTCTATGCGACAATTCCTAGCCCAGCATCCCGACCCGCGGCGTACCGCTCAGCTAGAAGAGTTGCGAAAGCAAATTGGAGGACAGAATAAGTAGTTGCCTCGCTCGGCTAAGGAGTCGCCGAGTCGCAGGACCTTCTGGCTGAACTTAGCAGGGCCAGCATTAAACTAGGATCAACGCCCCTGGGTTTCGGTCCGGAGCAAATCGTCTATCGTTTCCCGCCGCCGGATGAGCTTCACCACCTTGCCATCGACCAACACTTCCGGAGGCCGCAGCCGTGTGTTGTAGTTTGACGAGAGCACCATGCCGTAAGCTCCGGCGTCCAAAATGGCGAGCAGGTCGCCATCATCGGTTGCAGGTATTTCACGGCCGCGGGCGAAAAAATCGCCGGTTTCGCAGATCGGACCGACGACGTCGACGGTTTCCCGGCGCGGGGAATTCGCATCCTCGTTTGCTGCAACCATGTTTACGGGAACGATCTCGTGATACGCGTCATAAAGCGAAGGCCGGACGAGATCGTTCATGGCGGCGTCCACCACCAGAAAGTTCTTCGGACCGTTCGTCTTCCGGTACAGCACACGGGTGAGCAACGCGCCCGCGGGCCCAACAATGGCGCGTCCCGGCTCGAGCAGCAGATGAACCTTCAGCCTACGAAGGGGACGCCACAGTTCCCCGGCATACTCGGCGGCCTGTTCCGCGAATCCGCGTGACTCTTGTTCCCCGTATGCGATGCCCAGACCCCCACCGGCATCCACGTATCGGATAGGTTGGCCGTCGGCTTGCAGCACGCGCACCAACTCCGCCACTCGCTCCATCGCCATCGCGAACGGTTGTACGTCGGTGATCTGTGAGCCAATGTGAACGCTCACGCCTTCAATCCGGAGGTACCTTGTTCCGGAAGCTTGCGCATATAGCTTGCGCGCCTCGCTGATAGGAATCCCAAACTTGTGCTGGTGGAGCCCGGTCGAGATATAAGGGTGGGTGTTGGCCGGAACGTCAGGGTTCACGCGCAACGCGATCCGCGCCTTTTCTTTGGTTCGCGCTGCACACTCCGCCAGCCGCCACAACTCGGCTTCGCTTTCCACGTTGAAGAGCAACACGCCGGCCTTGAGGGCAGCCTCCATTTCTCCGGCTGTCTTGCCCACTCCGGAGAACACGACTTTTCTGGCGGCCCCCCGGTCCACGCGCAAGACACGCTCCAGTTCTCCGCCGGAGACCACGTCGAATCCGCATCCCATTCCGGCTAACAGTCGAAGAATACCCAGACTGGAATTGGCCTTGACCGAATAGCAGACCGTGTGTGGAATTTTGCGGAAGGCATGCTCGAAGTTGCGCATGCGCTCACGAATGGTGGACGCCGAATAAACGTAAAGCGGCGTGCCAAAGCGCTCCGCCAATCGTTCGAGAGGAACATCGTCGCACTGCAGCGAGGCCCCCACGGGCCTGCGACGGAGAAATCCTTTCCGGATCTCGTGGTAGGAAAAGGCTGGTGGACGGCCTTCGCTCCGGTTTGCGCTGTGGTTCACTTGCGCTTGGGTTCGCCTTTCACCTTGATGGCAACCACGGTTTCGTCGTCAAAGGCTTCCTCTCCGCCGGCATGTTCAGTCACCGCCTTGAACAGCGACTTGACCACGCAATCAGCAGAGATCTCTGCGCATCCCGCGACAATTGTTTCCACCCGGGAGCGCCCGAACATGTCTCCGGCCCTGTTTCGGGCGTCGAGAATTCCGTCACTGAAGAACACGAACAGCTCTCCCGGTTTGGCTTTGAAGGTGAACTCGTCGTACTCGGCATCGTCAAACAATCCCAGAGGCAGGCCGGTGGCTTCAATCACCTCAATCTTGCCGTCATGGCAGTAGAGAGGGCGGGGCAGTCCGGAATTGGCAACCTGCAGGGAGCGGCTTTCATCGTCCCATACGGCGTAGATGAGTGACACGAACTGGCCGTCAATGCGCCGTTCTCCCAGAGAAAAGTTGACCGCCCGCAGCATCTCGGCTGGCCCCGGCTCGATGGGAGCGTGGGACCGCAAGATGCCGCTGACCAAGGCCGCGTAAATCGCGGCCGGGGCGCCCTTACCGCTAACGTCCCCGATCACCATTCCCATGCGCGACTGCGAATAATTGACAAAGTCGTATAGGTCGCCGCCGATTGCACGCGCGGGAGCAAATTTGGCCGCGACTTCAAGATTGGGAAGCGTGGGCAACGATTGCGGCAGCAGGCGAAATTGCAATTCGCGAGCCAGTGCCAGGTCGCGTTCCAAACGCTTTTCCTGGCGGGCGATCTCTTCATAGAGCCGGGCATTTTCGAGTGCAATCGCGACCTGCGCGGCCAGCGTGGTGACCGTACGCTTGTGGTCGTCCGTAAAAAATCCGCGGCGAGTATGCTCCAGGTCCAGCACTCCGATCACTTTGTCTTTGTAAATCAGAGGTACTGCAAGTTCCGAGCGGGTTTCCGGGTTCAGCCGGATATAGCGCGAATCCTTGTTGACATCCGGGACCAGCACCGCCTCCCGGTGTTGCACGGCGTAACCCACCACTCCCTTGCCCAGGCCAATGTCGTGCTTGAGTTGGATGTTTTCCTGAAAGCGCAGGGAAAACCGGTGCTGTAATTTTTCTCCGGCCGTGTCCAAAAGCAGGATGCTGAACATCTGGTAATCGATCAAGCGGCTGAGCAGCTCGGCGATGCGCTTGAGCAACTCGTCTACATTGAGAATGGAGGTGAGTTCACGCGCGATCTCGTTCAGCAGCACCAAAGTGCGGGCCTGACGAGTGCTGCGCGTGTACAGCCGGGCATTCTCGATGCCAACTGCCATGCGAGAGCCGATCAGCGTCAACAGACGCTTGTGCTCCTCGGTGAACCGGCCAGCTTCCTGCGCCTCCAGATTCAGTACCCCAATGACGCGGTTTTTAACGATCAGCGGAACCGCTAATTCCGAACGCACGCCGGCAACGGCGGAGATGTATTCGGGATGCCTGGAAACGTCATCCACCAGGATGGCCTCGCGCCGTTGCGCCGCCACTCCGGTTACACCTTCGCCAATCTTGACCTTTATCCTCTCCGCGATTTCGCGCGCATATCCAACCTGGAAGCGAATGCGCAGGTCCTGAGCCTTCTCATTGACCAGCAGAATGGCAAAGATCTCGTAGTCGATGACCTTGCGGACCAGTTCCGCTACGCGCCGCAGCGTGGTGTCCAGGTCGAGAGTGGTGTTGACGACGTCCGCTACTTCGAGCAGCAGAGGCTCGATTTTCAACTGATCGGATTGAGTGGCAGCGGTTTCCACGAGTCCTTATGATAACAGCCAGTGCAGGGTGAATCAGATTCGCGCGTACCTTGGAAACCAACCTCTTGCAGGAGGCAGAGCTTGCACAGGCGGAGTACACCGCTCCTGTGTTTTTCTTGGGGCGTGAACAGAGGTTCGGCGGCAGCATTATCCTTCCCGCGGCACCACACAAATGTCAGGAAGATTTCTGTACTTCTCCGCGTAATCCAGCCCATAACCCACCACGAACTCATCGGGAATGCTGAAACCCACATAGTCCGCGTGGATCGGCTGTTTTCTGCGCGATGGCTTGTCCAGCAAAGCGGCGATGCGGAAAGATTTCGGCTGGCGCGCCATCAGCAGCTTCTTCAGGTAGGTGAGTGTGAGCCCGGTATCCAGAATGTCTTCCACGAGGATCACATTCTTGCCGATCATGGATTGGTCCATATCTTTGGTTAGCCGAACTTCTCCAGTCGAGTCCCAGCCGGTTTTCAGTTCCTGGGCAGGACTGGGACGGTTGCCGTAGCTGGAAACACCAATAAAATCGAAGGTAGCATCGACCTTGAGCTGGCGCGACAAATCGCTGAGAAAGATTGCCGCACCTTTCAGCACGCCGAGAAGGATCACGGACTGACCGGCGTAGTCACGGTTGATGTCGGCGCCCATCTCAAACACACGTTGGGCGATCTGTTCACGCGTTATCAGAACCTTCAACTCCGCCATGGCGATTCATATTAAACTAAAGCAGTTGGCATTTGGCACTTGGCATTTGGCCAAACGCCTTTGGCCGCATCCGGCAATGCCTCTTGAGGGCCAAATGTTAATTACCGCTGGCTGACTAGGAAAGCCCCGACGATGAACCTCAACGGCATCAAACTCACCTGGCTGGGCCACGCGACCTTTCGCATGGAAACTCCCGGAGGTAAAACCATCTTCGTAGATCCGTGGGTCATGGGCAATCCTATGTGTCCGGAAAAAGACAAGGAGATTAAGAATGTTGATATCGGGCTTTGCACCCATGGCCACTTCGATCACATCGGCGATGCCGTCGAAATCGCGAAGAAACACAAGCCCACCGTGGTTGCGATTCCCGAACTTGCCCACTGGTTGGAGAAGCAGGGCGTGCAGCAGGTCTCGAGCATGAACAAAGGAGGCACGCAAACCGTTGCCGACATCAAGGTCACTATGGTGCACGCCGACCACTCCTGCGGCATCACGGACGGCGACCAGATCGTCTACGGCGGCGAAGCCTGCGGCTACGTGATTGAGTTTTCCAACGGTGTGAAGATCTACCACGCGGGCGACACCAACGTGTTTGGCGACATGGCGATCATCCGTGACCTGTACGCGCCCGACATTGCCATGATTCCGATTGGCGATCACTACACCATGTCTCCCCGCGAGGCCGCCTACGCCTGCAACCTGCTGCAGGCGAAGACGGTCATTCCCATGCACTTTGGAACATTTCCGGTGCTGACCGGCAGGCCGAGCACGTTGCAGAAGTTGGTGCCGGGCGTGGAGATTGTAGAGATGAAGCCGGGCGTGACGATTTCCTGATTACCAGTGAAGGAGCAGACTTGCCAAACCAGAACGATAAAAATGCCAGGTGGCGGATGGGCGGAATCACCGTCGCTGTCGTCGAAGACTATCTCTACTCCCTTCTTCCTCCTCGTGACGAGGTCTTAACCGAGATCGAGGCCGAGGCCGCCAAGCGTGACATCCCGATCGTCGGTCCCGCCGTCGGGCGGATCCTGTATCAACTGGCGCTCATGATCGGCGCCAAAACCGTTTTCGAGCTGGGTTCAGCCATCGGTTACTCGACCATCTGGTGGGCCCGTGCGGTGGGCGAGGGCGGCCGCGTGATCTACACCGACGGTGACCGCAAGAAGGCTGAAGAAGCGCGCCGCTACTTTGATCGCGCCGGAGTAAGTGGAAGAATCACGCTCCACACAGGTGACGCTCTCGAATTTCTCTCCGAGCAGAAGCAGGAATACGACATCATCTTCAATGATGTGGACAAGGAAGACTATCCCCGCGTCTTCAAACTGGTGCTGCCGCGCCTTCGCAAGGGTGGCCTGTTCGTCACCGACAACGTTTTGTGGAGCGGAAGGGTGGCGCAGAAAGATCCGTCCGAGGCTTCGACCAGAGCGATTCTGGAATTTAACCGGTTGCTCTATGGCTCGCCCGACTTGTTTACGACCATCTTGCCTATCCGGGATGGAGTTGCCGTGGCAGTGAAAAAGTAGGGTAACTGAGAACCGGTACCTTCGAACTGGGAACCGGTCTTTTTGTTCTTGGTGTTTTGCGCGAGACCGGCCAGAAGCGAGGCTCTCCGAAAACGCTGTGACTAAATCGACTTCACCGGAATAACTGTCAAGTCTTCCGCCAGCCCCACTTCCTTCTGCCGGAACGGCTCGGCATACGTGACGCCGGCCAGCATCCCATAGAACCGAGCCATGGCTTCAATCCGCGAACGAATCTCAGCATGGGCAGGGAAGATGCCTTTGCCAGCTTCCTGATCGCTGAACTGCGATTGGTACGCCATCACCGCCTGCAACCGGGCTTCGAACTGTTCGGTGATATCGACAACAAACGTGGGTCGGACGTCGTAGTAGAGCGTGGCGTAGACGATTTTGAATGGCCGGTGGGGAAGGAGCGCCCCAGCGGCTGAACCCGCGGCCTCTTGGCTGAGTGCTGACGGATGAGTGCTGAGTGCTCGTTCCACCTCCAGCTTGGCCAATCCCGCCAGAAAGCAGGCCTCATATCCCAATATTGACGCCGTGTAATGGTCCGGATGCCGCCCTTTCCAGTAGGGAAGTATCACCACTCTGGGCCGCTGCTCTCGCACAACACGAGCGACCTTCAAGCGGTTCTCCCAGGTGTTTTCGACCCGTCCATCGGGAATATCGAGAGCCTGCCGCCACGACACGCATAGTATTTTCGCGGCCTCCGCAGCCTCGCGAGCGCGGTCTTCCGCGCTGCCGCGCGTTCCCATCTCGCCTTGGGTGAGATCGAGGATTCCCGTGCGATATCCCCGCTGAGCCATTTTCAGCAGTGTGCCGCCACAGGTTTGCTCCACGTCATCGCGGTGCGCAGCCAGGGCCAGAATATCGAGCGGCGCGATGGACATGTCAGTCGAGGTTCCCCTGCTCCAGCACCACGTTTTCGCGCACGATCAGGCGATGCGGAGCCATTTCCTTCAATGTAGGCAGCACGCGGCTTACGTGCTCATCGGTGTCCACGAAAATAATGATGACCGGCAACTTGCCCCCGGCTTCTACGAGATGGCTGGTTTTCACCTGCTGCCGGCCCAGAAACCCGGCGACTGCATGCAAGGCAATCGCCGCATACGCATTCTGCTGACGCAAGTAGTTGAGAATCTCCATGTGCAATGGACGATGATGCCACTGGTCGCCTTCATTGAGGTAGATGGTGACTTGGACTGCCATTCCATTGGGCATTTTACAGCACCCTCGCCAGTGCCATGCCGGCAAGGGCCCCGGCCAGGCACAGAAGGTTGTTGCTGAAGATGTTGGTGAGTGTGAGCAGCCATTGGCCCTGGTCGAAAAGAGACATGGTCTCGAACGCATAGCTGGAGAAGGTGGTGAAGGCTCCGCAGAAACCGACCACGACCAGCAGGCGCCAGCGTGGATCGACCAGCACTCGCTCCGAAGTCCAAATGACGAAGAAGCCGACACTCAAACTACCGGTGACGTTGATGATCAACGTTCCGTACGGGAATATCGGCCCCAGAACCTGCGCGGCGTAACGGCTTATGAAGTAACGGCAATTGGCGCCAACGATTGCGCCCAGGGATATGACAAGGATATCCAGCATGGAGTTCTCCCTACAAATTTGGTAGGAGTTATCAGCCTGGAGGGGAGGCGGTTATGGCGAACTCCATCGCCGTAGCTAACTTTTACCACAGAGGACGGAGAGAAACACAGAAGCTCCATGACCTCGGTAATCCGGACGTGGGCGTGAGCGTTCCGCTCGTACCGGACGAACTTTACTTTTTCCGTTCCACCAAAAACCTCGCGAGAGCTCTTAGTGTCTCTGCCTGCGACCCGAAACCGTCAAGCGAAGTCAAAGCTGACTCCACCAGCCCACCAGCCTTCTTCAACGACTCCCCGACTCCGAATAGGGCAGGGTAAGTCGCCTTCTCCGCCGCCATGTCCTTGCCGGCCGTCTTTCCCAGTTGTTCGGACGTCTGGGTCACGTCGAGGACGTCATCTACAATCTGGAAGGCTAGGCCGACGGACTGCCCAAACACTCGCACCTTGCCGACCGCCTGGTCATTGGCTCCGCCATAGAGTCCGCCGCTGACTACGCTTGCGCCGATCAGAGCCGCGGTCTTGGAGCGGTGAATGTACTCCAGCATGGCGAGATCAGGCTTGGCGTGCTCGGCTTCGAGATCCACTACTTGGCCGCCAATCATGCCCTCGACGGTGCCCGTCGCACGCGCAATTTCTTCGATGATGCGCACCCGAGATTCGGCCGGACAATGCAAGCGCGACAGTACCTGATACGCCTGGGTCTGCAATGCGTCTCCCGCCAGGATAGCGATGGCCTCGCCGAAGACTTTGTGGCAGGTGGGTCGGCCGCGACGCAGGTCGTCGTTGTCGAGAGCGGGCAGATCATCATGGATCAGGGAATAGGTGTGCAGCATTTCGAGCGCCGCGCCGAGGTCTTCAATGCCGTCGGGAAGCGAACCCGCAATCATGCGCCCGGCTTCAATGCAAAGAATGGGGCGCAGCCGCTTGCCCCCCGCAAATACGCTGTGCCGCATTGCCTCGTGGATCGAGACTGGATGCTGGGTGGCCGGTGGGAGCAATCGCTCCAGCGCCGCATCGGTCAGCGCCTGGCCCTGCTCCAGAGTCTGGTTGAGCATGCGGGTGAGTATAACAACGGTTCAGCCCCTAAGGAATTTGCCCGCGGATGGTTACTCGTGCGGGGCAGACACTCTTGTCCGCCGCCTTTGAAGTTGGCTGTGGGTTGGAACCATCTGGTTTCAGGGCGGGAGAGAATTTTTAGGGAACGCAAAGTCCAAATCAAAAGCGCCGGACAAGAGTGTCCGCCCCACACCGGCCCAATGACACTTACTTGCTGGCCGAAGCGGGCGGCTCGAACGCCTCGACCTGGAGTTTGCCATTCTGCTTCAGCAGGATTTCCACTTTGCCCTCCGCTTCTTCCAATTCCTTGCGGCAGGCGGCGGAAAGTTGCATACCTTCTTCAAAGAGCGTCAGAGATTTTTCCAGGGGCACTTCGCCCTTTTCCAGCTCCAGCACGATCTTCTCCAGACGCTGCAGGCACTCTTCAAATTTGGGCAACGAATTTTGCTCCTTCAACTATTCTAATATCACGCAGTCGCCCGCGGCGAAGTTCCCAAGGCTTCGAGCACATCCGCCGCCGAGGTATATCGTCCTGAGGGCGCGCTGATCTGAGCGCCCTGCACCATGCCGCGTACCGCGATCAGCATTTCACGGGCGATGGCAACTCCCTCCTCGCGAGCGGCCTCAGGAGTTTTGGCCCGGGCCATGCGCTCCAGAATCGAATCGGGCACCGAGACCCGCAACTCGTTCTTCATGAACTCGGCATTGCGAACACTCACCAGCGGCCAGATTCCGGCGATGACCGGTATTTTGCAGTGCTCAATCCGGCGTAGGAACGATTCCAGCAAGCTTAGATCGAATACCGGTTGGGTTACGGCGCACTCCGCCCCAGCCTCGACCTTGTACTCGAAGCGCTTGATTTCCTCGTCGATGTTGGGGACGCCTGGGTTCGCGCCCACGCCAATCACGAACGACGTACCCACACCCAACGGGTTGCCACCGATGTCCAGGCCTCGGTTCAGGTTGTGCACGATGTTCACCAAGCCGATCGCGTCCACGTCAAAGACAGCAGTGGCGTCGGGATAGTTGCCCATCTTCGGCGGATCGCCGGTGATGCAGATCAAGTTGCGCAGGCCCAGCGCCGATGCACCCAGCAGGTCTGACTGCATGCTCAGCACATTACGGTCGCGGCAGGTGTAATGCAAAATCGCTTCGATGCCGACTTCCTGCTGCACCAGCAGGGAGAGCGCTTGGTTGCTCATCCGCGCCGAAGCCCGCGGACTGTCTGGGATATTGATGGCATCGACGCCCACGGACTTCAGGAAACGCGCACCTTCAATTTCCTTACGGACATCGGTCCCCTTTGGAGGGACAATCTCCACCATGGTCAAGAATTCTCCGGCGGCGATCTTTTCACCTATCCTGGATCGTTTCTCCAGCCGCATCGCGGGAGCAGCCGCGAGCGCAGCGTCGGCCTTCACCTGTGCCGGATTGGCTTTTGCCCGCGCCTCGCCTACGCGCAAAGCGGACTTCATGACACGTATGTGGTCAGGCGTGGTCCCGCAGCATCCTCCCACCAGGCGCACACCGGCAGCGACGAACTTGCGCGCATAGCTTGCCATGTACTCCGGCGAGCATAAGTAGATATTTCGGCCCTCGACCGATCGCGGCATGCCGGCATTGGGTTGGGCTGCGAGGGGCAGGGAAGTGAGGCCTCGTACGCGCTCAATCACATCCAGCATCGCCACCGGACCCACGCTGCAGTTACAACCGATGACGTCAGCGCCCCAGGCTTCAATGCGCGGCGTGAAACTTTCTGGGGTCGAGCCGTCGAGACAATTCCCATCCTCGTCGATGGTGACGTGAGCCACCACTGGAATTTTCGGATTTACATCGCGGGCGGCCAGAATCGCCTGATGCAGTTCCTCGACGTAACCGAACGTTTCCAGCATCAGCAGGTCGACACCGCCCTCGATTAGGGCGGCGATCTGCTCCCGGAAGGCAGCGCGAGCTTCCTCGAATGAGGTTTTGCCCAGCGGTTCGATGCGGACGCCCATGGGACCGACCGAGCCAGCTACCAAAACGTCGAAGCTCTTGGCTGCTTCTTTGGCCAAGCGGGCTCCGGCGAGATTGATTTCGTGCACCCGGTTCTCCAAACTGTGCCGGGCCAGTCGGAACGAATTCCCCCCGAAAGTGTTGGTTTCAATGATCTCCGCCCCAGCTTGCATATACTCGCGATGTAGCTCGCGGATAAGATCGGGCTGCGACAGATTCAACTCGTCATAGCAGCGATTGATGAAAATTCCCTTGGCGTAAAGCAGCGTCCCCGTGGCCCCGTCGGACAAGACCGGGGATTGCTTTAAGCGGGTTAGCAGATCGGCAGCCATAGGTTGAGAATACAAGATGAAGGCTGGTTTTGCATTATGGTCCCGGGGCGCGCCAAGTTTGACTGGGTCACCCGTCGCACCGAGGCGGCTCTGCTATAATCCCGTTTCTTGCATCTAACTCTCCATTCCTCATGTTCTTGGGAGCTTCTGGATTGAAGCAAGCTGCGCTCGCTTTTTTGGTGCTTATCACGGCCAGTGCCGCTCTGGTTTCTTGCGGAACTAACTATAGTTCGACCGGCTCGACTACCCAGGCAAACCCGGCCACAATCAAAGAACACGTTTTCGTTTCCAACCCCTTGTTTCCGAACGGGTCGTCGACGGCTGCGGTCCTCAATGTTGTTGACGGGCAACTGGACTTGCTGTCGGCGGGCGTGATTTCGGTCGGGGCGACTAGCCCCTCGCCTGGCCTGATGGTCTTGTTTCCCAACAAGGGATTTACCCTGGTTTTCAGCTCCTCGAACAATTCCATCTCCCTGGTCAATAACAAGACCCAGAGCCTCAGCCAGAGTTCTTCCGGGACAACCATTTCGATCACCCTACCGGGCTTCAGCGAAAGCGTGGTTGTGGCGCCGGACAATCTTACTGGCTTTGCAGCGGTGCCCACTGCGCCGGTTACACCCGGAACTGTCGAGCCGCCGGGGATGGTTGAAATGCTGGACCTGTCCAGTGATGTGATCACAGCCGGAATCCCCGTGCCCGGCGCTCGCTATCTGGCGCAAAGCCACAATGGCAATCGGCTTCTGGTTCTGGGCAGCCGTGCGGATACGGTAACGATGATCGCGCCCAGCTCGGTAGGGACCAGCACCGATCCCCGGACTGATATTCAAAGTCCGCTATTCGACCATCCGGTTTGGGCGATTTTTAGCAGTGACGATGCGACCGCCTATATCCTGAATTGCGGACCGGAGTGCGGCGGGACCACGGCCAGCGTCACTTTGCTCGACGTGAACAGTAATCTGGTGGGCCCCACCATTCCGGTGGATGCCGCCACCTTTGGATTGCTTTCCGGTAACACCCTCTATGTCGCGGGCACCAAGCCGGGCCCCGACACTTGCGCCGGTTCTGCCACCCCAACCCTGGCCACCACCTGCGGAGAAGTTGCCGTGGTCGACCTCGTCTCGAGTACCGTTTCCGCCACTGCGACGATTACGGACGGCTATCACAACCACATGGAAATGGGCGCCAATAACCAACTCTTCATCGGCGCCCGCACTTGCACCAATATTAACGTTGCCGGCAGCGGCGGCAATGCGGGTGAGGTTCGAGGCTGTCTATCCATCTTCGATACCAGCAAGTCGACGGCGGTGATTCCTCCCAAGATTGGTGAGGTTACAGGAATTCAGCCGATCACCCGTCGCCACGTCGTATACGTGGTCCAGAATGGAAACCTGAGCATCTACGACACCACGACCGACAAGCTGCAAACCACGCAGGTAGATATAATCGGGCAAGCCGTGGACGTGAAGCAGATAGACTGAAGTCGCCTGTCAGCTTCCAGGCGTCAGTTTCTACTAAACACTCCTCGTCCAACTCCTATAACGATATCCGAAAGAGATCTTGATCGGATGTTTGCTGTGAAATGCACGCCTTTCAAGTGGTTTCAGCTCTTGGACGTTCTCCAGGGCGCTGCAAGCCTGAGAGCTGGGCTGAGGGCTGAGAGCTGACAGCTTACTTCGGTTCCAGCACCAGCACATGCTGCTGCGCCGCCGCGACTGCCGGTTGCGTAAACGGCAGCTTGAAGGTATAGCCCTCGTACCATGCCTTCCACTGATCCAGGTAATAGGGGCTAAGAAAGCTTCCTGCCTCTCCCGTCACAAGATTCAGCGTCGATTGATCGAGATCGGACAGGTCGACCGTCAACCGCTCCGAAGGCCCGTGGCTGCGCGACACCGCCTTCACCGTATAGCCGCTGCCCGATTGCGGTTGAACCCCAGGGCCGGACCAGCGCTGCAGCAAGGGAATTTTCCCCAGAATTGGGTGCTGAATCTCTACCGGATGAAATCCGCCCCAATGCCACGAGGCCAGATCCTGAGGCACCTCCGGCCCACTGACGGCGGCTTCGACGGCAGCGGTCAGCAACTCATCGTAGCTGCCATATGATTCCGGCAGCCAGCGCTTGAGCTGACCCTGAAGTACATTCTCCAGCCACACCGACTGCATGCCCCAGCCATAGGTCTTCCAATTGAGGGATGCAGCAATCTGGCGGGGATCGGCGGGTGCCGAACCCAGCTTGGCCTCGAGCAGTAAACGGGTCAACTCGACGCGCGCTCGATAGCCGATGGTAGGCGCGGCTGAGTCCGCCGTCATTCGGCCATCCCATCCGCGCATGAGTTCAGCCGCCTGTTTTGTCCGCAGGGAAGAATTTTTTGCGTGGTCAACGGCATATACAAAGCGTTCGGCGAAGAAGCGCTCGGCGTCGGAATAGATATCCGTCTGTAGCCCCAGCATGTCGGACGCGGAAAATTTCTTGCCCGACTCCAACACACGGTAGATTCGGGCGGTGCGCCAGGGAGCCTCCCATCCGGTGCTGATCGAAAACGGATAGCCGTCCGGCGAGATGCGGCCGTTGGCGGTCGCAATGATGCCCGAAGACGGGTTGTAAGTGCTGGGCAGCTTGTCGAAGGGGATGTACCCGGTCCACTCGTGTATGTCGTCGCTGCCATTTTCGGGAAGGCTGCCGTCTCCCGACGCGCGGATGGGTATCTTTCCCGTGGCCTGATAACCGATGTTGCCATCCACGTCGGCGAACACCACGTTCTGTCCGGGGGCGTCGAAGGCCGAAAACGCGCGCCGGAACTGTTCCCAGTTCTGTGCCGAATCCACTTCAAAAAAAGGATCGTGCGTACCCTCGTACAGGGTCCAGCGCAGCGCCAGTTGGCGGCTCTCGCCGGGGACCAGATCAGTAATGATCGGCCCATGACGAGTCAGCGCTACGTCCAGGACCACGTCGGGCTTGCCCTTCACGTGAATCACTTCGTGACGGTGCTCCGGCGACTTCCATCCTGCGGGCGTCAGGTATTGGCCGTCCGGGTTGAAAGTCTCGATGTAAACGTCTTCCACGGTCGGGCCGACATTTGTTAATCCCCATGCGATGCGTTGGTTGTGTCCTACAATCACATAGGGCAGGCCCGGCAGCGTGACACCGGCGGCGTCAAAGTTGCCGCAGCCGGAGGTGCTGCAGCGAAGATGAGCTTCGTACCACAGGTTGGGCATCTGGTGCCCGAGATGCATATCGTTGGAGAGCAGCGGCTTGCCCGAAACCGTGTGCGCTCCGGAAACCACCCAGTTGTTCGAGCCGACCACCATGCGGGTGTCTGCGTCGAGTGCTTCCGAGTCTTGTTCCAAAGCGCGAGCGAAACCGTCATTCGCTAAACCGGCACCAACTAGATCATGAAACGCCGGCGTTGCGGTCTGCTGGGCCACAGAACTGCTCACGGGGGAGCGTTTGTGCCGCTCTTCGTCTTCATTGCCTGTGTCCTGCTCCAGGCTGAAACGGGCTACCGTCGGTGGCCGATCATGCCACGATGAGTTTACGTACAAATCCGCCGTCAGCTCCGGCCCCAGCTTGGCCAAAATCTTCTCGCGATCCAGCGCGTCACGATACGGATAGTGATTCAGATCTTTAACCATCTGGGCTGCGATGAGCGTAGAATCCTCCGGCGCCCACGGACGCGGAGAATAGCGCAGTATGCGAAACTCGATGGGCAGCCGGTCGCGGTGAGATGCGACGTAAGCATTTACGCCGCGCGCGTAGGCCTCGAAATGAGCCCGATTCTGTGCCGACGAAACCTCAAGCGCCTTCTGTGCGGCAACTCTGAGCTCCAGAATTCTTTGCTCACGATCATGCTGAAGAAAATCGGCTCCGAGAATTTCAGAAATTTCGCCAGCGGCGAATCGCCGCATGACGTCCATCTGCCACAGGCGGTCCTGCGCGGTTACGTAGCCCTGCGCAAAGAAGAGATCCTCAAAGCTCGCCGCATCAATGGTGGGCACGCCGTGTCCGTCCCGGCTCACGGTCACCCGGGCAGAGAGGCCGGAAATCTTCGCCGTACCATCCAGTTGAGGAAGGACAGAGCGCGCCATCGAGTAGAGCCACGCTAACCCGCCCAGCGCGGCAAACAAGGTGACAATCAGCAAGGAAGCCAATACCCGCCCGATACGGCGCCCGCGGCGAGGAGCGGAAACTGGAGTCGTGGTGATCGCCATGGGCAGATTTCGATTCTATGGTGTGGCGGCGAGGGAAGACAAATCACCGCATTTTCATCAAGCGCGCATCCTCAATATCGACAGTCAATATCGCCGGGTTGCGTTGGGTGGGTCTTTTTTGATACTGTCCGCCGGATTCGGCCATTCCCCACCAGGCCGCATTTTCCCTTTAGTCGTTTGGGCCACAGGCCATGGTAGCGATACTCGCCCTGAACATTGCATTGCTGATCTGGGTGGCGCGTGACGCCAAGAGCCGTGGCATGGATAATTCTATCCTGTGGATGGTTCTGGTGATGCTTACAGGCATAATCGGCCTGATCATCTACCTGTTGGTCCGGCCGCAAGGCAACTTGGTGCCCTGCACGCATTGCGGAAACAAGCGGCTACAAGTGAGTGCAAAATGCCCCCACTGCGGAAACGCCTGAAGCATCCAGGAACTTATCTCGCACTGCTCGGTCTGCTAGTAGCGGTAACCTGCGCGGATAGCTTTCGGTCCCCGGATCATCAGTTGTCTGCCCGAGCCTACATTGCCCTGGTGCGTGGCTACCAGCATGTGGGACGGCCCGTGGTGGCGGGCTTCGAGCAATGCCGCTATCGTCCCACCTGCTCCCGCTACTCGATCGAGGCCGTGCAAAAATATGGGCTGCGGAAAGGCTTTGCCCTCACTGCCGCCCGGCTATGGCGCTGCCGCGGCGCCGTGCCGCCGGAGACCAGCGACCCGCTGCCCTAGGTGATCGCCCGTCAACTCAAACCTCCGGATCATATTGAAATTGAAGGCTCTGCCCGACGAAGTCTGAGCCGCGCCTTCTTCCCTTATCCTGGGTCACGCCAGGTCCAAAACCCGCCCCGCCCCGGGCAGATACCTGTTTGGAATCTGCCGTGCGATTCTGTTTGCCTTGGAACCCTGATTCTGGTAACTTTCGCCGTTCGGGTTTGACCGGATGGCCCACGGTCCTGTCTTCATTTGGGGCAAACCAGAGGTATGGGGGAGATCAATGGCTTTTTGTAGCGGATGTGGAACGCAGATAGCGGACGGCACGACCATGTGTCCAGCCTGCAGCAGTCGCACCGCAGCACCGCCGGCTGCCGCTGTCCAGGGCACGACTGGGGGAATGACCGACAATGTTGTGGGCATGCTGTGTTACATCACGATCGTTCCGGCGATCATTTTCCTGGTGATGGAGCCGTATAACAAGAGCCGGTTTGTGCGTTTTCACGCGTTTCAGATGATTTTCTTTTGCGTGGCCATGATTGCCATCTGGATCGGCCTCACCATCATTGGTTTTGTTCCAGGGTTGATATTTGTCACGTTCCCGCTGCACATGATCATTTGGCTGGGATCGTTCATCATCTGGATCATCCTTCTGATCAAGGCCAATCAGGGGTTGATGTTCAAGCTGCCCGTGATTGGTGATCTGGCCGAGAAGCAGGCGAACGCCGTCTAGTCTAGGCGCCCGGCGGCATTACTTTTTGCCGGCCCTTCGCGAATTACCGGCCTCCACCGCGTCATACGCGGGGAGGCTGGTTTACCTTCCTCCCTTGACAGGATTTCTCCAGGATGTCATTCCTGTTACCTCTTGGTTCGCAACTGCGCTTCGGCGATCCAGGCGCGGGAAGCCGATCTATAGAACATAGAACAAGGATTGTCTAAGGAAAGCGATTGAGAGTTCGGGTCTTCTATCACGACAAATGCTTTGACGGGGCTTGCTCGGCGGCCCTGTTTTCGCGTTTTTACCGGGAGCGCATCCGCAACGATGTCACCTTCGTCTTCTCCGGCCTACTGCACCGCGCGGGCGCTTTGTTTGACGAGAAGCAGTTTGATGGCGAGGAAAACGCCATCGTGGACTTCAAGTATTCCAGCTCGCCCAAAATCACCTGGTGGTTCGATCATCACCAAAGCGCGTTCCTCTCGCCGGCGGACGCGGCTCACTTCGAGCAGGACCAGGGGAATCGCAAGTTTTACGATCCTGATTTCAAGTCCTGCACCGGCTTCATCGCCACCATCGCCGAGCAGCGTTTCGGTTTCGATCCCGCTCCCGTGGCCGATCTGGTGCACTGGACCGACATCGTCGACGGCGCCATGTATCCCGACGCGAAGACCGCGGTGGAAATGAAAGCGCCCGCCATGAAGCTGACCATGGTGATTGAGTCCGCTCAGGACTACAGCTTTGTGCCGCGGCTCATTCCGTTGCTGGTCACCAAGCCTCTGGGAGAGATTCTGGAAGAGCCCTTCGTCGCGCCCCTGTTGCCGCCTTTGCTCGAACGTCACCAGCGCTCGATCGCGGTGTTGCGTGAGCGCACCGAATCCAAGGATGGCACCCTGTTCTTCGATATCACCGATCACGATCTTGAGGGTTATAACAAGTTCGTGCCCTACTACCTGCATCCGGAATCGATTTATAGCGTGGGCTTGAGCAAAAGCAGCTTTCGCGTGAAAGTATCCGTAGGATCAAATCCCTGGGCGCCCTCGGAGCCGACGGTCAATCTGGCCAAGGTTTGCGAGCGCTACGGCGGCGGAGGCCACGCCCGCGTTGGAGCCATCTCTTTCGGCGTCACGGAAGAGGAAGCCGCCCGAAACACCGCGCGAGAAATCGCCGACGAACTTCGCGCCATCGTACGCCGCGAAGCAACGTAGCGCAGGCGTCTCGCCGGCCGTCGTGAGGGCATCGTGCCCCTACAGCGTGGCGGGCGGGACGGCGGCGCTGCTAGAGGCATCTGGCGAACACATTGAGCATTCCTCCAAACTCCGATCCTCTCATCCTGCGAGCGGAGCATCTGGGCCGAACCGTCCATGACAAAATCCTGATTCAGGACGCAAACTTCGAACTGAAAAGAGGGGAAGTATTGACCATCGTCGGGCCCAGCGGCTCGGGCAAGAGCTCTTTGTTGCGACTGCTCAACCGTCTCGACGAGCCCACCTCCGGAACAGTATTTGTCCAAGGGACAGATTTTCGCAACCTCGAGCCGCGAGAGCTGCGCCGCAAACTTGGTATGGTCACGCAGCGGCCGTATCTGTTTCCAGGCACGGTGGCGGAGAATCTACAATTCGGGCCCGCCCAGAGGGGCGAGACACTAGCGGGAGAAGCTATCGAAGAGTTGCTCAGCCAGGTCGGGCTGAAAGACTACGGCGGGCGCAACGTGGCTAACCTCTCCGGAGGAGAAGCCCAGCGCGTTTCAGTGGCGCGGACCCTGGCCAATTCGCCGCTTGTCCTTCTGCTCGACGAACCCACATCCGCTTTGGACGAAGCTGCCAAACTCGAGGTCGAATCTTCCATTCAGAAAGTTGTCCATGATCACGGACTCACTTGCGTGATGGTTACGCACGATCTGGCCCAGGCGTCCCGGCTGGCGGAAAAGGCGCTGCTGCTCGAGGCTGGACGTATTGTGCGTGCTGGTTTAATAGGCGAGGTGCTGCATGCTTAGACTGTTCTTCCACACCCAACTACAATTGGGCCTTGCCCAGGCCACCGTATCCGCGTTGGCGGCTTTGACAGTTGTCTTGCTGGCTCACCGGAGGCAAATTCATCTGGAAGCTGAAACCTTGATTGCGATGGCGCGGGGACTAGTACAGATCATCGCGGTGGGCTCAATTTTGGTTGTCTTGCTGCGTGCTCCCCGTTGGACAAGCGCGTTCCTGCTGGCCGGGATGATCATGGCTGCAGGTGCAACCTCTGCGCGGCGCGCCAAAGGCATACCCGATGCGTTTCGCGTCTCCGCCTGGTCCATCGCCTTTGGAGCCGGTTCCTTGATTGCCCTGATGACCTTCTTGGGCGTAATTGATACTGCGATCACGTCGCTGGTTCCGGTGGGGAGCATGTTGATTGCGAACGCCATGAACACCAATGGCCTGGCGTTGAACCGTTTCCGCTCCGACGTCCTGGCTCACGTGGGGGAAATCGAAACCGCGCTGGCGCTGGGGGCCGAAGCTCGAAACAGCGTCTCACCCTACGTGCAGGCTTCTTTTGAAGCCAGCTTGATTCCGGCGATAGATTCCCTTCGCTCTCTCGGCATCGTATGGATTCCCGGCCTGATGGCGGGCATGTTGCTCTCCGGCGCTCGACCGGTGTATGCCGCCATCTACCAGTTTGTGGTATTGGCTATGATTTTTGCTGCTTCGGGATTGACTTCGCTGGCCAGCACCATGCTCATTCGCGGCCGAGTGTTTTCGCCGGCGGAGCAGCTTCTGTTGCAACCCGGAAGATCGTAGCGGTCTTCGCATGGAAAACTTAGCCACATCGATCGTGGAGCAACTCAAAGCAGCAGCGCTGCGTCGCCGCTTGGCTGCGATTCGCGCCGTGGCATCGCTGGAAATGGCCAAGGGTCTGGTCGTACTTCTGTTGGGCTTTGGGGCGGTTTCGCTGGTGCATAAGGATGCCTGGGATGTCGCCGAAGCCTTGCTCAGGTTTCTGCACGTAGATCCCGACCATCACCACTACGCGCAAGTCTTCCTGAACCTGGCCGACAATGTCACCGACGCGAGATTGTGGGCGGTAGCGGCCGGGGCCACGGCCTACTCCATCGTCCGCTTCGTCGAGGCCTACGGGTTATGGCGAGAACTCGCCTGGGCAGAGTGGTTCGCACTCATTTCGGGAGCGCTGTACGTGCCGTTCGAGGCCTACGAACTGGTACGGCGGCCGACCCCGATTCATCTGGCTGTTTTGCTCGTCAATCTGGGAATCGTGTTCTACATGCTCTATCTGAGACTGTCAGCCCGAAGTGAGGTGGAGATAAGCGCTTAGCCAGGTGCGGAAAGGCTCTTGCTTCGAGCAACACCGGGAAGGGCACGAGTTTACTCGTGCCGCGATTCGCTGCAAACGGGTCCGGCGTTAGCCGCTGCGATTTGCTGTTTAAACCCGCGGGCACAGTTAGTGACGAATGTTCGAGAGGTGACATGAAGGATCTTCCCGGAAAGCGGCGCGTTTTGTCTGTGGTTGTTGAAATTGCCCTCATTGCAGCGATCCTGAGCCCACCCCTGCAGGCACAACAAATTTCACTCCAGGCTTTGGTCACACCTTCCACGACAATTGAGAAAGACGGCCATCCCGTCACTTTTGCCCTTCACGGCTTCATCGAATTCAAATCGCTGTCCGAGTTGTTCGCCTACATTGGGTCCCAGACTCAGCGCCGGCAGACCACGGGCAGCCTCGACGACAGGGCTCGGAGGGAACTGGCACGCGAATCGTTGCGCCGTGGCGTTGAGAGCCGGGTTGTCTCGATGACCGACGAACGTCCCCTGGAAACGCTGATAACCCACACCAGCGAGGAACTCCGCGAAGCCCTGGCGCAGGTGAAAGAGCCCGTGCCCCGCGGCTACGCCGAGGCGTTTCTGGCCGTGCAGGAGAAATGGAAACACTCGCTGAACTGCTGGAGCGCTTCACCGTCAATTCCGGCGCGGGTGCTGTCCAACTGGTACCCGATTGAAGAAGGAATCCAACTCTACGGCGCAACTTATGATTCCACTGAACATTTTTGGCAAGCGGTAAAGTATCACCCCGACGTGACAATCGCCGAACTGACGGATTTGCTCGGCGTTCTGGACCACCAAGACTGGCACCCCTGGCTCGCGCGCCTGGATGACGACCCCAAGCTGTATTTTCCCAATGCTTACGCGGTGGAATTCTTGCGCCACAACCTGGCCCCGGAACGGCTGCAATGGTTTCGCAACCAACTGGCCGCACACAGCCTGCGCCCGAGCGATCGCGCCCGCGTGACTCAGCAGCGCGGTGACACTCCCTTCCACTTCACTGCGTTTGAAGAAAAGATTCTGTGGGGCGACCTCGCCGATCTGTTGCACCTGGTCTACACTCTCTCTCCGCCAGACGATCCCATCCGAAAGACATTAGCCGAACATCACTTTGATGGCGTTTACTTGGGTGAGCGCCGAATGGGTTTCGTCAGCCAAGACTTCCGCTCTCTGATGCTGGAGGTCTGGAAAGTGAAATACCTGCAGATGCCGCGCTTCCGCGAAGTGATCAGATCAATCCCAATCGAGATTCGCCTTTCCCACTTCCTGAACGACGGCGACTCTCCCGATATTCCCATCCCAATCTACGTGGATTACTTGAACCAGATACGCGATCTTGCCCGCAAATAGCTCGCGATGCCCGCGCGAGACATGCAATGTGGGCGCGAGCGTCCCGCTCGTGCAGCGGTCAGCATCGTGCTCGTGATGAAGGGAGATGGCTAAAAGGCTCCGCGATTCCCAGTGAAGGGACGACGCGGAGCCTCTTTAGTTAGAGGGGAAGGCAATGCATTGTGCCAGTACATTTAGGCCTGGCCGGCAGAAAACGTCCGCGGTCGGTTTTCCGACAAGAAGCCATTGCCGCAGAAAATCCGCTCTTATCCGCTGAGAGCAGCCATGCGCTCATCAAACGCGGTCTGATCGTTTATCTATCACAATGTCAGCCGAGAATATTTGCATTGCATCGCTATCTCTGGCAGTTCGACTTTTCTTTGGCATAATCGGCAACTGAACGATGGTGAACGCACAATCCTCGCCGTGAAAGCGGCCGAGGGGAAGCGGCTGATGTACAAAGACCCCCTTGCCGAACGAGATGAACAGAAAGAAAGGCTACTCCCGGCCCCAAGGCAGAACGACTGAAGCTGAAGGGCAACTGGAGAGACCTGGTGAAGAAGTCCCTGTCCAAGAGGAAGGCAGCGGAGGGCTGGCCAAGATGAGGAAACTGTTGCTGTGAAGTCGCAATCACAATTCACTACGCGCCAAGGGCTAGCCATGCTGGGAATCATAACAACCATCGCGATTGTCATCGTCTTGCTAAACATCCGGTTTTTGCTTCCCTGCGTCCGAACTGTCCGCAAGGTTTTGGGGATGTTTTGAGATTGGGCGATTGGAGCAGCCCACGACCTCTTAAATCTCGTCAAGGTTGCGTAAAGCTCACTTCCGTCAGCGGTTTACGCTCCGAACCGGTTGTGGGTGTAAAGGCGACTTTTCGACAGTGACTCGAAAGGCCTCGATGGCCAGCCCGGTGGATTTGAAACTGCACCACTATCACCCCGTCACGGCACCCCATAAACTGATGCTCCAAGGCGTATAATCCACGCCGCCATGAACAGAGCGCGTCAGGTCGTCTTGTTGCGCGTTCTAGGGGTCTTTTACATCGGACTAATACTAGGTGGCTTCGGTCTTCACTTCTGGACAGTTAAGATCGTTCACCATGTCGAAGGTCGCGGCTGGATTGTGGCGCTTATGTTTCCGGTGGGAGCCGAAATCTATTGGGCGATCAAGGAGTGGCGTGTGGTCGGATTCGCTAACCTCTACACCCTCGCTGTCATCGGCTACGGCATGCTCTGCCTACTCATGGCATGGGTGCTCACCATTCTAGAAAAAGAGTAAATCATTTCTGGTTTCATTTATGGTGTCACTTATCTATCCATCTGAGCTACGGGGCGTCACTTTCCGACCTGACTCACAGCACTCCAGAGTCGGCAGAATTGTCTCGCCCTTCGCTAAACTGAAGTGGCATAATGGGTTACATCGCAACGGCCCGTAGCTCAGATGGATAGAGCAGCGGTTTCCTAAAAGACCCCGCCTCATGCCTGCCTGTTTGGAAGCAATACTTTAACTTCGGAACTGAGCTGCGGTTTTTTGGGAAATGCCCCTGTTTGGCACTGTCTGTGCAATGGAATGTGCAATGAAAACAGGAGTGTGGTACTGCGCCAGATCAATGGCGAGAGGGCCGGAGGAAAAGGAAATAGAACAGAATCGCAGTCAAGGCACAAGCCGTGCGCGCGTACTGTCCCCGCTGTGTCTTCGCGGTCCAAAGATAGAGCGATACCCACGCTGCGAACGCGGTAAGGATCTGCAACCAAGCCGGCCAGTCTGTAAAGTTCGTGAGATTCATGGCAGGTCGCCAGGGCTCGATTGATTGTGGCAGCAAGAGGAATGCGGAACTAGAGCTTTCCGGACGTGGATATGACGACAGTCACATTGCGGGTTCCCGATTCGATGGCCGAGCACCTTACCTCGGCGCAGATGCGCTCCTGGCTGCTTGACTTCCTGCGGCGGCCGCACTCCCTGCATCCCAATCCTGAACATTGGTCTTTGAGGAGGAAATTTAGGATAGTACGTTTCTCTTTCCTGCCGCCTCTTCCTTTGTACCGTCTACGTTTCTTTCTGCCGTGGCGGCTTTCCCAACTGGAATCCGCAATGCCCGACTGGTTTCCGGACCGCGCCCGAGCGATTCTCCGCCATTCCGACTACGGTGTAACGGCAAATTACTACGTAAAGACCGTGGAACAGGATGTCGTCGAAGCGATGGGACATGTGGAAAACGCGTGCAATGAACGTGCAATGGAGGCCCTCGCAGCGTTGAACGTCGCCGTTGTAAACTGAACTGGTAAATCGGGTTAGAGAACGAGGCCCCGTAGCTCAGATGGATAGAGCAGCGGTTTCCTAAACCGAAGGTCGCGTGTTCGACTCACGCCGGGGCCACCATTTTTTTCAATCACTTTGAAGCTCTCGTCGTTCCGTCGTTCTCCCCTTGGTCTCCGGTTGCGCCTGGGTTGCCGATTGTTTCACGATTTCCGAGCTGTCCAGGCCATCAACCCAGGCGACATTCGCGCTCGGCACAAGGTGCCCCTACAGGTCCGAGTTGATCCTGCACATAGGCCAGACTGGCACCGGCCTGAATTAACAGGGAAGCGGACGTGTGAAGATCATGCGTGCGGAAGTATCGCAGGCCTGCTTTCTCGATCGCTGTGATGCTCTGGGTAATCATTCAGTCGCCCCTTCTAGTGAACTCCATAATCCACGTCGAGGTCGTGTCAGTCGAGACACAATACGCCGTGGAGCCGTCGACCGTCACTTCGAGGTTGCACGTGTCTCCGTACTGCGGCGCAGCAGTAAGGGTACCTTCAAAGCGATCATTGACGTTGTATGTTCCGCCGCACCACGTTGCGCAGATGTGATAGTTCGCAGACCCGTCAACATTCATCGTCGATGACCCCCAAAGATGCCCGCCGCCATCGAAATACGTCTGTCCGGCCTCAACGAAAGGCAGGTGGTCAGAAACGGAAAATCCCTCGCTTTTCCAGATATATTTACCATGCAACACGCCAGTGTTCTGATCGCCGACCAGAACTGTAGGATGCGCGATCTGCGCACCCGCGCCGCGGCAAGAGACGAGCGCGCACGACAGAACTGCGAGAGCGCAGAGAGAAGGGACGATTGTTTTCATAGTTCCTCCGCGACAATGCCACAGAACCATACCCAAACATGCGGTTCATCGATAGAGTGCAATTAAAGTCTTACGAAGATAAGACTACACTGTCAAGAATATAAAGATAGTGGGCTACCTTGAAATTGGCCTTTTGCAAGCGTGAACGAGAAGAAGCTGCCAACGTTCGGGAAGAGTTTCTCCGTCTACGCAATCGGCCGCGCGAAGCGCTAACCAAGCAGGTGAAGGCAGGGCAGCAGACTATCGAATGCTTGGTCACACGTCGCCGTCCTTCTTGTTGCGCGGGGGGTTGCGTATTTTGCCGAGATTTGCCGCGATCTGCCGAGGGCGCTTGTTGATCTGATTTGTTTTCAATCGAGGTGTGAGATTTCATAAACCGACGGTCGCGTGTTGACTCACACCAGGGCACCATTTTTAACCAGCGTCCACCATGACACACTGGTGCGTCTCTAAAAATATTACTTTGATGGCACACTACCGATTCTGGGTTGTCGAAAATTATTTAGCGCTTTGGTCGAAATTAACTGCGATTTAACAAGCACGTAACCGAAGTGAAATATTTTTGCACTACGCTGGCTTCCTCTTTGGAGGAGACCACGTATGCTGTCGAAAGATTTCAAGCTTTGGAAACGGCACGCCGCAGCTAAGGTTAGCGTACTCGCGTTGCTAGCTCAGTCGATGACGCCCGCCTTTGCCGCAGCGCAGGACAATTCCGCCCAGACACGAACCCCCATCAAGCACGTAATCGTGATTATTGGTGAGAATCGCACCTTTGATCATGTGTTCGCTACCTACAAGCCCAAAAAAGGAGAACGAATAGATAACCTGCTGTCCAGACGAATCATCAACGAGGATGGAACGCCGGGACCTAACTATTTTTTTGCCAGCCAGTGGTCTGCGAGCGACAGTCACAACGACAAGTTTCAGCTTAGCCCAGGGGACAAGACCCTGTATCCAAATCTTCCTCCACCACTCTCAGGGGGACCGACCAACGCGCCTTTCCCAAGCATTGCTGCGGCGCGGCAGGTCGAGAACGGGCTTCCTGACGACTACTACCAGTTCCTCACCACGGGCGGTACCGGGCTGGCGAGCGGGGTCCCAGACACCCGCATCCCCAACGTGAACAATCTCCCACCCGGACCATTCCAACTTACATCCGCTACCCTTCCTTACGATGCCTACACCGCTAGTCCTGTGCACCGGTTCTACCAAATGTGGCAGCAGTTTGATTGCAACGCCTCCCACGGCACCAGGCGGAACCCGGGCGGATGTCTTGCTGACCTGTTCCCCTGGGTCGAAGTGACCATTGGCGCCGGATCGAATGGCAATCCTCAGCCTGCAGGTTTCAATTTGCAGAGTACCCACGAAGGAGGTACGGCGTTGGGTTTCTACAACGTCTTGCAGGGTGATGTGCCGTACCTGAAACTGCTAGCCGACAACTACGCGATGAGCGATAACTTTCATCAGGCTGTGATGGGAGGTACAGGCGCTAATCATGTGATGCTCGGTACCGGGGATGCGATCTGGTTCAGCGACGGCAACGGGCACCCTGCCGCGCCTCCTCACAACGAACTCGTGGCGGCGAACACTCCCAACGCGGGCATCGTCGATGAGATCGAGAATCCGGACGCCCAACCGGGCACGAATAACTATTACACCCAGGACGGCTACGGAGGAGGTTCCTTCGGCTCTCAGTCGTTCGGTGGCGGAACCTACAGCGATTGTTCTGACTCGGATGAGCCGGGCGTTGCGGCCGTGCTGACCTATCTGAGTTCACTTCCTTACCGAGTGGATCCGAAGTGCGACCCGGGACACTTCTACCTGCTGAACAACTACAACCCGGGATACTACGGTGATGGCAGAAACGCCTATGCCGACATAGGAAATCCAAAGCAAACGGTCTTCACGATCCCACCGTCCCCGCTCCGCAACATCGGAGACCAACTGTTAGAGTCGAATATCTCGTGGAAATACTACGGCGATCAGTGGAACGCCTACCTGGCCAACCCGGACGCCAACTACGTGGATCCGAACAATACGTACTGCAATATCTGCAACCCCTTCCAGTATTCAACCTCGATCATGACCAATGCGGCGGTCCGAACCGCACACCTGAAAGACACGGTTGATCTTTACGCAGACATCGACAAAGGTGAGCTTCCAGCAGTGTCATTCGTCAAGCCAAGCGGATATCTTGACGGCCACCCGGCCTCTTCGAAGCTAAATCTCTTTGAAGGATTCGTGAAAAAAATCGTGGATAGTGTTCAGGCCAATCCGAAATTGTGGAAGGAGACCGCCATCCTCGTTACCTTTGACGAGGGAGGTGGCTACTACGATTCGGGCTACATTCAGGCACTTGATTTCTTCGGTGACGGCACCAGAATTCCGATGATTGTGGTCTCGCCCTATACCAAGCCGGGACACATTTCGCATGACTACACGGATCACGTTTCCGTGCTGAAATTCATCGAGGCTAATTGGCAATTGCCGCCGATCACAGACCGCAGCCGGGACAACCTGCCAAATCCCAAGGTGAGAAAGCACAATCCCTACGTACCCATCAACGCTCCGGCAATCGGCGATCTCATGGATCTGTTCGATTTCGGTTCTGGGAGTCAGTAATCAAAACAAACTCGAGGTGAGGCTTGCAACTGCTGGCCCGCTGTGACCGCGGGCCAGCTCTTATTCCCAAGCGGAAGCGCTAACTCATTGGCGGTCTCCGCGAAATCTGCATTCCGCATAGACTATCTCCGTCCGGGATTGTTCCTCCTCAACAGGCCGCAACCATGAGTGGCCGGCTCACCAGTGCTGTTTTGCTTTCACTCTGTTCCTCACCTTCGCGGTCTAAGATTTTGCGTTTTGTACAGTTACGGTCGGCAAAAACTGCGGCGCCTTCCTGGCCTTGATCACCTGCTCAAACCCGTAAGCAATTTTGAACAGCACAGGCTCACTCCACGCCCGTCCGAAAAACGACACACCTACTGGCAGGCCCGCAATGAACCCGGCAGGCACGGTGATATCGGGATATCCTGCCACCGCCGCCGCATTCGAACTCCCCCCGCCGGAATGATCTCCGTTGACCAGATCCGTAATCCATGCCGGACTACCCGTCGGCGCCATGATTGCGTCCAGATGTAATTTGTCCATGATCCCGTCGATGCCCTCGGCGCGTGAAAGCCGGTGATTAGCTTCGAGCGCGTCAAGATATTCCTTGCTGCTAAGCGGCCCCTTGGCCTCGGCTTTGATGAAAATATCCTGGGCGAAGTAGGGCATCTCTTTACTCTTGTTGCGCTCGTTGAATTCAATGATGTCCTTCAGCGAATGCACTGAAGCGTCAGGACGTCCCGCCAGGTATGCGTTGAGATCGGCCTTCAGTTCATAGAGGAGAACCGTAAATTCGGTATCGTCGAACTTGCCGTGGGATTCCAAATCAGCGGGATCGACCAGCACCGCTCCTTGCCGCTTCATCTCTTCCATGACGTTGCTCATGAGATCGTCCACGGAATCGCTGAAACCGAAATACTTGCGGGCCACGCCGATCCGTGCGCCGCGCAACCCATTGGGATCAAGAAAGCGAGTGTAATCGGCTTCAATCTTGGCTGCGCTCTCAGCCGTCGCGATGTCCCGTGGATCAACTCCTGCCAGCGCATTGAGCAGGATCGCCGCGTCGCGAACCGTGCGCGCCATCGGGCCGGCGGTGTCCTGACTGTGCGCGATGGGAACAATGCCGACCCTGCTGATCATGCCTAGGGTCGGCTTGATCCCCACAATTCCATTGGCGGATGAAGGGCAGACCACCGAGCCATCCGTCTCCGTGCCCACTGCTAGTGCGCAGAAACTGGCCGCGACCGCCACGCCCGAGCCTGAACTCGAGCCGCAGGGATTTCGATCCAGCGCGTAAGGATTCCTGGTCAGCGCGCCGCGTCCACTCCAGCCGCTGACGGAATGGCTGGAGCGAATGTTGGCCCACTCGCTCAGATTGGTCTTACCCAAAATGATCGCGCCCGCTGCCCGCAGTTTCTGGGCCACGAAAGAATCCCGGGCCGGACGCGAGCCCAGCAGAGCCAGCGAACCCGCCGTAGTCTGCATCCGGTCGGCGGTGTCAATATTGTCCTTGATCAGCACCGGAATACCGTGCAGCGGTCCCCGCGTGCCCTTCCCCTTCCGCTCCTTGTCAAGCGCTCCGGCAATCGCTAGCGCGTCGGGGTTGAGCTCGATCACGCTGTTCACCGCCGGACCCTGACGGTCAATCTGTTCGATCCGCGCCAGATATTTGTCGGTGAGGGAGCGCGCTGTAAATTTTCCGGACGCGATCCCTGCCTGTAAATCCGCGATCGTAAGGTCGTTGAGTTCGACGCCCCCGGCCTCCGGAGCGACTGGAGCGACCGGCGTGTAAGCCGCCATCTCGCGAGCGCCCGCCAGCGCGGGCAGCACTGAAACGCCCACCGCACCGACAAGGCCGGCCTGCAAAAAGCGTCTTCGTGATTGCACTGCACGGGAAGCTGAATTCTTTGGTTTGCGCAAGGCGTTCTCCTCCGGTCCCCTCGGCCTGGGAAGCGGAATTATAGGCGATCAGGCAAGCTAGGACTTCCAGAATGTAGGCAGCGAACCGTCCCGCTCGTGCGCGCCTGTCGATGACGATGTAGTGAAGGGAACCCTGCGTCGGGCGGGAACTCAGCTGTCCCCATTGGATCGAGCCCCGATGAAGCGGACCCGGACGTTAACCATATGGTTACCATTCAGGTTTCGCAAAAGCAGAAAATGGACCGGAAGTAATCGCTAAAATCAGCCCTCTTCTCGTATAATACAAACTTCAATGCCAAAGTATTCCATTGTGGTCCCCCTGCACAATGAGCAGGAGAACGTCACGGACCTCTACGACCGCCTCAAAGTGGTCATGGAAACCAACGGAGAAAGCTTCGAGATTGTTCTGGTAGACGATGGTTCTACCGATCGCAGCTTCCACACACTACGCGAGATCGCCGCCGTAGATAGCCGGGTCACGGTGGTAAAACTACGCCGCAACTTCGGCCAGACTTCAGCCTTGGCCGCCGGTTTCGATCACGCCCGCGGCGAATACATCATCGCCATGGATGGCGACCTGCAGCATGACCCTGCCGATATTCCTGTGTTTCTGGAAAAAATTGCCGAGGGTTATGACATCGTCAGCGGCTGGCGCAAGCGCCGCATTGATAATTTCTGGCTCCGCCGTTTTCCGTCCCGCTGCGCCAACTGGCTCATGGCCAAACTGAGCGGCGTGGATATTCACGACTTTGGTACCACCTTCAAAGCCTATCGCCGGGAGATTCTGGATCAGGTTCCCCTTTACGGCGAGTTGCACCGCTTTATTCCCGCCCTGGCCTCGTGGCATGGAGCTTCCATCTGCGAAGTGCCGATTCAAAACGTGAACCGCGAGCGCGGGGTTTCTCACTACGGCATCTCACGCACGTTCCGGGTGTTCTTCGATCTCATCACCATTCGTTTCCTGTTGCGCTACCTGTCGCGGCCCCTGCATTTCTTCGGTACTGTCGGCATGTTAAGCATCATGAGCGGATCCAGCGTTACCCTCTGGCTGCTGGCCCAGAAATTTTTACACCGTACCCCCATCATGGCCAACCACGGTCCGCTGATGATCTTTACCGCAGTGCTGCTGCTGGCCGGTCTGAATATGCTGGCGGTTGGCCTGCTGGGCGAAATGCAGGTGCGACACTACCACGAACCCACCCGCCGCGCCCCTTATTCGGTCGATCGCGTCCTCCGCGCCCAAAGCGAAGAGCACACCATCTCCGAATAGTGCAAACCGCTTTAAGCCACCGACCAGGCGGACCCAGGCCGGTGCTCCGAGTAGCTGAATATGGCCTGCTTCAGTGATCCAGTTCGTCCGCGATGGTAATCAGGTCCAGGAGCACCTTGCTGAAATCCCACTCTGGACAGATTTTTCTGCAGGGTGTTCCAGCGGTTATGAATCAGGTTAGACGCAACAGGTCAAGATCACAGCGGCGCTGGGTTGCAAGGCGCCGGCTACCCATTGGTTCACAGAGGCTGTTGAAAACCCTCCTTGTTGACCACATACGGCATCTTGGTAACATCGCCGCCGTAATTCCCCTCCAGCACATCGATCAACCCCTGCACCGTGCGCCCCGCCATGCCTTTGTCAGGATTGGTAGACAGCCGCGTGATGCGCCCCGCACTCGCGACATGCGGATAAAGCCGGCACCGGTCCTCAATCGCGGGATCGCGCAAGGGGGAGTCTTTCGGCAGCGGCTCCTTTTCGTAGACATCCAGCGCCGCCCCGGCAATCCAATTTTCCCGAAGCGCCTTGGCCAGCGCTGCCTCATCCACCACCGGCCCGCGTGCCGTGTTCACCAGATACGCAGTCGGTCTCATCCGCCGTAGCGTGCGCTCGTTAAAAAGATGGTAGGTGGGCGTGGAAGTCTCGCCTTCGCGCAGCAGCGGCACGTGCACACTGACGAAATCAGCCTGCGCCAGCGCATCGTCCAGACTAACGTACTTGATCCAGGTCTTTTCCTTGCAGATACCGCGCGCATAGCGCAGGTCCATCGTCTCCTGAATCGCTCTCACATACTCATGATTCTGGTAGGCGGGGTCGTAGCAAAGAATGCTCATATCAAACCCGGCGCACTTCTTTATCATAGCCAGGCCAATCCGGCCGGTGCCGATGATGGCAACAGTCTTGCCCGTAACTTCGTCGCCGAGAAAGGGCAAGTACGGATGCCAGTAGCTCCACTTGTTTTCCCGGGTCAGGTGTTCGGCTGCCCACATTTTTCGCGCCAGAGCGCCCAGCATGAAGAACGCGAATTCCGCAGTAGCTTCGGTAAGCACGTCCGCGGTATGGGTGAATGGAATTTTGTAACGATTCGCGTCGGCGCGGTTAATGTTGTCGAAGCCGACGGCGATCTGGGCCACAACTTTCAGCTTTCCCTTGCCCGCCTCAAAAACCTCGGCATCAATGGAGTCGCGCAGCGTAGTAATCAAGCCGTCAATGCCGGATTTCACTTTATCGACTATCAGGCTCTTCGGTGGAGCCTCCGGCTTCGCGTAAACTTCGACCTCGTATCCTCGTTGGCGCAGCAGTTCAATTGATTCCCCGATATCGCAGGTAGCAAAGACACGAAAGTGTTTGGTCATGGTTCTCTCTGGTTGGAATCTTGCAGCCAACCGATATTACTCCACGACTTACCTCCCAAGTAGCGGTCGTCCGGCGAACCCGTCCCCAATACCCCGAGCAAAACTGAAATGCATCGCATCTTGGGTCCTGCGCGGCCAAGTTGCCTTCCCACTCGAATCCAGCGCCGTGGAAACTTCAATCAGTCCTGCGACCATGTCTCCGGGCGAGCTCTGCCAATTTGTTCCTGGATTCGGGTCAATCGCGATGCCCCAGCGGTGGGTGGACAACTTGGCTCCCCTCCGTTGCTGGCGAAAGGCAAAGCACCCGCCGAAGCTGGAAATCTTGGCCTCTAGTGACAGGTCATCCGGTTTACCCTCTTCGAAGGATCCCAGGAAAGCAGCAAGGGAAAGGCAGTTCCATGCTGGCGAGATCGTGTGCCTGCCAGCGTGGATCAAGACTACCGCCGGGCCGGACGTAGTCGTAGATGTCACCGAAGGTCACGACGATTTCTTCTAGCCCGGGTGGCGCCACCCGGGCGCTCTTTGGTGTCACTGCCGGAACAACCGCCTTCTTCACGCGAGGCTGCAGGTTATTCATTCGAGCATTTCATTTCTCCTAATGTGATTTACGTTGAGCGTCTTCCCGTGACAACGGCTGGCGGTCAGATGCTTCCGCTGCCGTATAATCCAGAGTTCTCGAGAACGGGGGAATTCTTGGCTTACGACGACTTGCGCGCCTGGATCGCTGCCCTGGAACGGGCTGGCGAGCTGAAAACGATCCGCACCGAAGTAGATCCCATCCTCGAGATCACCGAAATCACCGACCGCGTCAGCAAGTCAGCCCCCACCCTTCAACAAGCGAAGGGTGGGGCTCCCGGCGGCCCCGCTCTCTTGTTCCAGAACATCAAAGGCCACACCGGCTCCCAACTTCTGATCAACCAGTTCGGTTCCACCCGTCGCATGAATCTTGCTCTCGAGGTCGATGCTCTCGATCAGGTGGCCGACCGCATCCGTGCGTTCATGGACGTGAAATCTCCCCAAGGCTTTCTCGACAAAGTAAAAATGCTGCCAATGCTCGCGGAGATGGGTAAATTCTTTCCCAAGACGGTCTCCACCGGCCCCTGCAAGGAAGTCATCAAGCGCGATAACTTTTCGCTGTTAGATTTCCCCATCCTGCAGTGCTGGCCTAAAGACGCAGGCCGCTTCATCACGCTGCCCTGTGTTGTTACCCGCGATGCGAAGACTGGCAAGCGCAACGTCGGCATGTACCGCATGCAGGTCTATGATGAACGCACCACCGGCATGCACTGGCAGCGGCAGAAGGTTGGGGCAGAGCACTATCGCGAGGCGATGCGTACCGCCGGGGTAGAGACGTTGCTTCGCAACGTCTCCGAGATGCAGCAAGCCGCGTCTCTACGAGTCGATCTAATGGCGCGTTCCTCAGGCGGATCGGTGCTGATCGAAGGCGACCGTCCCCGGGGCAAAATGGAAGTCGCAGTCGCCATCGGCGCCGACCCCGCCATCACATTTTCCGCGATCGTGCCCGCGCCACCCGACGTCGAGGAATATCTGATTGCCGGGTTTCTTCGCCAGAAACCGGTGGAGCTGGTGAAATGTGAAACGGTGGATCTGGAAGTTCCTGCGACTTCAGAGATTGTCCTCGAAGGCCACGTTCATCTTGACGAACTCCGCAGCGAAGGTCCGTTCGGCGACCACACCGGCTTCTACTCGCTCGAAGATCTTTATCCAGTGTTTCATGTCTCCTGCATCACCCATCGCAAGAATCCGATCTATGCGACCACCATTGTGGGCAAGCCGCCCATGGAAGACGGCTGGATGGGCAAGGCGGTCGAGCGCATTTTCCTGCCGCTGATGAGGCTCACCATTCCGGAACTGGTGGACATCAACCTTCCGGTGGAAGGCATCTTCCACAACCTGATGCTGGTTTCGATCAAGAAGTCTTATCCCGGCCAGGCGCGCAAAGTGATGAACGCCATTTGGTCTCTGGGCCAGGCCATGTTCACCAAGTGCATCATCGTTGTGGACGAAGATGTGAATGTGCAGGACTTGGGCGAGGTCACGCTCAAAGTGCTGAACCACATCGATCCGGAGCGTGATATCCAGTTTACGCTCGGCCCAGTTGATTCCCTGGACCATTCCTCCCGGCTACCCAACTACGGCTCGAAGATGGGCATCGACGCCACCCGCAAGTGGCCAAGCGAGGGCTTCAACCGCCCCTGGCCGGACGAAATCCTGATGGACGCAAGAACCAAGACGCTCGTGGACAGCAAATGGGAGGCGTTAGTAAGAGAGCTGGGGATCGACTGATATATGCTTTGAGTCAATAGATTGCAAGCGAAGCGATGATTTGGGCGACTTGACAAGGTTTCGCCCAGCCTCTCATCACTCTCGTTGCGGCAAGCCTCCGATGAATTTCTCGCGCTGGTGCGCAGTCTGATACCGCGAAGCCCAGACCGCGGCCTGATTTTATGTGCTTAGGGCGCTGCGCCACGTGGGTAACTGGAAAGTAAAACTTTTGCCCCTCCGACATTGACTTGCCTTAGCGCGCCCCCTAAGATGATCGCGCACGGAGCGGCCTTTCTCGATGACTGTCGAAACATCGATTGTCCAAGCATCGATCAGCCAAACATGATCGGGCAAACTATCTCGCACTACCGCGTTGTGGAGAAGCTCGGTGGCGGCGGGATGGGTGTGGTGTATAAGGCCGAGGATTTGAAACTGCACCGCTTTGTGGCGCTTAAGTTCCTGCCCGATGAGGTCGCCAGAGACCCTCAGTCCCTGGCCCGATTCCAGCGGGAAGCGCAGTCTGCCTCCGCGCTGAACCATCCCAACATCTGCACCATCTACGAAATCAGTGAGCACGACGGGCAGCCCTTCATCGCCATGGAGTTTCTGGACGGAATGACGCTGAAACACCGCATCGCGGGGCGCCCCTTGGAGACTGAGGTACTGCTGAGCCTGGCGATTGAAGTCGCCGATGCGCTCGACGCCGCCCATGCCGAAGGCATCGTCCATCGCGACATCAAGCCCGCAAACATCTTTGTCACCAAGCGGGGGCACGCCAAGATTCTCGACTTTGGATTGGCGAAAGTTACGTCGCCGGCGGACAAGCCAGCGGACGTGGCCGGGCGCATGAACGAAGCTACCGCGGGCGTCAGTCTAGAGTATCTGACCAGTCCAGGGACGGCAATCGGGACCGTCGCCTATATGTCGCCGGAGCAGGCCAAGGGGAAGGAACTCGACCCACGCACTGACTTGTTTTCCTTTGGAGCGGTGCTGTACGAGATGGGTACGGGCATCGTGCCATTTCGCGGTGATACTTCCGCCGTTATTTTCGATGCCATCCTCAACCGCGAACCGACTTCACCGGCGCGTGTCAATACCGATTTGCCGCCCAAGTTGGAAGAAATCATCAGCAAAGCTCTGGAGAAGGACCGCGATCTGCGCTACCAGAGCGCGGCAGAGATACGGGCTGACTTGAAGCGGCTGCAACGCGACAGCAGTTCGGGGCGGGTGAGGATCAGCAGCGAATCCGCTCTGAGCGTATCAGCAACTGAACCGGAAATTCCGCGGTCCTCGAAATCGGAGCAAGCTCCGGCGCAAACTCCGGCTCAAATTTCGGCTCAAAGCGCGTCCGCGAAATCGGGCCTGTCGAAAGCGCTGGTTGCCGTAGTCGTGGCCGTGGTGCTCGCGGCCGGAACGTTCGGAGGGTACAAGTTGTTGACTCGCCCAGCTGGCTTCAATCTGCAAAATATGCAGATCACGAAGCTGACGGAAAGTGGAAAAGCTTCCCAGGTGGCGATCGCGCCCGATGGGCGATACATCGTCTATGTGATGCGCGACGCCGAGAAGCAGAGTCTATGGGTGCGGAATGTGGCCACCCGGAGCGATGTTCAGGTGCTCGCCCCCGACGTAGCGGACTTAGGAGGAGTAAGTTTTTCTCCGGACGGCAACCATATCTATTTTGTGCGCTCCGACAAAAGTACAGTCAACTACCGCTACCTGTACGAAATGCCAGTGCTGGGCGGTTCGCCCCGACAATTGATTCGTGACATCGACACGCCGGTCGACTTCTCTCCGGATGGCAAGCAGATCGTCTTCCAGCGTGGAATTCCTGAAAACGGCGTGGTCGAGATTCGGATCGCGCAGGCGGACGGAAGTGGGGAACGACTGCTAGCTACCTTGCCGGCCAATGCGGGGCTTCAGTTCGGAGTGACTTGGTCGCCGGACGGCAAGACGATTGCCGTGCCTGTGTTGGGGCTGGGCAAGGAAGTTAATTGGCAATTGAACGTAATCAGCGTCGCTGACGGCAAAGTACGCCCACTGGTTTCATCCGGGGGGAGACTCATTGGGCGGGCGGTCTGGATGCCAGACGGCAACTCTCTCATTGCGCCCATAGGCGAAACCACTCTGGGTAGGGACCAGCTGCAGAGCATTGATTATCCCAGCGGGGAGACACATCGCTTTACCAATGATCTGTCGGACTACTCCGAAGACCTGGACGTGACCCATGATGGCAGGACGTTAGCGGCCATTCAGCGTACCCGCTTGTCGGAGATCTGGATGACGCCGGCGACGGACTTGTCTCAGGCTCGTCAAGTTACGTCGGGCGAACCCGCCTACACCGGAATAGCGCCCGGCCCCTCGGGCAAGCTACTGGCGCGCAGCGCTGACGGTGAGTTGTGGTTGATCAATTCGGATGGCGGCGAACGGACCGTGCTCGTGCCCCAGGCACGCAACGTGCGTTCAATTTCAGCTTGCGGTGACCGCTACCTGGTGTTTGACTCTTACCGTGACGGCAGGATCGCGCTTTGGCGAGCGGACGCGGATGGTTCGAATGGCGTGAAGCTGTTGGATGAAGTTCGAGACTCCGAGTGTTCGCCAGACGGGAAGTGGATCTTCTACAGCGTCAAAGACACTATTTATCGGATGCCCTCAGAAGGCGGTGAGGGAACCAAGCTCGTGTCCGTCCCGCTGGAAGCCTTTTTGGTCAGGGTCTCGCCCGACGGTACCCAGGTGGCTTTTGGTTATCAGGAGGGCAGTCCGGTTCCGGTAGTCAAGCTGGGTACGATTGCGGCAACTGGCGGAACGCCGCAGTTCATCAGCCAGGTGCCAATCGGAGGGCGAAGCATGCGCTGGGCGCCTTCCGGGAAAGGGCTTGAGTATCGGCTCACTCGAAACGGAGCTTCCAACATCTGGGAGCAGCCGCTGGCGGGCGGAGAGCCGCATCCGATCACCAAATTCACCTCAGGATTGATCTTTGATTTTGCCTGGTCGCGGGACGGCAAGCAGTTGATGCTGGCCAAGGGCAATGAGACCAGCGACGTGATCTTGATCAGCAACTTCAGGTAGTTTTCCGTTATTTTCCGAGTACGATCAATGCGCGCTCTTGCCTGAAGCCCCGGCCGCGCAGGCGAATCCGGTACGTCCAGGCCGCCACCGTAATCGCGCCGCAGATATCGACAAATACCTTGCCGCCGTCCAGGGGGTCGATCTTTCCGTTAGAAAGCGTTGGATCAGTGAACACACTATGGAAAAACATCAGAACGAACGCGGGAAATACTAGGTAGTGCAGCTTCCTCCATAGCGGGCGTGCCATGCGTAGGCGCAGCAACGAAGTGAAAATCACGATCAACAGCATGTACAGAGAAGCCGCTCCCACCGTGTTCAGCCTGGGCTGCACCGGAGAGTTGATGGGAAGCAGCACATCCCTCCAACCAAATTGGGTGGAACTGCGGAGCAGTAGGACCGCGGGATGCAGAACAATCAGCAGCAGCACCAAATAGGCGGTCCAGTTATGCAGCTGGAAAATATTTATCCGGCGGTGGGGCCATAGCCGGACGGGACTGTAGCGCAAGGCGATCAGCAGTCCCAGAAGCATGTTCAAGGTGGCAGTGCCGACCGCGGCAAGTCCCAAATAGGCGCAGACATCGAGAACGGTCATTTAAGCATTGATGCAATTTGGCGGAAACAAAGAGTCTTCCCAATTTCTCGGCGCCCACGACATGGGTCTGCGCGCACGTTTACTGGAAGGTGTTGCAGGAGGCGATGGTGCCATCCTGGAAGCCGCGCTGAAACCACTGCATGCGCTGGGCGGAACTTCCGTGGGTGAAACTCTCAGGATTCACACGTCCGCTGGACATGCGCTGCAAACGGTCGTCACCCACTGCGGCCGCGGCCTTCAGGCCATCATCGACGTCTCCGGCTTCCAGGATATTACGCTGCTGGGTGGAGTGTCCCCAGACGCCAGCGAAGCAGTCTGCCTGCAGTTCGAGGCGGACGGAGAGCTGGTTGGCGGCTTGCGGATTCTGTTGCTGCGCAGCCCGTACTTTGCCTTCGATGCCCAGCAACTTCTGCACGTGATGTCCAATTTCGTGAGCCAGCACATAGGCCTCAGCGAAATCTCCCGGTGCGCCGAAGCGTTGCTTCAGTTCATCGTAGAAGCCCAGATCGATATAAACCTTCTCGTCCTCGGGGCAGTAGAATGGACCGGTGGCGGACTGGGCCAGACCGCAGGCCGAATCGATGGAGTCTCGAAACAGGACCAACTTGGCATGGCGGTATTGGGCGCCCTGCGAGGGCAGGATCTGGCTCCAGGTGCTCTGGGCATCGTTCAAGACAAAAGTGACGAACTGGACCAGGGGCCGTTCTCCTTGATCGCGGGCGAGATCAGGCTGAGTGACGGCGGTGCCGGCCGTGCCTGCGGAATCGGTGCTCAACAGCGACAGAAAGTCACGTTTGAAAATCAGGCTCAGGACGAACAAAACGACCACACCGCCCAGGCCCAGGTGTATTCCGCCCGGTCGGAAGCCGCCACCGCCCTCATCGCGGCGGTCTTCAACGTCGTCGCTGCTTCCACCCGGTGTCCAGCGCATGTCTGATATCTTTGCCTGCGCCTCACGACGTCGCGGGCTTTCTTCCGGCCGGTTATGTTGTCTTCGGTTTAACCCAGTGATAGACGCCCAGCAACACAATCGCCCCGATCACCGACATAATGAAGCCCGCGGTCTGTCCTTCGTGATACCAGCCCAGGGCCCGTCCGGCATAGGTGGCAATCAGCGATCCTGCCACGCCAATCAGGCTGGTGACGATGATGCCGCCAGGATCCTTGCCCGGCATGATAAATTTTGCCACGGCTCCGATGACCAGTCCGATTATCAGCGTCCAGAGCAGATGCATGCCGTTTTTCCTCCTTCGCGATTTGATGACTAGGCTGGGGCAGTTGTTCCAGTTAGTCACTCTCAACGCGGCGGGAAGTATACCTCAGAATGAGAACGTTACATGCTAGTAGAACAAACAGGGCCTGCTTTGCTTCCTTGGGGTTGACTTCGCGAGCCAAGCCCTCAAAAGCGTTTAATCGCAAAGCGCTCCGTATTTCCGGGAGCTGTCTGCTCGCGGTCGTAAGAACAAATCCCACCCTCCAACGTGAAAGGTGGGATCACTCACTCGTTGCTCCCACTACGCTGCAGCCGGAATCACCAGTTTCTGACCGACCTTGATCTTGTCCGGATCGTCCAGATTGTTGGCTTCGGCGATGGCGGGATACTTGTTGGCATCGCCGTAGAAATGCTTGCTGATTTTGGAGAGATTATCGCCTGGCTGCACCGTATAGCTCTGGTCGCCCTGGCGAACCTCGATGTCGTGCTTCAAGTCGGAAAAATTGGGATCGACTGCCTTGATTGCATCCCATATACGATTCTTGCTCGCCTCCGAGACGGCAGTCGCCTTCAGGTAAAGCTGGTTGCCATCCAGGTTCAGATTCTGCAGTTCTGCGCCTTCCTGCTGAATCTTTGCCAAAACCGGCTGATATTTTTGCTTGAGTTGTTCAAATTGATCGGGCATGGGATTCTCCTTCTAAGAATTTATTAACGAAGTCGACGCGCAAACAGCCTGCACGCTACGGAGATTTGCAGAGGCCTCTTCGCAGGAGCTAAACCTTATACGCGGACGGTTGTGCAATACAACCTCTGGTGATGCAGGCTTGAAGGTGCCGCTTGCGCGCCGCCCGGCACGGGGCTGCGGTCAGTCAAGCCCTGTGCCGATCACGCCCTTTCGGTATACTAGTTGCGTATGCCTGTTCTCAAGAACATCGCGGCTATCGCCAAAGGAATGAGCATCACCTTGGGGGAGATGTTTCAGCCCACCGTGGTAGAGAACTACCCAGACGGCCCGGGACCGCTCAAGGGGGCCAAGTTCCAGGAGCGCTATCGGGGAGTACATGTGCTCCAGCGCGACGAAAATGGGCTGGAAAAGTGTGTGGCCTGCTTTCTGTGCGCAGCCGCCTGCCCTTCGAATTGCATCTACATCGAGGCAGCGGAGAACACGGCAGAGAACCGGGTGAGCGGGGCAGAGCGCTACGCCAAGGTCTACAATATTGATTACAACCGATGTATCTTCTGCGGCTACTGCGTGGAAGCCTGTCCTACTGACGCTATCACGCACGGGCACGGCTTCGAAATCGCAAGCTTCAATGCCAGCAACCTGGTTTACCGCAAAGAGCAGATGCTGGCTGCAGTGCCGGCGCATATGGGAGCCAATGCGGTGTTCAATCGCGACGAAGTGGAAGCCGGCGCAGCTGCGTTACCCTTACAAGGGAGCTAATTTTCAATAAATTCAGTTACAGGCCAGCAGCGCTGGTCCTTAGCGGGCCGGCGTTTGCGTATGTGAGGCAGTCGTTGGTCGCTGGTTGTTGGCCAAACGGCCAGCGGCTTCAACGATAAGCGACAAGGCTGTGGCCAACGGCTGTTGACCAACGACGAACTGTTCCACCAGAAGTATCGCGGCTCGCGGTATTCGTTTGGTTATCCGGCGTGTCCGAACCCGGAAGATCAGACCAACCTGTTCGCGCTGCTCCATCCAGAAGAAGCTGGGAAGAAATGACCTCTGCCCTGTGGAGCAGGACGCACATTTCAAGAAATGTTGTATGCGTGGTGGGCGTTATGACGGCTCGCTGCGAAACTACTACGTTCCGCAAACCCACAAGGCGCGACTAGATCGTGCCATTTCTTTCTACAAGGCGACGCGCTTTCGACGCTGGCGTGACAACCATTTGACATCTGGTCGCCGCCACTAAGGCGATATAATTCGAATCCGATCATGGCCCTGACGTCTGGTACGAAACTCGGGCCTTACGAGATCGTCGCGTCTCTCGGCGCGGGCGGTATGGGTGAAGTGTACCGTGCCCGAGACTCGCGGTTGGGCCGCGAAGTTGCGATCAAAGTCTTGCCCTCCTCCTTCTGCCGCGATCTTGACCGTCTGCGGCGGTTTGAGCAGGAAGCGCGAGCTGCAAGCGCGCTCAATCACCCCAATATTCTCGCTGTCTACGACCTTGGCACGCACGAGGGCGCTCCCTACCTGGTCACGGAACTCCTGGATGGCGCCACGCTTCGCGACCGTTTAAGCAGCGGTGCCCTGTCTCCTCGGAAAGCGGTGGAGTGCGCGGTTCAGATTGCGCAGGGGCTGGCGGCTGCGCACGACAAAGGAATTGTTCACCGCGATGTGAAACCGGACAACGTTTTCATCTGCCGTGATGGACGCGCCAAGATTCTGGACTTTGGCCTGGCCAAGCTGACTGTGCCCGAAGCGGGCGATGCCACCGTCACCGCCCTGTGGCTTGAGAACCAGACTAGTGCCGGCGTGGCGATGGGCACCGCCGGCTACATGTCGCCCGAACAGGTGCGTGGAGAGAAGGCCGACGCGCGCTCCGATATTTTCAGCTTTGGCATAGTCCTTTATGAGACGCTGTCCGGGCAACAAGCATTCGAAGGCCGAAGCCCGGCCGATAGAGCAAGTGCCATTCTGAAAGAAGATCCCCCTGACTTGCTGGCTACAGGGCGAAATATTCCAGCGGCGCTGGACCGCATTGTGCGCCATTGCTTGGAGAAAAATCCGGAAGAACGTTTTCAGTCGGCGCGCGATTTAGCTTTCCATCTGGAATCGACGTCATCGGTCTCGGAGTCCAATGCGGCGGTATTGGCGCCTTCGCGGGAGAAAACAGCTGCGCGTCCTGTTTGGTTGATGCGCGCGTGGATGCTGGCTTTTGTTGTGCTCGCAGTCGCTGGCGGTGGCTTACTGTGGTTCCGGAGAGGGCCACCATCGGGTCCGAAGGTTGTCAAGTTCCTGCGCCTTACGGACTACGTGGGGCTGGAGGAGAGTCCGTCGTTTTCACCGGACGGTAAAGCGGTAGCCTTCGTCTGCGATTCCACTGAGACGCGGCAGATCTGGATTCGCCTGCTGGCGGGAGGGCCTCCACTCCAAATTACACGGGGCCCGGGTGCGCATCTTGAGCCCAGATGGTCACAAGACTCGGCGGCCATCCTCTATTTCACCCCGCCGACCGAGGGAAATGCGCAAGGTGCTCTGTGGGAAGTCTCGGCGCTGGGTGGCGCTCCCCGTCAATTAGTTTCCAGCATCAGCGGCGCGGATGTAAGCCATGACGGCAAGCGGTTGACGTTTTTCCGCCTCAACGGCAGACAAATTGAATTGGTAGTAGCGGACCGTGACGGCTCTAACCCGCGGGTGGTGACGCAGGCAGTCACCAGTTTCAGCTACCGTCAGCCGCGCTGGTCGACGGACGACGCCAGCATTGCTTACCTGCACAGCCAGGAAAATTGGGCGGACGATATCTACGTTGTTCCTTCGGCTGGCGGCGCCCCTCGGAGGCTTACCAACGAGGTCACGCTGATGAGCGGGTTGGCTTGGTCGCCAGACGGTTCGCATCTGGTTTACAGCACGGCACGTGGGAGCACGCTGCTCTACCTTCCAACATTGCATCTGTGGCAAATCTCAAAATCCGGAGGCGCTCCTCAACAGCTTACGTTTGGTGAGGCCGGGGACGAGAACCCGGACGTAGACCGCGAGGGTCGCATCGTGGTCAGCCGCAAGCGCATGCAGTTCGACATTTGGAAGTTTCCTGTGGACGGGGACGCAGCGGATAATGTTCGCCGAGCAGTTCGCATCACCCACCAGACCGGGCAGGTTCAGACTCCGGCCCTGGACCCGACGGACCACGAACTAACCTATCTCTCCGACAGCGGAGGTCATGGCAATCTCTGGGTACTCCCCTTGGGTGGCGGTGACCCGCGTCAGATCACCTTCGAAACGGACCCAGGCCTGGTTATGGGAGTGCCAATCTGGTCTCCTGACAGAAATCTAATTACCTTCGCCACCGCCCGGTTGTCGGCCGACGCGCGCGGAGTCGGCTACCGGTTGGTCCAGCCCGACGGGAGTGGTCTCCACATGCTTGTGCCCTTGGGTGCCTGGGCAACCTGGTCGGGTGACGGCAAGTGGCTGTACTACTCCGAGTCCTCACCCATCCAGCAAACTGGGAGCTTCCGACTAATGAAAATTGGGGTGGGCGGCGGCACGCCAGTGATAGTGCGTACTGACAATGCGCAAGGGCCGGCCGTGGCGGCGGACGGCTCGGCGTTGTATTACGTGGTCCCGTTGCAAAACCTGAATGGCTCGCGGGAATATGAACTGCGCGTGGCACGCCCCGAGGACGGACCCTCCAGCTTGCTGGCGCGCATCTCGGGTGCGCGGGTACCCATCTGGCAGGGCCTACATCCGGTGATTTCCAAAGACGGGAAGTGGCTGGTCATGCCTCTAGATGACAGTTGGGGCACCAATATCTGGGTCGCGTCCACCGCTGATGGAAAACTCAGACGGGTCACCGATTTTGGACAAAAACGTACATTTATCGCGCGTCGCATTTCCTGGTCATCGGACGGGAAGTGGGTTCTTGCCGCAGTGGGCGAGGGCGATGCCGATGTCGTGCAAATGGACGGACTTCTGCAGTAGCACTCCCGACGCCATTCACACCAGTGATTCATTCTTATGACACGGCATGGAGGTACTTTGCCCAGGATCAGGCAGACTAACAATCAGGCGGATTCGCGGTTCAGGTACAGCACCATCAGCTCCTCATCCACATAGGAATCGCCAATTTTCAAGGCGCGGGCCTCGCAGCCGTAAATCTCAAAACCCAGGGACTCGTAGAGGCGCTTGGCAGCAATATTTCCGATGCTGACTCCGAGAGCTACCTGTTCCAGGCCAGGTTGAGACCGCAATTGCCGTATCAATTCTTTCAGCAAGGCGCGACCGAGGCCTTTCATTCGGCACCGTTTTGCGACATAGACGCCCCAGATCTCGCCCCGGTGGCAAATCTTCTCGCCCTGCCGGCGGAAAAATCCAGCCATTCCGATCAGCTGACCACCATCAAAGGCTCCCAGAACAAAATTGTCGTCGGAAGCGCCTGACCCCAGGCGATGCTTGATGCTCTCGATCGTCATGGCCAGGTGCTGGGCCATAGACTCGGTGAAGGCCTGGGGTTCGAATTCCAGGGCTTCGGAGCGGAGTTCCCGGTAGCATTCGGCGTCTTGTTCGGTGAGTCGGCGGATTTCCATGATTCATGACTATTAATTTATCCGTGACAGTTTAGAACAGGTCAGTCGAACTGCCTGGGACGAAAACCCGCTCTTTCAGATTTGCATCTCAAATGCACATGATCGGCAAATTATGATTCGCATATTATGATCCGCAAACTAGAATCTGGACAATATCGGCTCTATTCGCGAAAGAAAAACCCCAAGACCGGTCGTCGCCGGAATCTGGGAACCTTCGCGACCCGCGCCGCCGCCATAAAACACGAGCGTGAAGTCCAGTATTTCAAGAAACGCTGACTCTGCTGCCTGAGACTGATGCCGGCTGGAAACCTGCTTGACTACTGGAGCTGCTCTTTCATCCACCCCAGCACTGCAGCGACCAGTGGATCGTAGAACCGTCCCTTCACCGTGAAGCCGTGGCTCATGCCCTCGATTTCCATGTAGCGAGCGCGACCGGGATGAAGCTGGTTGACGATCTGGGCGATGGCCTCACTGTCGGCGCGGCTCATGACCTCGTCAGCACTGCCGTGAATAACCAGCACCGGCGCGCTCACTTTCTGCCAGAACTCGCCCAAGTTCAGCGCCTGCAGCTGCTGGTAGAACGCGGCGGGGCGTCCGTATTGGCCGTCGGGTGCGTCGTACCAAAGCGATTTCCACTCGGGCCGCCGCGCTATGACCTGGCCGGGAGTCATGCCCTTTGTCAGGTACAAGTTGTAAAAATCGGTAAAGACCTTCATCGACGCATTGACCTCTGCGGGAGGCTTGCCCTGGGCGGTAAGACGGCGGCGTTCGAGTTCCAGCATGTGCTCGTACCAAGTGCGTCCCCAGGACCCGGCGGATACGAATCCGCGCACAGGATGCACGCCGGCCGCAAGCGGAGAGAAGCCGCCACCATTGCTGAGCCCCACAACAAAAATCCGGTCCTGATCGATGAAGTCGTACTTACCCAGCGAATCGAATGCAGCCTGCCAGCTTTCGATCTCGCTCTGAAAGTCTGCCTTCGAGCACTCGCCTTGACTCTCACCCACGCCCGGCTTGTCCATGCGCAGGGTGGCATAACCGGATTCGTCGATCAGCTGCCGCAGGAATATGCCGAAACCGTCGCTCGTGTTGGGGTCGGGATATTCCACGCTGTCGCAACTCAGCCAACCGACGAAAAATATGACGGGAACCTTGCCGGCGGCAGGTTTCGGGCGAGTGATGAAGGTGCGCAGCTTTTCGCTGCGATGATTGGTAACCCAGTCATAGAGCACGGTGGCATTTTGGAAGTGCTCGCGGTTGGGCGTCTGGGCGAGAGCTGGCAAGAGGAAGCCGGCGAAGAAGAGAAGAAGATAGCAAACATGCCTGACCGGGCGCATGATGATTGCTCCTCGGGAGGCTTAGACGGGAAAAACAGGCTGGCGTTACTACTCCTCGTGGGGCGTTGGCAGATGCAGATCGGATCCCTCGTCCAGAAGTAAGCGGCGCAGCCTTCGCAAATCGTTCAGCATGCGGCCGCTGACCCTGAGATGGTGCTCCAGCCGGTGCAACTTGTATTCCACCAGGCGGAGCGCCTGCAGGCGGCGTTCAGAGTGAGCGGACTTGGCAGATGCGGCGTCGGCCGCAACCTCTTTCTTGGCCTCGACCAGCGTCTCAATCAAGAGCTGGATGTAAGCTTGGGCATTCTCCACGCTATCGAACGGAGTTTGCACTGGATGGGTGGTGGGGAGGGTCATAAGGTATCAGTCAAATATTCTGGCGGAGAGGGAGGGATTCGAACCCCCGATACCCGTTAAGGTATGTCCGCTTTCGAGCAGGCCCGTAGTTAGGCCGTAAGCCATTGTATTTTCAACGGGTTCGGTTTTTCAAGCGTGCAGTAAGGGTGCAAAATTAAGTTTCGCGCGCGCTCTCCGCACGCCGAAAGGCCCGAAAGCAAAGCCGAATGAGTGCCGAGCGGCGCTTCTCCCGGCTGGGTGGCAGAGCTTGATCGCGGCTGTTTGCGCGAAATCAAGACCTGAGTCATAACCAGCGCGGAAGGGAAGAGCTCGATGGCTCGAGGACGCTCGCGTTATCAGCGAGGCCGCGTGGTCGCGACCGAGGCCGGCGGCTGGGAGATCCACTACAACGTCTATCTCACCGATCCCGCCTCGGGGAAGCCGAAGCGGCATCATCGTAGCCGCGTGGTTGGCCATGCCCCGAAAATGCGCAAGGCGGAGGCGGAGACCATCCTCGCAGCCGAGCTCGCCGCCATCAACGGCGGCCCGGTGGCGCGGGTGGCCGACGGCACCCTTAGCTTCGGCGAGTGGATGCGCAACTTCTATATTCCGATGCGCGGCGCCAACTGGCGGCCGGCCACCCGCCGCAGCAAC
>WNFO01000033.1_pt1 | contig 101076 bp, 86 predicted proteins | sample 5400251 | NCBI WGS metagenome assembly WNFO01 (sample SAMN13153354, study PRJNA577476) | soil metagenome | isolation source: 100 cm saprolite under Madrone tree | place: USA:California | collected 2016-06-14 | reverse complement strand
CAGAATCGGTATAACACTACCCACAAGAACCGGTCGCAGCGGTGCAGGCGCAGGCGACGCGGCGCGTTATTTTGGAAAACCGCCAGTTGGTGACGAAGCGCGAGAATCTCCGCCTGCAAGGAGGCACGGGTTCGAAAACTAGAGGCTACCAAGGCGAAAAGGGCGACGAAAAGAGAGCTCATCGTGGTAGCCACCATGATCTCACGAATGATCGGAATCTCTGTGTTTTCAGATCGGACGGAGTTTTCGGTAACCACAGGACTCAGCCTTGGGTAACGCGCCACATGTCGATCGAGGACTATGTCGTTCCGGCGCGTCCGGGACGACTACAATGACAATGGCCGGAACCGAAAACGGACGGGTGACCTGGAGATCTTAGAAAGAGTCGCCCCGTCTGCTGCGGCCAATTCATCCGCCAAGCGGGCCAGAAAAAGTTCTGACTTGTGCGAACTCTGTCCCGCTTGGTCGTAGGCTCTTCAAGTTATGGCGCCAGTTTGACGACGAAGGTGTCTTGATTGAATGAACTTCCACAGGCTCCCACACACGCACCCGGAATCTGGTTAACCCGCGAGAAATCTGACGATTGCGTGAAGCCCGTCAAATAGGCATTACCCAAGCTGTCCACGGCGATCCCTTGCCCTTGGTCACTAGCGCTGCCACCAATCAGGCTCGAGTAGACCAGCGCAGAACCAGCAGCGTTCACATTGACAACAAAAACGTTAGCAGCGAGCTTCTTGCTGCAGGTTCCCAAGCAGGCATTCTTGATCGGGCGTACGCTCGGAAAGTTCAGCGACTGGGTGAAGCCGATCAGATAGGCATTGCCCAAGCTGTCCACGGCGATGCCCGTACCCTCATCATCGCGCTTGCCGCCAACTAGGCTGGAGTAAACTATCGCGGTGCCCGCGCTATTTATCTTGCTTACGAAAGCGTCTCCGGGAGCGGTCCCACCGATCCCACAGCCATTCGTGCAGGCGCGCTTAATCGGGTTCACCTGCGGGAAGTCAGCTGATCCTGTCGAGCCTGTCAGATAAGCGTCGCCCGAGCTGTCCACGGCGATAGCGGCCCCAAGATCGAAACCGCTGCCACCAAAGACGCTGGAGTATGCCAGAGAGGCCCCTTGAGCATTGATCTTGGTCACGAAGCCATGACTGCCTCCGCTGCCGCAAGTTCCCATGCAGGCGCCCGCGATCTGATTGACCCGTGGGAAGTCGACTGATTGCGTAAGGCCCACCACGTAGGCGTTGCCCGCGCTGTCCGCCGCGATGCCGAACCCCTCAGTGAAGGCGCTGCCAGCGAGGTGGCTCGAATAGACCAGCGCGTTCCCGGCCGCGTTTACTTCGGTGACAAAGGCATCCTGAGGGAACCCCGTTCCACAGGTTCCCAGGCAGGCACCTGGGATTGGGTTTACCTGAGGGAAGTCCGTGGAGTTGGTTTGCCCTGTCAGATAAGCATTGCCCGAGCCGTCCACGGCGATCGCAAAGCCATGGTCGTTATTGCTGCCGCCAAGCAAGCTGGAGTAGACCAGCGCGTTGCCCGCCGTGTTTATTTTGGTTACGAAGGCATCCTGACTACTTCCTGTGCCGCAAGTTCCCAGGCAGGCGCCCGGAATTGGGTTAACCTGCGGAAAGTCTGCGGAACTGGTTAAGCCTGTGAGATAAGCGTTGCCCAAGCTGTCCACGGCGATGGCGATGCCTTCGTCAAAATTGCTCCCACCTATGCGGCTGGAATAGACCAGCGCGTTGCCTGCGGCATTGATTTTTGTAACGTAAACGACGTCGAAGCTAGTGCTGCAACTTCCCTGACAGGCACCGGGAATCTGGTTGACCACAGGAAAATCAAACGACTCGGTGGTGCCCGTAACGTAAACATTTCCCGTGCCGTCCACCGCGATGGCGGCATTGACTTCACCATTACTCCCACCCAGACGACTGGCGTAGGTCAACACCGGGTCGATAACTAAAGCCTTAGTGGTATCATAAGGCGCCAATCGGATCCCCACTTGCCCGTTGGATCTCAGCACATAGTGCGCCTCAATCAAGTGTCTGGCATTCCCGTCTGTTGTTCCGTGGTCCGCCGTCAACTGGTAGGCGGTGGGCTTGTGTAAGCGGATCTCGCTACCATGGAGAGACACCAGCAGATCGCCACGGCCGTCGATTCGTAATGGCGCCGCCCCATAGACCCGCTTGGTCAGTTCACGACTCGCGCGTTCGAATGCCAACCTGATCGCCCGCGGGTCGCTGCCAGCAGCTACCACAAAGTCGTACTCGACCCGCTCCTGACTTCCGTAATACACCAAATCCACACCCGGGTACACTTCCCGGTATCGTACCTTGGCGTAGTTCGGTATGTTGGTGCGCCATTTCGCTGGATCATTCTTGATGAAGTAGTTGCTCTTGCCTTCGAGCTCTTCCGATCCGGAAATGCGGCTCGCCGGATTGGCGCCTACCAATCGCATGGCCATGGTGGACGAGTGTTCACGGTCGGCACTCGGCTTGCCTGCGCGACTTGGCGCTGGTAAGGCGAGAACCGCCTCACTTGACGTCAGAAAAAGCGTGTACCCTGGCCCTTGTGCCAGAAACCTGACCCGCGAATCGACCTGGCCCTGGTTGGCTTCAAACCTCAGCGGCAACTTGCTGTACGCCTCGGCAGCGCGCACCCGCGCGACAGAGTTAAACTGTGGAAGGGAGGGGTAAGCTGCTTCACGTTGCGCCGCATCGGAGCCGTGGCCACCCCACTTCGACAACGAAGCAAGATCGCCGCTTATGGCTCCTGGGCCCACACTTTGGGCCAAGGCAAAGCCACCGGAAGTCAGAGCGACTACGAACCAGCAAACTAAGTCGCGGAATCGCGTTTTTGAAAAATCCGCTCTCTTCATATCCGTTCTCCTCTGGTACAGCTCTCCTGTAATCGAAGTCTCCTCAATTGGAAGCCGTCTCCATGAATGGCGAAGAACAGCTAATCGTGTTCATATTCCGAGAGGCAGCCCCAACTTGTCAGAGGAGTGTAAAAAGAATGCAAAGAGTCTGTAATGGCTTTCGTCCTGGGATTCCGTGCAAATCGCCATTGCCCGGAAGAGCGGCTTGGACAGAGCTCGATTTGCGGATCGATGGCCCGGCAAGTGATGGTGCAACCGCATTTCTTGCACTTGACCACCCAGGCCTGGGGCAGCCCTGAAAAGACGACCTGTCATTACGGGAACAATGGTAGGCGAATATATGGCGAAAGTTACGATCCTTTGCTACACTGATGCTCCATGTGCGGGCGTTACCGGCTCTCCGCGAAGGAGCGTTACCTCCGTGACCATTTCGGTCTCGATGAAGATCCTCCCTGGATGCCAAGCCCTATCAGATCGTGAGCGTAGTGAAGGACGCGCAGGTGCGCAGCGTCATCGAGACTCCTGCGTCGGTGGTTTACTACCATTCTGGCAGGATGAGACGTTGGTTGATGTGCGAACGTGCGTTCGCACCGATTGCTGGAGCGGCGAACGAGTCCCTGACCAAGAAACTCTTTGCCAGCCGAGTGGCACGGATCACCACGTCGGACAAGCACAAAGGCTCGGAAAGCAAGACGGATTTACGAAGCGAAGTTGCCGAGCACCTGCGCCAAGAAGTAGCGCGGATGAATGTAATGTAAACACCTTCATCGTGGCGGTCCAAGCGCAAGCTGGTGGAAAAATACGCTGATGCTAAGGGCCTGGGAACGCCTACACACAGACGAGAAGGTTAGTTGGTCAACAATGTAGCCAGAGTCCGTTCGTTTTACTCACCAGAATGGATTTATCAAGGCGAAGCCTTAGCTCTTAAGGTAGGTACTGTATGCCTATATTTTTCCACCCCCCAGATTCCCTTCCTCAACGAGTCAGGTTTAGCGCCACCCGCCGCTGGGAGCGGACGGCCTTTAAGAAAAGGGGGAAGTACAGATGAACCGCTTTGCGATGGAGGAACGGATCGATTTTGGGAACAAGGTGGTTCCCGCGAACTGGAACCTGGCAATGGAAAAGCACGCGGAGAGAGGCTGCAAGCGCGGCGCGAAAACGGTTTCGCGATGGCAGCGACCAGGCCCGCTTTTCCATATTCCAGCGATTCGCCGTTCCGCGAGAATGGGGTTCCTTGAAGTCGTCCTGAGTGTGAAAAGAGACGGCATGAAGAGGCAGAAGGCTCTCTCTCTGCTTCAACTGCTAACCGAGTTGGTGATCACTTTGTTCATCGCCGGGGTCGTAGTTCCGAGCCTCCTCCGGTCTGGTGTGGCCACGAACGAGGCTTTGGCCCGGGGTTCTCTCCATACGATCAACATCGCCGGAGTTACGTTCTTGTACACGTACAAGAACATTGGTTTTGCGATCCTGGGTGCGTTAGTCGGTGGGACAGCAGCATTTGCCATCGCCTTTCCCGCCACTACGCCCAAAAGCACAACCTCTGGGTCAACCATGCAACACGCGCTAGAGATGGCAGGCCAATCTCCGGCGCGAGGCAAATCCAATTTGGGATGAGACTCGATTCTGAAAGTCTTCGACATTCAGAACACCGAAGGAGAAAGAAATCTGACTTCGCGTGAGAAGTCTATCGGTGTTGGCCCACACGAACAAAGTGCGACAATCTTGGAGAATGCCACCAAACTGCGGAGCTGGTAGGGGGGATGAGCCCTTCTCATAGCAGTACTAACTTGTGCGGTTACGTTCCCCACAGGAGGGCAATGCGCGAGACGTCTATTATGAAGTGCTGAGAGAAAAAGAAGACGCATTGAGCGGGTCCACCGAGAAGTCGAGGCACCGCGCTCGCCGTTGATAATCTTTAGCGGCAGGAATTCTGCAGGACGCGGCGTTCCTGCAATGGCGACGACTCATCACAGGATCGGCCTGACATTGGAAGTTGCCGAGTGGCGGGTCAGCTTCGCCGATCCAACGCAGTGAAAGAAGGGGTACACAGCTCCCCATGCCTTCCAGCAATGTTACCCGTCGAGAACTATTGAGAATGGGCGCCGCTACGGCTGCAGGAGAGATCGCGGCCGTGCTTCTGCCTGGATGCGGCAGTGGAGCTAGCTCCACCGTTCCCGCTCCATCGGTTTGCTCCAAATTGACTGACATCGAGCACGTCGTCATCTTCATCCAGGAAAATCGTTCGTTTGACCATTATTTCGGAAGCTACCGCGGCGTGCGTGGATTTTCCGAACAGAGTTCGGCATTCCAGCAACCCGACCCCGCGAACACCACCAACCCGCCGGCCGGCGTATTGCTGCCATTCCATCTCGACACATCCAAGACGAACGCAGCATGTACCCACGACATCACGCACGACTGGGTGCCCCAGCACCAGAGCTGGGACAACGGTGCTATGGATGGCTTTGTCACCTCTCGCCTCCCGATCAATATCAATGATGCCGTCCTCACCATGGGCTACTATTCTCGCGCAGACCTTCCTTTTTACTATGCCGTATCTGACGCCTTTACCCTATGTGACAACTATTTCTCCTCGGTGATCGGCCCCACGGATCCGAACCGCCTCTACACCATGGCCGCTTCCGTAGACCCCGCTGGGCAGAACGGCGGACCGCTACTACAAACGCTGGTCGCAAATCGGTCGTCGTTCTACGGCAAACTCACCTATACAACGATGCCCGAACAGCTTCAGGCTCGCGGGATTTCGTGGAAGGTTTACTCGTCTCCCGACCAGAATATCTTGATCCCTCTCTCGAACAATGTTCTGGCGTACTTCAAGAATTTCCAGGATCCCGCATCACCGCTCTTCAGGAACGCGTTCGGGCCCCAGTTTCCGGTTGATTTTCTGGCGGATGTGTTGTCGGGAAACCTGCCACTTATCAGTACCTTGACTGGGAATCCAGCGCTATGGGCAAAGGCAGTCCTATTCGCCACCTACGACGAAAATGGCGGCTTCTTTGACCACGTCGCGCCCGTCACAGCGCCCCCGGGAACACCCGACGAATACATTACTGCGCCTGCGGTTCCGGACCCTACCGTGGTCGGCAATCCTCCCATTCTCGGCCCCATCGGATTGGGTTTTCGTGTGCCGATGCTCGTGATTTCTCCGTTCAGCCGGGGTGGACTGGTATCGTCGGCTCTATTCGATCACACCTCAGTGTTGCGCTTCCTCGAGACACGCTTTGGCGCGGAAGTGCCCAACCTGAGCGCATGGCGGCGCGCCACCGTTGGTGATCTCACCAGCGCACTTAATTTCAGAAAACCTGATCCGTCGATTCCCGCCCTGCCGTCCACGCTTCCAGCAATTCCGCAGATACTTGCCGAGTGTGCAATCAGCCTGGCCGGCACAGTGCCCTATCAAGTAGCGAACCCACAGAGTGCTCCCACGCAGGAAACTGGCACGGCGGCTCAACCAAGTGGTCCGTGCTAAGCATCCGCGAATTCCTAATGGCGAAAAACGCTCGCGTTCTCATTGCGTAGCAACTTTCACGGTATCGTTCCTTCCGATGTGCGTTGAGGGCGGCAACGCTTTAACATCCGGAGCGACGCGCTGGTGATTATCCGGCGCTCTTGAAATTTGGGTTCCGTCGCACGTAGGCTGGGGAAAACCGGGGAGCAGAGACCGGTGCATGCCACAGGCCAGACCAAGTCGTTTTACCTGCAATTATCGGCGCCAAGAAAGGGCTGGAGCTGTTTGAACAGGTCGGCCGTGCTATTTGCCATGTGCGCGCCGCCGATGTAGAGTACTGCGCTGTCCCGGGTAACCACGCAGGGAATAGCAGGTTCCGAGGTGCAAGAACCTGCAGCGCACCCAATGCTTCGGCACATCGCCGCTCCTCACTTGTGGTGCCCGGGCTTTCGTTTGCCCCACGCCCGACCGTTCAATAGCGCCAGCATCTTCCAAATGCTTGAATGCACCCGAGGGCGTTTCTTCGCATTCCGAAGCCACTTCAACCCTGAACGCCCACGCAGAATTCGAAGCCCCACTCCTCACGACAAACCCGCGACCCCAGCACCGCCTGAAATGCCGATGCCGTCAAACCACCCCGACCCGCTAACCGCGGTCTCTTTGTTCTCTCTTTGGAACATTGGAATGAAGGAGATTTTTCCGATCACGCCCATGATGAGTTGCAGTAGAATGCCCGTATCCAAACACCTCATTTGAAGCGTGGCCGTTGAAAAACGGCCCACTGGCCCGCGCTGTAGAGCACTCCCCCAGATCTAGGACTGGCTCCCGCGCGGGCCTTTCTCTGCCGAATGCCTTGTCTGGCGGCCCGATTGAGGGGTATCATCCGCACTGGCACGATTTGTTAAAAACATAGAACAGCCGCTCCTCCCCTACAAACAAAACCAACGTCGTTGGAGTGCCCATCCGCTCTACTTCTTGGCACAGGCGCTCGGCAACTTCGCTTCGAAAATTCATCTTGCCTTCCGAGCCTTGGTGCTTATCCAACTCCGTGAGCCGTGCCACCCAGCTGGCAAACATTTCTTGGTGAGGGACTCGTTGAGTTGGTCAAACGACATAGACAGAGTCTGTTCGCCTTGCTCAGCAGAATGGACATATCAAGGCGAAGCCCTGGCACTTAAGGTAGTTATGGTATGCCTATATTTCTCCACCCCCCAGATTCCCTTGCTCAGCAGATCTAGCTCGCAGGAGAAAAACATGTGGATGAGGTCATGCGCTGTTTGTAAAGCACTTTTGCGCAAGCTCCGGTTGTGTGATTCCGTGCGCTGTCATTGCGGATGGATATGGTAGGGCTATTGGAGTCGAAAACCGCTTGCAGCTCCGGCCACAGAAACTTATACGGAGGTGCAGGGAGCGAAAGACACCCCTCGTTTTGTAACAGCGTGCCGTGAGTAAGGGAAGAGTTGTGAATCGAGGATCGAATTCGGGGATGAGAGCAGCGTAAATCTACTGGTAATAACGAAATCGCTCGATAGGCAAGAGTCGAGGCGCTCGCGTCGGATCTTTTGCTTTGCCTGATACCCGGCGCGAAGCCCTTGGTTGACGGCTTGTACCGATTTCGGCGGCATGAAAAACCCGGCGTGCGGAGTATCAGCACCTCGTTCCCAGCCCATGATTCCAGCCCATGATCGGGCCGTGACACCAAGGGGGTATTCCTTTCTTTTGAGGGTTATACGGAGGAGTGTCTGAACAGCCTAAAAGGTCGAACGGATGAACGAGTCATCCTTATGGATGGGGCCGACGTGAGGCTTGTGTTGGATTGCAAGATTACCTTTGACGTGATGCTGGCAGAGAAGCAGATCGACGTTGTCCGCAACAAGTGTCCCTTCATCAGCGGCTTCGAGATCGTAGCGAAGGTGAAAGGGTAATCGGATAGCGAGCCACTACGCGATGAATTGTGTCAGTTTTGTTCCGTGTTGCGGAACCTCATAAATCTCCCAAGGTTCGCCCGATTTTTTCAGCCACTCAATAATGGATTTCCAGAATGACGGAAAATTCTGTGTTTCGCTCGTCAAGAATAGGATCGGGCGTTGCTGGTTTATATTTTCTTGGAGAGCCTTCTGTACCTTGGAAGGCAAATCTTGTCCTTTCGATCCCTCAAACTGTTCGGTTCCAAGGTCGAGATAAACGTCCCCGAGCTGTCGCCCCCGTCTTGAAAAGCTGCTGACCTTTGACTATCAAAAAATTCTCGGAAACCTGGTTGCGGTGCTCATCGGGGGAAGGCAGGACGCGGCAGTGCCGAGGTGTCGCCGTAGTACGCAATATTCAAAAGGAAGGCGGACGGCCCCGTCGAGTTCGTTCCGTCAAACTCGAAGTCGCATCCCCTTGAAAGCGGACTTCGTTGAGCTTGTTTGTAGAGATGTTCGTGGTCCAGTTTGCGATGAAGAAACGTTCGTGGGTCCCACCGCTGCCGTTCTGGCTGGCGCCGCCATTGCTGACGGTCTGCGCCGTATTGTAGCCATAGGGCTCGCGCCGGATTGAAATAGCGTATGGAACGTCCAAACCAGGTGTTCCACCTTCGGATCAAGACAAGGGCCAAGTGTGTATTGACACAGACGCAACCGTTGATATTCTCGAGATATAGGAAGGCTATGCCGGCGACGAACTCGGTCCCTTTCCCGAGCGTTCTGTAGCAGTTGCGAACGATGTTCTGGTCGCCGCCGAGCGGGTTCACCTTAATGCCCAAACTCTCGAGCCTCCAGATGAAGCAGTTCTGGACGATGTTCGCCCCGAGGTCTGCAACATTAAACATCAGGCATGAGCCCCGCGCGTACAGTCCAGACCTGATTCCCGACCGGGTGCAGGTTGATAGTCTTCGTAGGATCGGTGTTTTGGATGATCGCATGTCGCGCTTCACGTTAAACGTCGCGCTCTCGTCCGAAACCTTAGAGACGCCTGGCGGAAAGTAAAGCCTAGATTGCGCCGATCGTTTTCATGCCCATGACGCCATAACCGCACGCAAAAGCTTGGCGTCGGCCGCCGCGGTATTGATTGCCGAAGTGCTGTCGAGTATGCCGGTAGGGTCTGCACCATGGTCGGTCACGCTGACGCGATAGGGGTTGACTGCCGCGGAATGTGGCCATTCAGACCCGCTAGCCGTCGCGCGCCGTCCGTTGATAGCACCCACCCGTTCGGGTCTGCGAGTGGGGGAATCGGATTTCTGGCGAGTCCACACCTGTTCAGCTGTTCCCACAACGGTCTGGAGAGTTCACTATGCTGCGTATCCGCCGTCTGCTGTTACTCGTCGTTGCCGCTGGTTTCATTCTTTCCTCCACCTCTATTTGGTCACAGTGCGGAGTGGAGCGCTGGTCGGTCAAGACTGGAACCGATCCCGACGCCAGCAAAGTCAATCTCAATTCTCCTACCAGCACAACCATCGCCTCGATGCGGGCCTTCACCGCACCCAATCCTATCCCGGCAAATAACCGAGTGTCGCCGGCGGAAACCACCGTGTGGGTGATTAACGCGACTCTGACAGAATACAAGCTGGAGAGTGACTCGGACTACCATCTGGTCATTCAGGACGCGTCCGGCAACACCATGATCACAGAAATTCCGATGCCTCCCTGCGTCGGCTCCAGCAGCCCGTTCTTGCCAGGCATAACCAATGCGCGTTCGGAATTCGATGCAAAACTGACGGCCACCACCAGTTTTCAAACGGCAAACATTCCCGTGCGGATACAAGGCGTAGGTATGTTTGACTTCCTGCATGGTCAGACCGGGGTTGCGCCTAACGGAATTGAAATACATCCTATATTGGACATCATTTTCAATCCTGGCACACCGACACCTGACTTCAGTTTGAGCGTCTCTCCCGCTAGCCTCTCCGTGGCTCAGGGCGGCTCCGGGAACGGCACGATTTCAACCAGTGTGTCAGGTGGATTTAATTCCGCGCTTTCGCTCTCGGTATCCGGTCTGCCGTCAGGGGTGACGGCCAGCTTCAATCCAACCTCCATTGCCGCTCCAGGTAATGGCAACTCAACCCTCACCTTCTCGGCCAGCAGCACGGCCACCACTGGGTCTTCTATTGTAACCGTGACGGCGAGTGGAGGAGGCGTCACTCACACTGCCACGATAACATTGACCGTAACGGCGGCGGCCACGCCTGACTTTACTTTGAGCGCCTCGCCCGGCAGCCTGTCGGTGGCCCAGGGAAGCGGCGGCAGCAGCACGATTTCGACCACCGTGTTCGGAGGATTCAACTCGGCGATTTCGCTTTCTGCCTCCGGCCTGCCATCCGGGGTGGCCGCCAGCTTCAATCCCAGTTCTATCGCCGCGCCCGGCAGTGGCAACTCGACTCTCACCTTCTCGGCCAGCAATACGGCGACTACCGGGACCACGAACGTTACAGTCGCTGCAACTGGAGGCGGTGTGACTCACACGGCAACCGTAGCGCTGACCGTTACGGCACCGGGTGGAGGCGGCACCACCCAGTTGCTGGGTAATCCAGGATTTGAGAACGGCGCATCCAACCCTTCCCCGTGGACAGCAAGCACAACGGCCTCAAGTAACAGGATCATTAACAGCAGCAGCACAGAGCCGCCGCACTCCGGGACTTTCGATGCCTGGCTGGACGGCCACGGTTCCACTACGACGGAGTCAATCCTGCAACAGGTAACAATCCCTGCCAATGCGACAGCAGCCACGCTGACCTTCTGGCTGCATATTGATACGGCGGAAACCACTACCACCACGGCGTTTGATACCCTGACGGTCCAAGTGCGCAATAGCTCGGGTTCGGTATTGTCCACGCTTGCCATGTTCTCCAATTTGAACCATGCGGCGGGCTATCAGCAGAAGAGCTTTGACCTGACTTCCTTCAAGGGCCAGACCATTCAGATCTTCCTGCAAGGCAAAGAGGACTACACCTTGCAAACCTCATTTGTGGTAGATGACTTTGCCCTGAACGTCACTACTCCCGGAGGCGATACCACACCGCCCACCACTTCCATAACCTCGCCGGCGAATGGCGCGATTGTCTCCGGTACTGTCATGGTTACGGCAACGGCCTCAGACAATGTGGGCGTGACGCAGATGCAGATACTGATTGACGGAACCGAGGTGACTTCCAACACCAACTCCACCTCGCTTTCATTCAGATTCGGCACGACCAACGTGGCCAATGGTCCGCACACGATCGTCTCTAAAGCTTTCGATGCGGCCGGCAACGTAGGCACTTCGCCGACAGTGACTGTAACCGTTTCCAACGGCAGTACTACGAGCGAACTTATCAGCAATGGCGGATTCGAGAACGGCTCATCCAATCCGGCGCCATGGGTACTGACTTCGTCGTCGTCGCCCGTGGACATCATCAACAACACCAGTAGCGAACCGCCGCACACGGGGAGTTGGGACGCGTGGCTGGATGGTTTTGGTTCGAGTCATACGGACACGGTCACGCAGCAGGTGTCCATACCATCCAATGCAACCGCAGCCACGCTCAGCTTCTGGCTGCACATTGATACCGTTGAGACCACTACCACTACGGCATACGACAAACTCACGGTACAGGTCCGGGATTCTGCGGGCAACGTTCTCTCCACTCTCGCGACCTACTCCAATCTGAATCATGCCAGCGGCTATCAGCAACACACCTTTGATCTGAGTTCCTTCAAGGGGCAGACGATACAGATTTTCTTCCAGGGGGCAGAAGATTTCGAACTGCAGACTTCATTTGTGATTGACGATGTTTCACTGCAGGTGACGCAATAGGGAGAGGCTTATGAAAAGATTTTCATGCTCAGTTCTGCTGCTGGCAAGTTTCACAACCCAAGCGCTGATGGCCCAAAGCCGCGTCAAGTTCGGGGACACACCGGCTACCCCTCTTTTCGTGTTTGATGACGATGGCGGCAGAGTGCAAATTGTGCCTCCCGATTTTGCAACCACGGAAAAAAAGACGTTCCACCGGGGAGCCGTCATGAAATCGGTGGAGCAGGTAAGTATCTTTATCGGCCCGGGATGGGCAGATGCCACGACTCGCTCCCGTGAGACCGCGTTGTCTGATTTAGCGGCAAATGGCGGCGTCCAATTTGCGGATTTGCAGAACCATGACATCAGCCTCTTACCCCATGGCACCAGCCTAGAAGACTTTGACGATTTTGGCGGGAACCGGGTCAACGATTTGCACATTCAGCAAAAGTTGGCGGAAATGCTGCAAAACGAGGCCGTGCCTGCACCTGCTGCCAGCACGGTCTACGTGGTTTATCTGGCGCCCGATGTCAATTCGTTACTAGGCGCCCACAAGCCCGGCAAAGATTACCTGGCCTACCACAATTTTGTTCATGTGGTTTCCGTAGAACTGCGTTACGTCGTTGTCCCGTTCGACGCGAACGCGGACCACCAGCGTGCAGCAGCTTCCCGGGCGTTGGTTGAAACCGCTTTGAATCCGAGCGGGAATGGCTGGTATTGAAAAGAGCAATTAGCTCTTGGCCCTCTCTGGAGGGCCTTCGGATGGCCGACCCCATGCTTGTCCAGGGAGCGCGCTATCCGTTGATCCATGTTGGTCTCCCCCGCAAATGTGAAACCTTCTTGAGATCATGGCGCGTGGGGCGCTTTCGTTTTTGTGGAAAGAGTTGCCTTTCGACACCGATGAATCAAAACCCCATGTTCTTGGACCCTAGCAGCCAGTCGAATAAAGGCAGGAAAATGTTGAAGTTCTATTGCGGCCTAAGATGATGTGACAAATGATGCGCCCTCCATGCATGCGGCACCCACCTTCCGTCGTGTATGCGTAGGTGGACCTCTATCCCGACCACGATGTAGGCGAGGAAAGTAGCAGCTACGCCTGTCAGTATCCGCAGGTGGAGCAGTTGGTCGGGAACAGCAAAGAACAGAACGTTGGTGATAAAGATAGCAGTCCAGAATCCAAATGTCATCGTGATGTGCTGGGGATTGGAGGGCGCAGAATGATGCAGCGCGTGACGCATGGCAGCAGCCTGGTACACGCTAGGCCAGTGCATCGCCCAGCGATGATATGCATACTCGATCCAGTTCGACCATATCAACCCGGCCAAGAAACCCACTAGGAATCTCATTTGACCACCACCACTTGCTCGCAGCCCTTGCGATAAGTGTCGGCGGCGGTGCGGCAGTGCGGCGGGCTAAAGGACAAGTCGCAGCCGACGAGACGAATGCTGGTAGTGCATTCTAGTGGGATGCTCATGCTTGGCAGGAAAGGCTTGGGTCGGGATCGCGAGGCGCAGCCGGTCAGAGTAGCTATCAGTAGCACGCAAACCCAGGCTCGGCCCAACATGAAACGCGTCTCCCCATGTGGGAGGGCTTGGTGCTGGGACGCCCGTCGAAACAGCGTCCCCCAGAACTGTTCATCATCAGCATAGATTCGTTAGAGCGGCCAGTAAATGACCTGCGTGTGCCACTCTGCACAGCACTTCCAGGCCATTCGAATTTTCGAGTGATCCTCGCTGATGCTGTCAATGACATAGGGATCAACTCAGAGCTGCAGGTCGACTTCGGGACTCATTTCTGACGATGTCGCTCAGTATCGGACTCGCTGTCGTTCTTGGAATTGTCCTGCTGATGGCGGCAAAACGTGGATGGGCAGAGTCGCTAATTGTCGTCGGGGTCTCCCTGAAAGTCAGATCTTTCGGGCGTCAGTCCTGGTCGCAGACGCTCAGTACTTTCACGTCCAAGACCGAACTGGGAGGACGGCTAGGGCCAGCGGTGCGCATTTGCCACCTTCTGGCTCCCGGTGGTCAGCGATCTTGTATCGTCCCCCATATGGTCTTACCGGTTGAGGCACGCGGCACACTGGGCATGAGGTAGTGTTGCGAACGCTGACGCTCCACTTGCCGACGAACATGCCACCGCCTTTGCATTCGGAGGTCATATATACACTCTTTCAGGGTGCGAAAAATCGACATCGCTCGACCGTGCACCTGCCCAGGCTTTTCTACATGGCAGAGCTTGTGTCGGCCGAGTATCGATGGCTGACAGACTCCCGCCGCCCTTAAACAATCTTGGCCCCAAGCGACCCGACCATGCCGCTTCAGAATCTACCACTGCTTCAATAAGAGACCCGCCAGCAGGATGAGGCACAGGCTTGGGAGCAACCAGGAATACCAATCTCTACCTTTGTCGGCCATCTTCGTTCGTTTGCTCGATCGCACGCTATCCGTTCCCCCAGTCGCCGATCAGTGTGAGACAAAGCTCACGGCTGGACAATGGCTCTGAGGTGGTGTTACTGAGGTGTAACGAACGCTAAAGGCGTGAGGTTATCTGCCAATGCCGCACCGCGAGCAGCCGACAAAGATTCGTCACTTTTTCACATCCATTGTAGAGCTGCGAGTCGATGAGTAGTGCCGTCAGCGTTGGTGGCGGCAGGGGCCTGTCGTCACGGAACGGCTATCGTCGCCAGTTCGTCGGAGAGCGGAGCTATGCGGACGTGTTCCTGCTCGCTGCTCGAGGGGCGGGCAGCGCTTCGAGCGCTGTATGCGCCCGGTGCCACGCCGCGTCAAGGTCGCGCCGATCAATCGCGACCAGCGCGCTCGCGGTTTCGAGGATCGCGTCCGCTTGATCCGACAGAGCTCGACGGCAGGCGTCCGGAAGTCGCGGTGCCAGCCGGCGAATCGCGTCGAGCTGGCGGATCAGTACGGCGGGCGTCGTCGCCGAGGCCTGACGGATCTAATCGAACGCGAGCTTGGCGAGGCGCTCTAGTCGCACTGGCGGCATCCACACGCGGAGCTGGCTGCCGGTGTCGTACCAGTTCCCTTCGAGCGGCGGCCGCTCGGCCAGTGTGAGCAGCGCGTCGGCGAGCCAATCGACGCACGCAACGCCGGTGAAAGTGTCGTTGACCGCAGGCGACAGCGCGCGGATGGCGATCTCAACGACCTGCGCGATGCCAAACTCGCTATCTTGGGTGAGCGTGCGATGACTGCCGATGTGAATTGCACGACTAATCACGGCCTTGAGCGCGCCGGCGTTGTCCGCTGGGACGATTGCCGCGAGCGGCTCGCCGCGGAGCACGAACTGGCCCGGGCGGAACCTCAGCACGAGCAGTGCATCCGTCGCGCGGGCGGCCGCGACCGAGGAAGGAAGCATACGTAAAAGCACTTGGCGAGGGGTTGTCTCTGCCATTGGACAGTTTCGACGTAGCATTCGAACCCGGTGCTCCGGCAGCTCTGCTGCGTGCACAAGGGTTTCCTCAGGAACCGCTGCGTTGGAGCATCTATAACCTTATTGCTCACCCGGGATATGCCGCGGCCCTTGTCGTCGAAGGCAAGAAGCATCGATTGCGGCAGATGCAATGGAAGCCGGAATTTTGAGCAGGGGGTAATACGTATTGCCCCGTGTAGTAATCCGCGCCATAAAAGAAGGCGAAGCCTAACTTCAGGATTAATGACGAAATTGACGAAATCAATTACGCCCATTGAGCCAGTTGCGAGTGAAATGATTCCATAAACAATGACGGCTCCGATGCCCCGATAAGCTTTGGTGGCGCCAACCAACCAAAGGCTCGGGAGAAAGGAGCCGCACATCATCCAAGGCTGTGACGATCACGCGGGCTTCGAACGAACTCAAACCCCTCAATCACCCGTGCGGCAAGGATTTGTATTCATCACCCTCCGAAAATCATTGAATCGGAAGGTGGGAACTCCACCCACGGCCGGATATGCAAGAGGCACCAAGCCTCCGAACTCGGTGGTCGAACTCCCTCCGAAGGTGTTGGTGGTCCCGGGGATATGGGCACCCCCCAACTGCCACATGCAGTTCTCATTTCCGTCGCTCGCCGTGGTGGTATACAAGGGATAGAAATTGGCCCCGACCGGCGGGTTCACGCAGTCCTGGCCTGGATTTGGGTCTGCAGGATTGGAAATGTGACGCTGACAGGGCGGATTCGTAGCGAATTCAATTCTGGGCAGGTTCGTTTCAAAGGCAACGCGGCGATAGTCTCTCTTTTCGCCTTCCCTGTCCCGGAAAAGAGGACTTGTAAATTGTACGGGCTGAGCATGCAGCGACCTGTCCAGCTTCTTGTTCGTGAATGTTCCTGGCCACACTAGCTGATACGGTACACCGTCAAAGTCGTCGTCTTCGCCGAAGCACCCGCCGATCGGAACTAATCCAAGAGAGGCGTTGAAGGCTGCATCGAAACAGCCCCGGTCATCCACATCTAGGCCTCCTGGGTCGTTGATGCCGGCTTGAGTGCAATGTCCGCCCTGGGCGCTGACCGCGTCGCAATACTCGAAGTGCCCAATTTCGTCGGAGAAGGCGATGTTGAAGGAATGGGCTGCCCACGGCACCCGCGTGTGTTCACTCGAGGTGGCGTACATGGGGTGAAAATCATAAGTGATATTGTGGGTCACGAAGTCACAGTTGTTCCCATTCGGGTCAAACAGGATCTCGGCGAAGCCATTGGCGGCGCTCGACACCATGAACCCGCTTTGGCCAGTGGTCCGATCATCCACGGTGACTTTCAGTCCGTGTGCCGTATCTTCAAGCGTCACGACCAGTTCATCGCCAGAGTTCATGAACAGGGTTTTGGAGTTGGTCGCGACAAACGGACCCAGTGGGCTGGGTGACCCGGGCGGGAAGGGAATACCGTCGGTCTGGATGTACGCAAAATTGACATACTCAACGGCCCCTCCACAAGCCGCGTTGTTGCCCTGGCCGGTGTTGTAGTTTTGCGAAAGGCTGTCGATGTTCAGAGCGGCGCACCAGCGGGTGGGATCACAACTGATGACGGCGCCCGGTGGGTAAAACTGCATCTCCATGAACGCTGTTCCCGGGTGCTTGCCGATGTAATTTGGCTTGGTTGGATCGGAGCCATCGAAGATGTTGCTATCGCTGTCGGGCGTACAGAGGATGTTTGGACCCACCAAAGACCCTCCCGGATTGGGCGCAGACTGATCGTCGCACATTGCCATACCAACCCAGAAGGCCGGGTGAAGCTGGAAATTGAAGGTTCCGCCGGTGCCGTCCTGTTTAGGAAGAGTGGGCGGATCCTTGGGCAGGCGCAACCGGTAAATGTTGCTGTTTCCCGAGCCACGAACATTCGAGTAGAAGAGAACCGCAGGCTCGTCGTGCCCGGTATACGCGCCCTCATATCCGATAGGGTCAAACACCTCAGTACAGAGAATTCCGGTGCGGTCGCTGCAGTCGAGAGCGGTTCTCGGGAAGGATGGGGTGGTGGTGCTCTGGGCTGGGGCCAGGCAGCTCAGGAGCAAAAGAAAGAAGTACGGGAGAAGGCAAGCGAATTTGGGCATAGGCACCTCTTTGTCGGAATTGAAAGTGGGAACAACGCGGCCCCGAGTCCTCTCCGCCAAGGCTGGGAACGGGGAATAGCGGACGGAGCGAAGGTCGAGGCCCCGGACTTTAACTCCAAACAGTCCCGTCCGTCAAGACGAAGGTGATCGGGTGATTCTCACAGGACCTGCCAGCGCTGCCGTCGATACCGTGCGAGGCTCTGCGATGTCTTGTCCTTGATCGTTTACCAAAAGTTCGGCAAGGATGGTCATAGGTCCCCTCCTTCTTGCTTGGCAGATTCTTTGGATCAAGCGATCAAGCCAAGGTCAACAAAGTGCTGTCCCCCCGGAGGGATTGCGAAGAGGGATATTAGGAAGGGCGAGTGTGCCTCGTAAATACAGAGAGTAATGTAATACGAGCTACATGTTTCACCCGATTTTCAGGGCTACGATGGTCTTCTAGGTATGAATTGAGCTTATCTCGCGCCGATCGTTGCCGATATATGTTACGAGTAGTACGCCACGTTCGCCCGCTCCTCATACTCCCAAACGACCGTCTCCGGCACGTGCAAATCATCACGCGTAAGCGGCAGGATTCGGGGGTTGCTTCACCTGGGAGGCCGGAGACTCCTTTGCAGCTTTTCTTCGTCGAACTTGGCAAGGAGTTCGTGAACCAGTTCCATCATCTTTTCCGAATCGTTTTCGTTTTGGATTCGTCGCGCTAGTTCGCGCCAGTCTTCGTGTGTTCGTGCGGGCGCTTCGGACTGCATAAATTCCTCCAAGTAGCTCCACTCTGACGCGCCCAGCGGTCACTGAGCAAGGTTACGAGGGTAATGGAGGCTGGTGCTAGAATTACGACATGCCCAACCTAACCTCGGGAGCAGAGTGGGTATCGGTGCACCTACAGGAAAACCCCCTAGAAATCTACGGGAAACCCTGTATTTGAGCGCGTCGACGGTTGACCTACGGTTTCCCTCAAATACGAGTTTTCTCCCCCGTGCCGGAATGCCCCTCGTGCTTGGGTTCTCTTGTCCAGATGGCTCGAATGCGAACCGGTGCGGGGTTCCTTTGTCCAGAGCGCTCGCAGAAGCGCCTGACGCTGTCATTTAAGGTTGGCATCATGGTGATCCGGTCCACAAATCCTGAAGATTGTGTCCGTGAACTGTGCGCCAGAGCTGCGGCCACGGACGATCCCGACGAACTAAAGAAGATCTCCTCCCAGCTGCGAGCCGAGTTGAATGAGCAAATAACCAACCTAAGGGATCTGGTCGTCATGTATCAGAGCCGCGCTGGATGAACTCCATCAAACACTTTTCTGACGAGAGGTTGTCCATGTACATCTTCATCCCCAAGAGCCACGGAATGTTTGCGGCTGAACTGAGGACTGCACATTCGGCCAGGGACAAACGGAAGGTGTGTCAGCTAATTGAATCCATCCCTTTTGACAGATGGATTTATACGGACAGCCCGGAGGCGGTGGCTTCTTATGATGGAGTGAGAATAGCCGCGCAATCGTATGGTGGCAGTGGCATAAACACCTACGACAGGATCTACGTCAACGTCTTGTGGCCGGACCAGAGTCTCGATTTTTTGGGCGAGTACACGGCAGAAGAGTTGCAATTGCCGAACTATATATCGCCTTCGCTGCGGACCAGGCGAATCGCAAACTGAAAAGGTTAGGCCGCCGTCTGCAACGGGCCTTCGTGTCTGCTCCGCTGACGGCGGGTCGTGCGAGTAACACGAGTGGATCGTACGCTCCAAACGACAAGCGGGCCACCTTCCTCTGCTCGTTCCGATTTCGTAACGCGTATCGGAGGGACCGTCGCTGCGGACCACGGCCCTTGCTAAACTACAGCGGCTCGCCTGAAACTCAGTTGAGGAGGTTCGCCAGCGTCTCTGTAAGTAAGCCTCCCTCTCTGGTGCTCACAAACGCCGACCCTAAGACAGACCCGCTCCGATAAAGCCAATGCGCGAGCAGGCGAAGGCCGAACTGGAGGGCGAGGCAATTCCCGGTGACGAGCAGCCTAAGAAACTGCGGGAAGCTATCAAATCAGAACTGGAGAAACCTGATCGACGCACCAAATAATGGTCGCGCGCGTGCGCTCGGAAACTTAATGAACAAATTCTACTATTTTTGACGTTTTCTTGCGGTCACGACTTCTTCATGGATCGTGAATCGGTTGGTATGGACCCGTCTCTCGGCGTGTGCAATTCGTGTCAGCCTTACCATGCTCGAATCACCGTGAATCATCCGTGTGGACTATGCGGCGGTTCTTTCAGGTTCTTCAAGGATGCTCCGCAGACGATTGTCGAGGACTGCACTGCGGAACAGAACATCCGAGAGGGAACTCCGTTGTTGGGCAATGATCGTCGGGGTGAGAATCCTCCGCCGAAGATTAGACTGGTCGAAGTCTAGCAGTCGTGGCACACGACGAGCTTGCCGTTTATAGCTTGCCAGTCCTGGTGCGGGTATTCATCAAGACTGACGGAGTGGCCCCGCGCCCGGACTTTTTCAGCTAGAAACAGTCCGTGGTTGTGGCCGCATGTAACAACGATGGTGCCTTTCGTGATCTGAAGTTCGCGGCACTCTTCTTCAATCCGGTCGAGCCAAAAGTTTTCACGGATGCCTTCGGCATGACGACAGTATCTGTTGACCCGGCAAAATGCTCCCGTCTCGGGGTCGGGCTCAGGTCCGCCGTATCGGAGGGCTTCGAATACGCGATGTTCCTTGCGCTGTCGGGCGTCCATGTCAATCGACACCCACTTGTCCTCGCCGATCAGTTCGCGGCCAAAAGTCCAAACGTCTTCGTCGGCGTTCACCTCTTCCGCGACAAGAACGACAGGGTTCGCACTAATGATGGATTCCAGCTTGTCCCTCAAACCCGTGTCCGAGCAATCCGCTTTCTGCAAATTGTGGGCGGTCAGAACGAGGATGAAGTTCACGCCGATTTCTTTTCGCGCTTCCATTTCGCCCAGCGAGCTTTCTGTGCAGCCGCGATCTTTCTCCGGGCAGCTGGTGACATCGTTCTCTTGCGGGCGGTGATGGAAACGACCTTCTGCCCCTTTATCTTTGCCCAGCGAGCCCGTTGAGCGGCGGCGATCCGCGCCCGACCCGCAGCCGAGATCGTTCTGCCGCTTCCGTGACTGACTGTCCCGTTCAGCGCGGAGAGTGCATTGATGAGATTTTCAAGTTGAGATGTAAGGAGGGTGCGTTCTTGTTCCAGGGTTTTGAGTGCCGAGGTTAGATTTGACATGGAGTAATTCTAGCACCAGCCTCTATTACCCTCGTAACCCTGCTCAGTGACCGCTGGGCGCGTCAGAGTGGAGCTACTTGGAGGAATTTATGCAGTCCGAAGCGCCCGCACGAACACACGAAGACTGGCGCGAACTAGCGCGGCGAGTCCAACAAGAAAACGATCCGGAAAAGATGATGGAACTGGTTTACGAACTCCTTGCCAAGCTCGACGAAGAAAAGCTGTGGAGGAGTCCTCGGCTTCCCAACCGATGCACAATAGCGTTACTTCTTCGTGCTTTCCTTTAAAGCCGTTTCCGCCCCTATTCGGGCCAATCCCAGCACAATACTCCAACGGGTCAGAACCGCCTTCGGCCGCGCCAGCCGCTGCACCCAAAAGCGATGCTGTCCACGATCTCAATGCTAAGCAGAAAAAAGGCAGAGCCCAGCAGGTAGCCGCCCACAGCTCCCCAGAGGTTATCTGCAATCAGTGCTCTGCCTGTTGCGTTCAGCCCAAGGGGAAGAGTGAAGAGGAGAAGGAAAAGGACAAATCGCTCGACCTTCTCTATCGTCGCTCTTGGTGGGCAACCACCATCGGCGTGCCGGTTGCCATCGGGGGCATCGCGCTGCTTGTCGTTCAATCCCTAACTGCCAGCAGAAGCGCGAAGGCGGCCCAGGTGAGCGCTGAGGCTGTCATTAGTTCGGAGCGTCCGTGGATCGCGTCGGTCATGGGAACACTGCCAGAGCCGAAACCGATTCTCGCAGGCGGGCCGCTTGAAGTGGTCCATTTCGGCCCTTCGTTTGAACATTTCGGGAAGACTCCGCCCTGATGACCGAAATCGCCGTAAGGCATCTACTGCTGCCGGTCGGGCAGGAACTTCCTCCTCGACCGGACTGGCGCAACATCGTCAACGGAAAAGTGCTGCTCCCCCAAGTCGCGAGTGCCGCTTCGTATTGCTCCGGCCCCGTGCGCAAGACAAAGTCCTTAAAAGTCCTTGTTAACTATCCCACATATGACCGTTCACCATGAACGCGAGTCCGCCGACCTTTTCCGAGTTTGGTCCGCTCTCGCATTTTGGTAATATTGCAGCCTTACGTTCGTAACTTGTCGGGCAAGGACCTCTTCGCCAACATAGGGACACTTGACCCACTGGATTCAGGGATGCCCGAGCCCCCACTCTCGTGACCAGTCCTTTGGGGCAGAGTTGTCCGACTCTCTCCCCTACAGTCAGGCGCAACGTACTTCAGTTGGACGTCGTAATGTCCGACTGCGATGGCTGGTTTGTGCTCCGCAGGCTGAAAGCAGACTCCGAATTGTCCAAGATCCCGGTGATCATGGTTACGATCGTGGACAACGAAGCAATGGGACTGGACTTGGGCGCTGCGAACTATCTCATCAAGCCGGTGGACCGCGACCGTCTTGCAGTCCTGATAGAAAAGCACCGGATTGCACGTTCGTCGATTACCACTGAAATCATGACGACCCCCGTTTCCCGTTCGCACGACCAGAAACATAACGCGGAAGTCGAATGCTGGAGTTCCCCTGGAGACGTTAATCATGCCGAGACTCTTGCTAGTCGAAGACAATGTAATGAACCGGGACATGCTGTCCAGACGGCTCCAGCGCAAAGGATATTCCGTCGTCATAGCTCACGATGGTGAACAGGGACTCGCGCTCGCATGTTCGGAAATACCTGACCTCATTTTGATGGATATTAGTCTTCCGTTCATGGACGGCTGTGCAGTCACCCGTCGATTGAAGGCCAACTCAAGAACCCGTCACATTCCGGTCATCGCACTGACTGCCCGTGCGCTCGTGACCGATCGTGAAAAGGCATTTGACGCCGGCTGCGATGACTATGACACCAAACCCATAGAATTTGGCCGTCTGAGTGAAAAGATCGAGAAATTGCTCGTTGAGAAGAAGGTGTTATGAACTCGAAAGCGAATCGGTTGCCCTCGCACCCGAAGAATTTATCTCGGTCGCAGAAGAGACCGGTCTCATCCGCGAGTTGGGTTGGTGGAACCTGCGCGAGGCGTGCCGGCAGATGAGCGAGTGGAGAGCGCGTGCTGGCAACTATTCCCATCTCACCATCAGTGTCAACCTTTCTCCTAAGCAGTTTCTGCAACCTAGTCCTGGCCGCAAAGGATTGCTACGCTACCGCGTAAGCGAAATTGAAAAGTTCATTTCGGAATTGGAGCGATTGAGCACTTCCGGGCGCGGGTACAATAGGAGTACCCCGCCCATAGCAGCTCCCAAATGGGAGAACGATGGCAAAGAGGTCGTATCAAAAGGGCTGGATTCGCCCCAAAGGTAAGAAGTGGTACGGGTATTACGAGGTAAAGAGGTTCAATCCTGAAACGGGACAGGAAGAGTGGAGGACGGCAGCACCGATTGCTCTCGGCCTTCGCTCTCAAATGAACAAGTTTCAGGCTCGTGATGCTCTGGCGAGTGAGATTGCGAAGCGGACGGGAACTACTCCCAAGCCGCAAGCTGATATGAAGGTAATCACCTTCGGTTGGTTCATTCGCAATCGCTGGCTGCCACTCAAGGAAGCAAACTGGAAGGAAGAAACAGCGCGAGATAAGAAGTGCATTATCCAGAAGGATTTGATCGATAAATTCGAGAGCGTTCCTCTGGAGCACTTCGACAAATTCACGTTGCAGGTTCACTTGAACGATTTGGCAAAAACCCGTTCGCGCGACCGAGTGCTTCAGATTCGCGAGTATCTGCGGGACATTTTCGCCGAAGCGGTGGATCAGGACTTCCTTCCCAAAGACCCAGCGCGGAAAGTGGAAGTGCCCAAACAGTTAGCGGACACCGACACCACGACTTTGAGTTGGGATCAATTAAGAAACGTGCTGGCAAAGTTAACCTTGAAAGATAGGTTGATTCTCGAATTGGACATGACCGACGCTCTGCGTCCAAGTGAACTGTTCGGACTTCGCTGGCGAGATTTTCATCATGACGAGTGCCTGCTGGAACTGCGGGAGACGGTGTACCGGGGCAAACTTCGCACCTGGGGCAAAACCCGGAAGGCGCTGCGCCCGGTGCATATCCCGAAGGAACTAGCAGACGATCTTTGGTTGTGGCGGCAGAAATGCAAGAACCCCGCGCCCGAAGGCCTCATCTTCCCAAACCGGTTGGGCGGATTCATCGATCCGCAGAATTATCGGAAGAAGATGCGGAAGTTGGGCGAGCACTTGGGACTGCCGAAGCTGACCTTTCAGGTGATCCGGCGCACGATTGCAACGTTGGCTCAAAAGAAAGGAACGCCCAAGGACATTCAAAGCGTGTTGCGGCACTCGCGCCTCGCAACCACCACTGATGTTTACATGCAAGAGATTCCCGAAAGCGTGAAAGCAACGGTCGAAGCGATCAACAAAGAACTGAGGCTGACGCCACAACTGGCGGAAGCTTCTTGAAATTTCCGGCCAAACGCCTCGAGGTGGGTCCGCTAAGTTATTGAAGAATTGGTGGACCTGGTCGGGTTCGAACCGACGACCTCTTCCATGCCATGGAAGCGCGCTCCCAACTGCGCCACAGGCCCACACCGCACGCAAAGAAATCCGCGCTCGTTGAGTCGATAGACTTGTCTTCATTCTCCCGCAGCTCTTGCGGATAGTCAAACCTGGGTGCGGCGTTTTGAGAAATGTGCGGAAACTTAGTATTCTTGACCAGAAGCGCCCTGTCCACACAATGACCCTAAACTCGATTCAAGCCTCCGCCCTGCTTTCCCTCATTTTCTCAGCATGTTGGCTTAGTGCCCAGATAACACTGGCCGCGCCGCCGCCCGTGCCGTATGCGTCGGTGAGTGAACTGAACAGCATGCTTGCTCAACTCGAACAGGCTTCCCAAACCGCGCAGGCGGACCTGGGACGGTTGCGCATCGAGAAATGGAAGATGGACTCCGGCTACAAGAAGCAGACCCTTTCCAACGTGGATTCGGTCAAACGGAATCTGCAATCGGCTCTTCCGGAAATCACCGCCCAGCTGCGCAATTCTCCCGAAGACCTGGGGGCGAGCTTCAAGCTCTACCGCAATCTGGATGCGTTGTATGACGTGCTGGGGAGTGTAGCGGAGTCGGCTGGAGCATTCGGTTCGAAGGACGAATTTCAGTCCTTGTCCAACGATTTGAATGCCTTCGAAAGAAGCCGGCGAGCCTTCGCGGATCGGATGGAGGGACTGACCTCCTCCAAAGAGGCAGAACTGGCCCAGTTGCGCACGCAGGTGAAAACGCTGCAGGCATCAGCTCCGCCTCCGCCCCCAAAGAAGGTTGTGATCGACGACAATGAACCGAAGAAGCCGGCGCCCAAGAAAAAGAAGCCGGTTCCGAAGCCGCCCACAGCGGCCGCTCCCGTACCGGCGGCCGGCCAGCCGCAAACCCAGCCGCAACCAAAGTAGAGGCCTGTTTTCTTCCCGACTGAGAACCCGCGTGGGGGGGCGGCAGGCAACCGGAGACCCCCGGTTTTGAGGAGCGGGGTGCCGATTGTGGACAACCCGGTGTGTCTATTTCGTATCTATTGAAAACAAACCCCTTACTTTGGGAACTCCTGACAGCGCTCCGGGGTCTATGTAAAGCAGGTGTCGATGTCTGCTTTCGGACTGGGCCTGATGGGCGCGCAGCGGAACGGTTTTCGGTCGGATCTGCGGCACGAAAATCCTATAATACGGGGTGCGCCGTGTGAGTCATGGCGGGAGCAGCCACCTTGGGTGATTTAGCAAGTGCGATCGGTGCCCGCGAGCAGGAAGCGGCGATCGTCGCGGAATTGAAGGCCGGGTCCGAGGAAGCGTACGGATGGTTGATCGGCGAATTCCATCAACCGATCTACGGGCTGGTCTATCGCATCCTGACCGATCCCGCCGACGCCGCCGACACGACCCAGGAAGTGTTTCTGAAAGTGTTTCGCGGCATGAAGCACTTCCACGGCGAATCGACCTTGAAGACCTGGATCTACCGCATCGCCCTGCATGAGGCATCGAATCGCAGGCGCTGGTGGTTCCGGCATAAGGCACAAGAGACGTCCATCGAGCCTCTGGACAACGATGCGCTCGGCAGTGGTTTGGCCGTGAAAGAGACTCTGGTCGATGAGTCAGAGTCACCCTTCGACAACGCCGCGCACGAAGAAGTGCGCGCCCGAGTCGAACAGGAATTGCGGAAGGTGCCCGAGCCCTATCGCAGCACTCTGATTCTTCGCGACCTGGAAGAAATGTCCTACGAAGAGATTGCTGACATTACCCAGGTGTCGCTTGGAACGGTGAAGTCCCGCCTCACGCGTGGTCGCGAGGCACTAAAGCGCCGGCTCACCGGATATATCCGGGAAGTCGGTGACGAACTGGGGCTGCGCCGTCCGGAAAAACCGGCGGACGCTTCAAACTGCCGGGCAGTTGGTGGGGGAGAGGAAATCGAGGTGACGTCATGAAGTGCGCCGAGGCGAAGTCGATGTTCTCGCCGTACCTTGACGGAGCTGTCACCGGAACCCAGATGCACGCCTTGGGCCAGCATCTGGAAGCCTGTGTTGATTGCAACCGGGAGTATGCGCTGCTCCGTCGGGCACAAGAATTGCTGGCCGGTGTGGGTCGCCGCAAGGCGCCTGCGGATCTGCCGTTGAAGCTTCGCCTCGCCATTTCGCGCGAGGTGGCGGAAGCGCGTCGGCCACGCTTCCAGGGCTTGCTGGTTCGCCTGGAGAATGCACTGCACGCCTTCATGGTGCCGGCGACGGCCGGCCTGGTCGCCGCCGTGGTGATCTTCGCTTTCGTGATCGGCGTGACCATGCCGGAACTACAGGCGCGCAATATCAATGATGTGCCCCTGATGCTGTACACGGGACCGGAACTTGAAGAATCGTCATTCGCCACTACGGTGAGCACGGTGAACGAAGACTCGCTGGTGATTGAGGCGCTGGTGGACGCGAATGGACGCGTGCAGGACTACCGTATTCTCTCGGATTCTGACAATGCGCAGAGACTGCTGCCCGAAGTGAAAAGAATGCTGATTTTCACGACCTTCCGGCCGGCGATGTCGATGGGCCGCCCGACCGCGAGCCACGCTGTTCTTTCGTTTTCCAAGATCAACGTGCGCGGCTAATGGGTGCAGAACCGACAGGCGAGGACAGGCCTCGCCAGGGATGGAAGCCGCCGGGCAAAGCGGCCTAAACCGAGTATTGCCTTACGTTTGACCCACCGCGCGGAACCTCTTAAACTAGCCTGGTATCTCCCACAGTTCACCGTCCTGCTGGAGGCTTTCCTGGGGTTCTGTTCGCGACGTTCGACATGGGTCGCATGGTTTGCGCTGGCGGCATCGATCGGTCGCGCGCAGAACACTCCCAGAGTCTCTCTCGACTCCAGTGAGACGGTTTTCACGGTTCTGGCATCCATCAACGCTTGCGGATACGATGACGAATTGAGCAACTCCGATCCCTTGCGCAGGCAGATTCGTGCCGAGGTCGCAAAGGCCGCGCGCGACTCCGATGAGGCTTTCGCTGCGTCCAATCTGATGTGCCAGTTCTACCGGGACCACACCCGGCCGGACCCCGGCCGGAACCTGGCGCAATACATCTCCCTGAGCCTGTACCTGGACGGTCCACCGAACTTCGTGCCCCGCGTGACCGAAGCCGAACTGGCGCCCGATGCCATGAACGTGGTCGGATTTGCGAAACTCGCAGCCGCTTTCTACGACAAGGCAGGATTGCACGGCATCTGGCAGAGACATCGCGAAGGCTATGGCAAGCTGGCAGAGCGGTATCACGAACCGCTATCGAAGATGCTGTTCAACACCGAGGTCTACCTCAAGTTGCCCTCCGGTTACCTGGGCCGCGGGTTCACGGTCTATCTTGAGCCGATGGGCGCGCCCGGCCAGGTGAACGCTCGCAACTACGGCAATGATTACTACGTGGTCATCTCTCCCGGCGGTTCCGAGCTGAAGACGGATCAGATCCGGCACACCTATCTGCACTATCTCCTCGACCCGCTGGCGCTCAAATATCCGGCCACCATCAAGCGCCTGGAGCCCTTGCTGGAATCTGTGAAGAGGGCACCCATGGATGAAGCCTTCAAGACTGACATATCGTTGCTGGTCAACGAATGCCTGATTCGGGCAATCGAAATTCGCACCGAGGGCACGAGCAAGACGCCGGAAGCAGTGCGGGCCGAAGACGTCCAGAGGTCGATGGATCAGGGCTTCATTCTCACCCGCTATTTTTACGACACCCTGCTTCCGTTTGAGAAGGACCCGGCCGGTATTGGCAGCGACTATCCGGACTGGCTGACCAACATCGATCTCGGCAAGGAAGCCAAGTTGGCCTCCAACACGCACTTTGCCAGCGACGCTGCGCCGGAACTGCTGCACCTCTCCCGCCCCCATGAGCAGCGCCTGCTGATCACGGCCGAGCATCGTCTGGCGGCCGGCGATCTGAAATCGGCCCAGGAACTTGCGCAGCAGGCCCTGAACGAGAATCACGAGGATCGGGGACGGGCTTTGTTTATCATGGCGGAAATCGCTTCCCGGAATAAAGACATGGCGGGAGCCATGGGCTATTTTGAGGAGGCCATCAAAGTAGCGCAGGAACCCAAAGTGGTCGCCTGGTCTCATATTTATCTGGGCCGGATCTATGACTTGAAGGAGCAGCGCGGGGCCGCGGTGGATCATTACCGGGCGGCGCTGAATGCCGGCGCTACGCTCCCGGAAGTCAAGGCGGCTGCCGAACGCGGCTTGCAGCAGGCCTATGAGCCTCCGGCTCCGCAGTAACAGGTTCGATCGTTCAAATGAAACACGATTCTCCGCAGCGAGAATCGGAAACTCCAAGGAGAGAGCATGAAGCAACTAGTAATGATCGGCGCGGTATTGGCAGTTGCGACGTGGAGTGCGGCGCAGGCCACTAAACCCGCCACTCAGACCCCTCCCGCTCCCGCGCAGGGAACGGCGGCCCCGGCAGCACCTCAAGGCAAGCGTCCCCCGCAGGCAAAGACCCAGGCTGAGTTCGAGGCCTATAAGACTGCCAATGCTCTCACCGATGCCGCCGCGCAGGAAAAGGCGGCCGACGATTTCGCCACCAAGTTCCCGGACAGCGAACTGCGGGTGGTGCTCTGGAAGGCCGTCATGCACAGCTACCAACGGGCCGGAAACTCCGACAAGATCGTGGAAACCGGACGCAAGGGACTCGCGCTCGATGGCGACGACCCCGAACTGCTGGCCACCGTCGCCGGCGAACTGGCCGAGAAGACGCGCGACACCGACCTCGACAAGGATCAGCGTCTCGATGAGGCCATGAAAATGGCTCAGAAGGCGATCGAGACCGTGGACACCGACGTCTCGATTCCGCCCAACACACCGCAGGAGCAGATCGACGCCTACAAGGGACAACTGCGTTCTTTCGCCTATTCCATCATTGGCACGCTCGAATTCAAGAGGGATAATTTCGCGGGTGCCGAGGCCGATCTGCGCAAGTCGATCGATGCCTTCCCGGCCCAGCCCGATCCGGTCGTGGTGCTGCGGCTGGCCATCTCCCTGGATCGGCAGAACAAGTATCCCGAAGCGCTCAAGGAGGCGAATCGGGCAGTCGAGTTGACGCAAGACGGCACCGGCGCCGGCAAGCTGGCCCGGCAGGAACGCGACCGGCTGACACAGCTGATTCCGGGCGCGGCCAAGCCAGCGGATCAGCCCAAAAACTGACCCGCCTGATTTGCCGACCTGCCTGATCTGGCGAGCGGGCGGCTTGGGTCCGGTTTTTCGCCCGGGCCGCTGCGCTTGGCTCGAAAGCGGCTGGGCAGTTTGCAGCCTGCCACCGATCCCCATGAAAGCCAGAGAAATCGCGGCGCTGGAAGGACTGTTGGGATACCACTTCCAACGCCCCGAACTCATCGATCAGGCCCTCACCCACAGCTCGCAAGCGCGGGAAATTGAAGCCCTGCAGCCGCCCAAGGACGGCGCGAAGGCGGGCGATAACGAACAACTGGAGTTTTTGGGCGATACCGTCCTTGCCCTGGTCACCAGCGAGGAACTGTTCCGGCGCTTCCCAAACTTCCAGGAAGGAGAACTTTCCAAGCTGCGCGCTCACCTGGTCAGCGAGAAACATCTGATCCTGGTCGCCCAGGCTTTGGAACTCGGCCACTACCTCCGCCTGGGACGCGGGGAAGAGAAAAGCGGCGGGCGCGGCAAGACGGCGCTGCTGGTGGACGCCCTGGAAGCTGTGCTGGCTGCGATGTATCTGGACGGCGGCCTGGAAACTGCCCGCAAGTTCATTCTCCAGACAGTGGTCATCCCGGAACTGGAGCGCATGAATCCGGGAACCGGCGGTGTGCCGGTGATGGATTTCAAGTCTGCGCTGCAGGAATCATTGCAGGCGAGCGGCCGCCCGCAAGCATCTTACGTGCTGGTGAAGGAAGCGGGCCCGGAGCATAACAAGACATTTACTGTGGAGGCGAGACTGCATTCCGCGACGGGACATGGAAAACTGGAGTTCACGGGCCGGGCCGAGGGCTCGACCAAGAAGAAAGCCGAGCAAGACGCCGCCCGCCAGGTGCTTGATTACCTCGCATCGGCGGCTGCGCTTCCCGACGCCAAGACCGCCGAAAAAAATCCGGCGGCCCGCCACTCGCAATGAGTTTTGTCGCCAACCCGAAGGACGCGAACAGCGATACGGTGACCTCGCTCCAATCCCTGCTGGCAACCGTCGTGATTGCGGTCTTCGTGATCACCTTCGTCGTGCAGGCTTTCCAAATCCCGTCGGAGTCGATGGAGAATACCTTGCTCATCGGCGACTACCTGCTGGTCGACAAGCTCTGCTACGGAGGAGGCGGAGTGGGCGACCACGTCATTCCGTATCGCCAGATCCATCGCGGCGACATCATCGTGTTCCACTATCCCGTCAATCCCGCGCAGCATTTCGTGAAGCGCGTGATCGCCGTGCCCGGTGACCGGATTCGACTGGTCAGGAAAAGGGTCTTCATCAACGGAGTGCCGCTGGCCGAACCCTACGTGCGATTCTTCAAGCCCGAGTCCAACCCGTTCCGGGACGATTTTCCGCGGCTGGACTTCCTGGACCCGGGAATCAACTCCGAGTGGTGGCTGGAGATGCCAAAACTGGTCGAGGATGGTCAGTTGATCGTGCCCGAAGATCACTACTTTGCCATGGGCGATAACCGGGATGACAGTCTGGACAGCCGCTATTGGGGGTTTGTGCCGCGGGAGAACATCATCGGCCGCCCGTTGCTGATCTATTGGTCGATTCGCAGTCCCGACAATGACCTGACGGGCTCGCCATCGCTGGGTGATAGACTTTATCATTTCGCCTATGCGGTGACTCACTTCTTCCAGATCACCCGCTGGGACCGCACATTTCGGCGGGTCAGCTGAGCTTGAAAATGACCTCACCCATCATGGAACCGAAGCAAGTGGACAAGAAACAAAACATCCCGGAAGAAAAACAGCGCGAGACCACGGTTGAGTTCCTGGCCTCGCTGGCAGCGGTACTGGTCACGGGCCTGTTCATCATCACGTTCGTCCTCCAGGCCTTCGAGATCCCGTCCAGTTCGATGGAGGATACGCTGCTGATCGGGGACCACGTCTTCGTCAATCGCGAGCAGTTTGCTCCCCGGACGCAGTGGCTGGGGCCGCTGCTTCCTTATCGCGACATCAAGCGTGGCGACATCGTGGTGTTTCTGTCTCCGGCCGAGCCCGGCCTGTACGTGGTGAAAAGAATCATCGGGATTCCCGGCGACCGTATCCACCTGCGCGACGGTGCCGTCTACCGCAACGGCGAGAAACTGAACGAGCCCTATGTCATGCACAAGGGGAACAACTACGACCCCTACCGGGACAACTTCCCGGCAGTCGCTCCCTCGGAGGCCTATAACGTTTCCCCCGAGTGGCAGCTGCTGCTGCACACCCACATTGAGGGCGACGACATCGTCGTTCCCAAAGACAGTTATTTCGGCATGGGCGACAACCGGGACGTCAGTCTCGACAGCCGTTACTGGGGCTTTATCCCCAAGGAAAACGTGATTGGGCGGCCCATGTTTATCTACTGGTCGTTCAACACGCCGCCCGACCAGTACCGCCACACTGACTTCAGCGAGCGCATTGGCTTTCTGGCACATGTCGTGTTTCACTTCTTCGACCAGACGCGCTGGAAGCGCACCTTCCGGGTCGTGCAATGAGTTTTCTTCGCTCCCGACGCGGCTTGGGGATCGTGGGTGGCGCGCTGTTGCTCGCCCTGTTTCTGATAAGGCCTGGAGCCTCGCGACTCAAGACCCGGATCGCCCACTCGATTGGCGTGGCATTGCAGCGCCAGGTGGAGATCGGCAGCGTCCACCTGCGCCTGCTTCCCCGCCCCGGTTTTGACCTGGAAAATTTCGTGGTTCATGACGACCCCGGTTTCGGCGCGGAGCCGGTCCTGAGGGCACAGGAAGTGTCGGCCGCGCTCCGCTTGAGTTCCCTGCTGCGGGGTCGCATCGAGATCTCACGACTCAGCCTGACCGAGCCCAGCCTCAATCTGACCCGCAACAGTGAAAGTCGCTGGAATATCGAGAAACTCCTGGAGCGCACCGCGCAAACGACGGTCGCCCCGACCGGCAAGGCCCCGTCGGAGTCCCGGCCCGGGTTTCCCTACATCGAGGCAGAGCACGGACGAATCAACTTCAAGTTCGGTCCGGAGAAAAAACCGTTCGCGCTCACCGAGGCTGACTACGCGCTCTGGCAGGATTCGGAGAATGCCTGGGGCGTGCGCCTGAAAGCCCGGCCTTTCCGTACCGACTTCAATCTGAGCGACACCGGCCAATTCAAAGCGAGTGGAACCTGGCAACGCGCGGCCACGCTCCGCGATACGCCCGTGCAATTCGATCTGCAGTGGAACGGAGCACAGTTAGGCCAGGTGACCAAACTCTTCTCTGGCCAGGACCGGGGCTGGCGCGGCACGCTCCTGGTGTCTGCCAGCCTTACTGGCACGCCAGCTGATCTGTCGGTTGGCAGCGACGCTTCCTTGGAGGATTTCCGCCGCTACGACATCCTGGGCGGCGGTCTTCTCGTTCTCCACACTCGCTGCGACGCACACTACAGCAGCGTGGACCGGGGAATTCATCAGATTCTCTGCCAGGCTCCTGCCGGTGATGGTGCGCTCGCCGTGCAGGGTGAGATTGCCAACCTGCTCGGCCCACGCCACTACGAACTGAATCTTGTCGCAGAAAGGTTTCCCGCCCAGTCGTTGCTGGCCCTGCTTCGCCACCTCAAAAAAGATCTGCCGGACGACCTGCGTGCCAGCGGGACCGTGGCAGCAGAGTTCAACCTGCGCGCGGGCGCCCGGGTGCCAGATCTTATCGAACTGACGGGCGGCGGCACGACCAGCGACTTCCGCCTGCGTTCCCAGTCGACCAAGACCGAATTGTCTCCGGGAGACGTGCCCTTCTCGTTTGCCAGCACCGCATCCCAGCCCCCGAAACATCGTGGCCCACGCCCGTCGAGTCCAGGGAACGCGCCGGACGGGCCGCGGTTGATCATCGGCCCCGTTCCGCTTAAACTTGGCCGTCCGACCCAGGCAATCGCACATGCCTGGGTCACGCGCTCGGGCTACAACTTCGCGCTGGAAGGAGAAGCCGATCTCCAGCGACTGATCGGGACCGCCCGCACCCTCGGAATTCCGGCAGCCCATCCCGTGACCGAGGGTTGGACGAAGGTGGCATTGCAGGTTGCCGGAGAGTGGTCCGGGTTTGCGGGCCCGAAAACAATCGGGACAGCCCAACTTCATGCGGTTCGCGCCGAGCTGCGCGGCCTGCATGGCCCCTTGGAAATCAGCTCTACGGTTGTGAACCTGGGAGCCAATGCCATCCGGGCGGATGCGATTTCTGCGACGGTTGCGGGCGCGCATTGGAGCGGGTCACTCTCCTATCCGCGGCTCTGCATTTCCATCCCATCGTGTCCGGTGGAATTCGATCTCCGGGCCGATGAAATTGCGACCGACAAGCTGAACGAGTGGTTCAGTCCCAACCCTCCCCAGCGACGCTGGTACGGGTTCCTGACAGCGGAGGCCCAGACCGGTCAGTCATTTCTTGCCAAAGCCCATGCGACCGGAAAGCTGTCTGTGAATCGGGTTGTGATTCGATCCCTGGTGGCGTCCCACGTCACTGCGAATGTGAACCTGGACAAAGCGCAACTGCGTCTCTCCGACCTTCGTGGAGAGCTCATGGGCGGAAAACATCGGGGAGAGTGGCAAGCTGATTTCACGTTGAAGCCACCGCAATATTCTGGTGCTGGGACGTTGGAAGCAATATCGCTGGCACAACTGTCGGAAGCAATGAATGACGACTGGATTAGCGGGACAGCCAGCGCTAGGTACCGGATCGAAATGGCCGGGCGCTCGTCGGCCGAGCTGGCACAGTCCGCCAGCGGCACGGTCGCGTTCAACATGCGCGACGGCGCCCTTCCGCACATCGAGTTGGCGAATGGCCCGCTCAAGGTCCGACGATTTGCCGGGACAGTCAGCATTCGCGACGGCGAGCTGGAGATGCAGGAAGCTGCGCTCGATAGCTTCTCTGCGACCTTCGCGGTGAGCGGCCACGCCTCGCTGCGTCGCACGCTCGACTTCAGGCTGTCGCAGGAGGGTTCCGCCGCAATCAATATCACCGGCACAATCGCCGAGCCCCGGGTGCTGTCTGCGCCTCACCCGGAAACCCGGGCCGCACTGAAACCTTAGGCGTTGCCGGCTTGCCAGGTCCTGTAGCGTCGGTTTTTCTTCCCCTGTTCGGCGCCCGGTGAGCGCGGGTTTTCTGTCATAATCAGGCCCTGAAGCGTGAATCTTTCCTACCTATATTTGCGGAACCGGTTGGTCCGGCTGGGGTTGTGGCCTGCCGGTCGCGTCGCGTGGGGCGCATGCTATGCGCTCACCCTGGCTATCCTGCTCTCTATTCTGCAACGCTTGCTCGGGTGGCTGAGACTCTCATGGGGACAGAGTCTCGGAGGCTGGGTCAGCTTCCTCAGTTTCCTCGCGACTCTGCTGTTTGCATGGTTGGCGTTCCGGTGGCTCAAGGCCAAGATTCTCTGGCGCCTTCGCAACCGGCTGATTGTCACTTACATCTTCATCGGCGTCGTGCCCGCCCTTCTGCTGATCTCGATGGCGTTCGCCACGCTCTACCTGTTTGCCGGACAGTTCGCAAATTTTATTGTGACGTCGGAGATCCACCTGCAACTGCACGGCGTGGAAGCCGTCAATTCGGCGTTTGCCCATGAACTGGCGGCGCGCCTGGAGCGGGGCGACAACAGTCCGAATGTCGAGCTGCTCGAGCGTCTGCGAAAGAGCGAAGCCATCTGGAAAGAGCGCCACGTCTGTGGCTGGTATGGAACCCGGCCCTTGCCGGTCTGTGGCGACGGCAAGAGCACCCCCCCATTTGCGTTTCCTGCCTTCATTCACGAGCCCTTTCGCGAGATCGTCCGTGACCACGGGCAACTCTACCTGCGCGCCGCCACCGTGCTTCCCGTGCGCTCCGAGAAACTGACGGTGGTCTCCAGTGAAGCGCTGGACCAGGACCTTGTGCATGAAATCGCTGCGAGCCTGGGAGAAATCACGCTGTACACCAGTGGTCTGCAATTCCAGCAACCGGCGAATGATCCGAGAAGCGGAGCCCCCTCGCGCGGGAAATCTGACAGTCCGGGCATCGTCATCCAGGAAGACAGCAGCGGTGCCACGATCAAAAGCGGAGGAGAGAATCCGGTCGCGACCTTCACGACTGGAGCGGTCCCGCCGCAGGCGAGCATGGTCGATCGCGAGATCACCTTCGGGACACCGCTTCCGGTGATCGACTGGGACACCGGAGACCACGACCAGCGTTCGCCCCTGGTCCGGGTGCAAACCCGTCCGTCGGTGCTCTACAGTCGCTTGTTCGCAGCGCTCGGTGACTTTGCCAAAGGCGCGGAACTGATCCTGCTGGCGATCGCGGTCGTGCTGGCCATCATTGAACTGTTGGCTCTGGTAATCGGCGCGAGTCTCACGCGCTCCATTACCGGCGCTGTCGCGCAACTGTATCGAGCCACGCAGCACGTGGATCAGGGGGACTTCAGCCACCGCATTCCCGTGAAATCGAGCGATCAGCTGGCCGAGCTCGCGAACTCGTTCAACTCGATGACCGCCTCCATCGAAAAACTGGTTCTCGAACAGAAGGAAAAACAGCGCCTGGAGAACGAACTGGTCATCGCGCAGGAAGTGCAATCCCAGCTCTTCCCTCGGGAAATCTCCCAGCTTGAGTCGCTGGAGGTGCACGGATACTGCCGTCCGGCGCGGACGGTCAGCGGCGACTACTATGACTTCCTGGCCGTCAGTTCTGACCGAGTCATACTGGCGGCCGGAGATGTGAGCGGCAAAGGCATCTCCGCGGCCCTGTTGATGGCTACCATCCACTCCGCGGTGCGCGCCTACAGCATGGAGCGGATCCCGATTCTTCGCGAAGCGGTCGCCGTCGGCGCCGTCGTCGGATCCGGGGTCATGCTGGCTTCGGGAATCGAGGGTGGCGAGGTCTCACCGGCCGTGCTGTTGTCGCTGTTGAATCACCAGCTCTACGAGAGCACTCCCCAGGAAAAATATGCCACCCTGTTTCTGGGCCTGTATGACGGCCACTCGCGCAAACTCACTTACAGCAACGGCGGCCACTTGCCACCCATCATCATCAGTGAGGACGGCTCGCTCCGGCGACTGGACCAGGGCGGAACGGTCGTTGGACTGTTCGATAATCTTTCCTTCGACCAAGCGTCGGTGTACCTCAAGGCCGGCGACATCCTGCTCGCCTACAGTGATGGCGTCACCGAGCCCGAGAATGATTTCGGAGAGTTCGGCGAGGCGCGCCTGGTGGACCTGGTTCGCGACCATCGCGAACTGGCGCTCATTCAGATCACGGAACTGGTAACCGCTGCCGTGGATGACTGGATCGGAGACCAGGAGCAACCCGACGACATCACGCTGGTCCTCGCTCGCGCCCGCTAGTAAACCCTGAAGGATGGGGCAGGAGGGCGGTTTTGAACCGCCCTCTCCAGGATGGTCTCCGGGCGCATTCCCGAAGCTCAAGCCAGGCCGGCGTCGGGTGCCTCGCCAGGGCCCGACCAACTGCCCCGCGCTGCCTGGCTTGCTTGCCCACTTGCGTTGCCAGGCTCGCCCACGTTTCCGGAGCGGCGATGTCACGGCGGGACGCCGTTCCCGGCACAAATCAAGTTTCACGCAAAACAGCCAGCAGGAGAAAACGGCTGGCACAGCAGGAGCCCTTGTCCCCCGCCCGCCCAAAGTTGGCATTGTGAGTGAGCTCACCAGCGCGGTTGGCTCGAATCACTGCCGGGTCTTCGCCGCCATTGTCTAATGACCGATGGGCTGGCCTTCCACGATGTCCGCCCAAGGGCTCCCAAAGTCCTGGCGAGGAACCGATTTCATGGCTGACAATCATGCCCTGGAAGTGCGGGCATGGAGAAGTCCGTCTTCGGGCGGTTCCCCAGCTCCTTCGCGATCAAAACCCTGGAAAGAAAGGATCCAGGCCTGACGGTCCGGGAGCGCAGCGGGCACCCGCCCGAGCTTCGGCTCGGAGGAACCAGTGGTCCGCGCCAGGTGCGCTTGAAAGGTGTAGAGTTACTGACCGTAGCCCCTAATGGATTGAGGAGGTTATTGATATGAGTGCAGGTACGCTGGCACCGTCGGAGACCCGAATTTCGGGCGATTACATGGAACAAGTCCTGACACTGGTGAAAACCAAAAACCCCGCCGAGCCTGAATTCCACCAAGCTGTGCAGGAAGTTTTCGAATCACTGCGACTGGTTCTTGAGCGGCATCCCGAGTATCGCGAAGCCCGGATCCTCGAGCGCATGGTCGAGCCCGAGCGCGTCATCATGTTCCGCGTGCCGTGGTTTGACGATCAGGGAAAGATCCAGGTCAACCGCGGATTCCGCATTGAGATGAACAGTGCGATTGGGCCTTACAAGGGCGGACTGCGTTTCCATCCGTCGGTCACTCTGGGCATCCTGAAGTTCCTGGCATTCGAACAGGTCTTCAAGAACTCCTTGACCACGCTGCCCATGGGTGGCGGCAAGGGCGGCTCCGACTTCGATCCCAAGGGCAAGAGTGACAACGAAGTCATGCGGTTCTGCCAGAGCTTCATGACCGAGCTGTTTCGCCACATCGGGCCTGACACTGACGTTCCGGCCGGCGACATCGGCGTGGGTGGACGTGAGATCGGTTTCCTGTTCGGCCAGTACAAGCGGCTCGCCAATCGGTTCACCGGCGTGCTTACTGGCAAGGGCCTGAATTGGGGCGGATCGCTGATTCGTCCCGAAGCAACTGGCTACGGTTCGGTCTACTTCGCGGCCGAGATGCTCAAGACCCGCAAAGACTCTCTCGAAGGGAAGCTCTGCCTGGTTTCGGGCAGCGGCAACGTCTCCCAATACACGGTCGAAAAGTTGCTCGATCTGGGCGCGAAGCCGATCACGTTGTCTGACTCGAACGGCGTGATCTGCGATCCGGATGGCATCGACCGCGAGAAGCTGGCTTATGTCCTGGATCTCAAGAACAATCGCCGCGGACGCATCCGGGAATATACCGAGAAGTTCAAAAAGGCGTTGTTTATGCCGACCGATGTCAAGGCGGACCACAACCCCCTCTGGAACATCAAGGCAGATTGCGCGTTCCCGAGCGCCACGCAGAACGAGATCAACGCCAAGGATGCCACCCATCTGATCAACAACGGTGTCAAGGCTGTCGCGGAAGGAGCCAACATGCCGAGCACCCTCGAGGCCACCAAGCTGTTCCTGGAAGCCGGGATCCTGTATGGCCCGGCGAAGGCTGCCAACGCTGGCGGCGTCGCTACTTCTGGCCTGGAAATGGCGCAGAACAGCGCACGTTTGAGCTGGACTCGCGAAGAAGTCGATGATCGGCTGCACAAGATCATGATCGCGATCCACCAGAACTGCTTCGAGACGGCCGAGAACTACGGCACCCCCGGCAATCTCGTGAATGGCGCCAACATCGGTGGCTTCCTGAAAGTCGCAAATTCCATGCTGGACCAGGGACTCGTCTAAGTCTCCCGCCGCAGCGTCTTGTCGGGCGGGGTGGACGAATTCCTCCCCGCCTGTTTTCCTACGGTGACCACCTGGCTGGATCGGCCATGACGCTGAAGTACGCACCCGACGCCGAAATCGACGCGCAGAGGCTTTTCGAGGGCTTCGAGAACCTTATGCCCTTTCGGGTGCGCGACATCCTGCTCGTCTCCAGCCTCTACGATTCATTCATTCTCCGCGAAGACGGACGGCTGAACGAACTGCTCATCGGCGAATCGCTGGAGCTCAATCTGCAGCAGATCCCCGGCATCACGCAGGTCTCGACCGGAGCCGAGGCTCTGGCGATCGCACGCTCCAGCCGGCGTTTCAACCTGATCGTTACCAACCTCGAGGTCGGCGACATGGATGCCGCCCGCCTGGCCCGCGAAGTCAGAAAGGCCGGGCTCGACATCCCGGTCGTGGTCCTCGCCTACGATTATCGGGAACTCAAAAACTTCGTTGCGCGCAATAACGTCAGCGACATCGAGCGCGTGTTCCTCTGGCAGGGCAACGTTCGCATGCTCATCGCGATCGTCAAATACATCGAGGACAAACGGAACGCGCAGCACGATTCGGCCGCGATCGGCGTCCCCGTCATCCTGGTCGTCGAGGACAACATCCGCTACTACTCTTCCTTCCTGCCTGTGATCTACACCGAGTTGATCACCCAGTCCCGGAGAGTCATCCGCGAAGGCATCAACGTTGCGCACAAGCTCCTGCGCATGCGGGCGCGGCCCAAGATACTGCTCTCATCGACCTATGAGGAGGCCGCCGAGATCGTCGTGAAATATCAGGACTACCTGCTGGGGGTTGTCTCCGACGTGGAGTTTCCCCGAGGCGGCCAACTCAGTGCGGACGCCGGATTCGAGCTTGCCCACATGATCCGGGACGCCGTGCCGGACGTGCCCATCGTCCTGCAATCCAGCCGGACGCAATTCCGGGAACGCGCGCATGCCCAGGGCCTGTCATTCCTGCGCAAGCGCTCGCCCACGCTGTTGCGGGACCTGCGTCGGTTCCTGACCGAACAGTTTGGTTTTGGCGACTTCGTGTTCCGACTCCCGGACCTGTCCGAGGTCGGGCGCGCCAGCGACCTGGGCTCGCTCGAAACCGCGCTCCAGCAAGTACCCGCCGAGAGCATCGCCTATCATGCGCAGAGCAATCATTTCTCACACTGGCTCATGGCGAGAACCGAGTTCGCGTTGGCACAGAAGCTCCGCCCCCGCAAAGTCTCGGATTTCAACGGCACCGAGCACCTGCGACGAGACTTGATCCAGTCCATCGCGGACTACCGCAGCGAGCAAAGCGAGGTCTTGATCGGAGACTTCAGTCCTGCCGCGCTCACTTCCACCAATGCCTTCTTCCTGCGTATCGGTGGCGGCTCCCTCGGCGGCAAGGCGCGCGGCCTCGCGTTCATGCGCCACCTGCTGCGCAAGCACCGTTTGCCTTGCCAGTTTCCGGGTGTGCGGGTCACCGTGCCCCCGGCGGTCGTGCTGGCCACCGACGTCTTCGACCGCTTCCTCAGCGAAAACAACCTGGCCGATTTCGCCCTGCACTGCGCGGACGACCATGCCATCCAGCAGCGCTTCCTCGCGGCCTCGTTGCCCTCCCAGGTTCGCGACAGCCTGCTCGAGTTTCTCGGCGAGATCCGTTATCCACTGGCGGTGCGTTCCTCCAGCCTACTGGAGGACTCGCAGTACCAACCCTTCACGGGCGTCTACGAGACCTTCATGCTTTCCAATCAGGCCTCCGATCTCTCCTCGCGGCTTGAAGACCTGACCGAGGCGATCAAGCGCGTCTACGCCTCCACCTTCAGCCAGCATGCCAAGGCCTACGTGCGTGCCACACCCTACCGCCTGGAGGAAGAGAAGATGGCGGTGATCCTCCAGCGGGTCGTGGGCAGCGTTCATGGCCAGCGCTTTTACCCCGACTTCTCGGGAGTCGTGCGCTCCTACAACTTTTATCCGGTCCCCCCCATGACCTATCGTGACGGCGTCGCGGCGGTCGCCTTAGGCCTGGGTCGCGCGGTCGTCGATGGCGGCAACTGTCTTACCTTCTGTCCGCGCTATCCCCGGCACATCCTTCAGTTTTCGTCGGTGGAAGATATCCTCGCCAATTCCCAAACCCACTTCTGGGCACTTGAACTCAACCACGCCGGCCAGCGCGAGCCGGACTCAGTGGCCGCGCTCCGCGAAGTCCGCTTTGGACTGGACGCTGCTGAGTCCGATGGAACCCTGTACCCGGTCTGCTCCACCTATTCCGCGGACAACCATGCGGTCTATGACGGCCTCAGCCGCCCGGGCGTTCGCGTGGTCAGCTTTGCTCCGGTCCTCAAGCACGAAGTCTTCCCGCTGGCACCGATGCTCGATCAACTGACCAGGATCGGCGAAGACGCCTTCGGCCGGCCCGTGGAAATCGAGTTCGCGGTGCGTTTGCCCCAAGCCCCAGGCGAACCCGCGGATTTCGGGTTCCTCCAGATCCGGCCGCTGGTGCTTTCAGGCGAGGGGGACCAACTGCGCATAGACGAAGTGGACCCCAGCCGCCTCGTTTGTCACAGTTCCAAGGTCCTCGGAAACGGCCGGATCAGCGACTTGTGCGACGTTGTTGTCGTCGATTTCCATCGCTTCGAGCGGACCCGTAGTCAAGAGGTCGCCAAGGGTGTTGCCCATTTCAATGCGAAGCTCAACGAGCAGGGCCGCCCGTATCTTTTGATCGGCGTCGGGCGCTGGGGGTCGACCGAACCATGGCTGGGCATCCCCGTCGAATGGGACGAGATCTCCGGAGCCCGCGTGATTGTCGAAGCCGGCTTCCGCGACTTCCGCGTGACCCCTTCCCAAGGCAGTCACTTCTTCCAGAACCTGACTGCCTTCCAGGTGGGCTATTTCACGGTGAACCCCGACGCGTGCGAGGGTTTCGTGGACTGGCAATGGCTGGCCTCGGCCCCGCAAGCAGAAGAGGAGGGCTGCGTGCGCCATCTGCGTTTCGACGCGCCCCTGAACGTCATAATGAACGCCCGCACCAGCCAGGGTCTGATCTTCAAGCCCGAAGCAGCCTCCTAGGCCCAGACGCCCCTGTCCGGACAACCGGGTGTCACCCCCCCCCAGGTTTTCCAACCGAAGATCGAGCTCGCGCGTTTGCCCGGCCCGCGGCCGACCAGGGAGTCGGTCCCCCCGACGAACGTCCCTGATCCCACTCGGCCTTGCCTGTGACCCGTGGGACGCCGCCGTTTATTGCCCCAGGAATCAAACGGTTCGTCGGTGAACCTCCACGCGTCGACCGGAAGCTTCCGCAACAGATCACTCAGGGTCGCGCCTGGAGTCTCTCCAGTTCACCTGCGTGGAACCACCTGTACCCTGGCGGTCACCTGTTGCCCCTTCTCCATGCCGCCGATCATCACCAGGCCATCGTGAATCGCCAGCAGACCGCGGTGGTCCATCGTCCCGGAAGAATCTTCGGGAACCGTTTCCCACTGCCCTTCCTTCAGATCAAAATCAAACGTATTGGCCGCCGGTTCCGACGGCCGCCCGTCGTATCCGATTCCGTTGTAGTTGTGAGGATTGTCGGTTCCACCCGAAAAGTAGATCCGGTGATCTTTCTCCGACGCGCCCGCTGCAATGCGATAGCGCGCCCCGCCCGGATGCTCGATCATTTTGGTCCATTGAATCTTGGTGACATCCTTGTGATTGATCTTCCCCATCCAACACTCGTCGGACGCAACGTAGCCCAGGGTATCCGCAGCGCTTTTGTGCGCCCCATCGACGTAGATGATCGTATCGTCGAGCAAAGCTCCGGCGTGTCCGAAGACCGGCGTTCCAGTCAGGGGTGTCGCCTGTTCCCAATGGTTGTTCTGGACGTCATAGGCCTGCACGTTGGCAATGGCGTCCTTGCCCGATCTGCCGCCGATCACGTAGATGTAACGGTCGCGATAAGCCACGACCACAGCATCGCTGACGGGAACCGGCAGATCCGAGCCTCGAAACCAGTGATGGGTTGCGGGCGCATACACCGACACGTCGCGCACGGTGATCTCGCCACCCTGTCCGTCGACCGTGACGCCGCCCATCAGAAACACCTGGCCGCGCACGCCCACCGCCGAAGCGGCAATTCGGCCAGCGGGTCCGGGCACCGGACGGAGCGCGGTCCACTGCTTGCTGCCCAAATCCAGGGAGTACGCTTCGTTCGTGATCGCGTCCCAGGTCTTCTTCGGACCGATCCCCATAAAGGAGAACAGCAACTCGTGCCTGCCCGTCCTCAGACTGGCCACGGCGTTGTTGGAGACAGGCGAGGGAAGCGGGGTGAGCGTCGTTTGAGCCGACGATGCCAGGTGAATGCACAAAACAATCGCAGGAATCAGGAGGCGCTGGTTCATATGGGTCATGGGCAAACTGCGAAGCTTACACCTGCAGCCAGCCAATCGGAAAGCGGCTAGTCTGGATCAGAACCACGTCTGACTACGGTAGGTCCGGTATTCATCTCCGAATTTCGCTTCCAGGATCTGGGACTCCTTGCCGGCCCGGACAATCTGCAGCACCAGCAGAACCACAAACAGGACCCACAAGCCGGGCCTCTGGAGGATGAGAAACAGGCCCGCCATCGCTGCCGCGCCAAACACGTAGATCGGGTTCCGGATGCGCGAGTACAAACCATGCGTGACCAGTTTTTTGGCCTGCGCTGTCACTGAAAACGACCGTCCCAACTGGAAGCGCGCCAGCGACAACAACCCGACGCCCACCACCAGCAGCACGGACCCGACGACGCGCGGAAGATTCCAGGGCCCGGGCCAGAGGCCGATGAAAGCAAGCAATACCGCGCTCATCACCACCTGCGAAACGATGTACAGCGAAAACTTCCAATCGCTCATCGCACCACCTATTCCACCAGCCCTTGCCGCACGCCGTGAATAAAGTCGGTGTAAGCCGGCACAAAACCAGCCTGCCGGAGGTCCGCGGCAATCTGGCCCCGATGATAGGCCGAGTGCATGAAGACATGGGTCAGCACATCCCGCACCCGACTGGCCCAGGCTTCCCCCTTGCTGTTCTTGTACTGGATCTCCTGCTCCAGAAAGTTTTCGCCCCGCTGCGCAAGATAGCCCTTCCACGCAGCCGACAGTTGCCTCGCCTCGTCCTCACATTGCTCCAGGCTGAGTTCCGGCCATACCGGATAGCGCGGCTGCTGTGGCAAGAGGCGCGCCAGCCACAGATGTTCCGCCGCTACGATGTGTGCCATCCATCTTTGAGAGCGTGCCGGTGGCGTCCCTGTAGCGCGCAAGAACGATACCGCCTCGCGATTCGCCCAGCTGTCATAGCTTGCCAGTTGCAGGTAATGTTGCAGCAGATCCATGAGGGTCCCCGGAGTAAATTCTAATCTGAACCATGGCCGAAGGTCTCAAGGTCAGCAAGCGCTACCCTCGAGCAAGATTCGCACCGCTGCGGAAAGGAATTGGTGACACCCACGCCAGCCAAATCGATGATGATCCTGATTGCCGGTCCCTACCGCTCCGGCACGAATGACGATCCCGCCTTGATCAAGAAGAACGTCCAGGAAATGGAGGGCTATGCGCTGCCCCTGTTTCGCGCCGGGCACGTCCCGATTCTCGGTGAGTGGCTGGCGCTCCCGCTGGTTGATTTGGCGGGCTCCAGAGCCATCGGCGATGCAGCATTCAACGAGATCTTCCATCCCATTGCCGCTCGTCTCCTCCAAAACTGCGACGCTGTGCTCCGCGTCGGGGGCCCGTCGGCTGGAGCCGATGAAATGGTCCGGGTCGCCCGGAACCTTGGCCTGAATATCTACAGCAGTCTGGCAGAGATCCCGAAGGCGGACTGATGCGTGTCGGTGCGGTAGCCCGTCAACGCTGGGACGATACAATCGCCGCTCCCCGCTATGCTAGCCTAAGACCCGATGAAGCCGATCCTGACTGTGGCAGCGACCACGCTTCTGGGTGTCGCCGCGATTGCAACGGACAGCCCCAAAGCCGCCCCTCCAGACGTGTATCTGGTGACGGTCGACACGCTGCGGGCCGACCACGTGCACTGCTACGGCGATGAAAAGATCGCAACCCCGGCCATCGACAGTCTCGCCGAAGCGGGCATCCGCTTCTCCCAGGCTTTCACGCCGAGCCCGATCACCAATACCTCCCACACCACGATCCTCACCGGCCTGCTGCCCGGCGTGCACGGGGTCACCGATTTCGGTATCCCGCTCGCGGCATCCCATCCCACCTGGGCGGAACTCCTCTCCAAGCGGGGATATCACAGCGCGGCCTTCATCGGTGCCGTCATTCTCGACAGCAAGTCGCTTGCTCCCGGACTCGATCGCGGATTCGACTTCTATGACAATTTTCCCCAGCATCCCCGGACGAAACAACGCTGGGGGCGGGTCGAACGTCGCGGCACCGAAGTTGTGCAACACGCCGAGTCTTGGCTGACTGCCCATCCCCACGGACCGCATTTCCTTTGGGTGCATCTCTACGATCCGCACGACCCGTATGAACCGCCCGCGCCTTATTCGGCGACCTACAAAGGCCGTCTCTACGATGGTGAGATCGCCTATGCGGACTCGGCACTCGGAAATTTCCTCTCGTACCTGAAAACCCGGGGCTGGTATCAGAACGCGCTCATCATCGTGGTAGGAGATCATGGCGAAGGGCTCGGCGAACATCACGAAGAGACCCATGGAATCTTTCTCTACGACTCGACCACCCATGTTCCCCTGATCGTGAAATTGCCGGGGCAGGCCACCACCAAAAAATTGGTCGAAGCCCAGGTCCGCACCACCGACATCCTGCCGACTGTGCTCGATCTGCTCGGCGTGCCCCCTCCGGCACGCTTGGACGGTGAATCGCTGAAGCCCTACTTCGCCGGCACCGAAACCGCCAGTCGCACCGCTTTGGGAGAAACCGACTACCCTCTGCGCTTTGGCTGGTCCCCCCTGCGATCGGTACGCAGAGGCGGCTTTAAATTCATCGAAGCCCCCCGGCCCGAGCTCTACGACCTGCACGCAGACCCGAGCGAGTCGAACAACGCCTACGCTCCGTGGAACGATCACGTCCAGCAGTCGCGCGCGCTGCTGGCAGACCTGCGCGCGAAGTTGCCGCCGAAGGGAGCTTCCAACGCCACCGTGGGCCAAGGCACGCTCTCCGAACTCCGCGCTCTAGGCTACCTGGGCCCGGCGGACGCCGGCAGTTCCACCCCGGTTCCCGAACCCTCCCTCCTGCCCGATCCGAAGGACAAGATCGAGGAACAGAATCTGCTGCATCGCGCCATGATGGCCACCGACTCCGGGGACACGACCCGGGCCCGAGCGGCCCTGCAAAGCGTTCTTGCGCTGAATCCAAAGTCGCCCGTGGCTCTGCGACAGCTGGGCGAGTTGGAGTTGCAGGCAGGCGAGTATCCCAAGGCGGCCGATCATCTGAAAGCGGCTCGCCAGAGTCGCCCGGACGACGCGACGGTGGCCTACGATCTCGGCCAGGCGCTCGAAAAGACGGGCGACTACGCCGGCGCGCGCGACGCGCTCGAAGCCAGCCTGAAGCTCACGCCCGGGCAACTGGCGGCCCGCATCCTGCTGGGTAACGTGTATTTTCAGCTGAACAATCTGGGTGCTGCGGAAGATCAGTTCGAGGCGGCCTTGCTGCTCGAGCCCAAAAACGCCGAGGCCAAAGCTGGCCTGGCCCGTGCGCAAGCGGCAAAGTGAGAGACCAATCCTATCCTCGGGACGCGTTCACGATCTTCTCCACCTGCTGCAAATGGTTCAGATCGTGCCCGGCAAACATCTGCACGATTCGTGCAATGGTCTCCTTGCCGCGCTCCGAGTGCATGCCGTGGTTTTCCCATAGGTTGCGCGGCACGGATTTGAGTAGCGACAGATTATTTTCCCGAAGCACCCGGAACACCTTCAGCGATCCTTTCGGGTCCCGATCCCGGTACGCAAAGGTTTTCGCCCAGACATCCTGATCAAATCCCAGGATCGGCGTTCCATCACTTCCCAGAATCAGCCGCATCCGCCAGCTGGCAACGATTTCCGTGTCCGCAAGATGCGCCAGGATCTCGGCAACCGACCATTTTCCCGGCGCCGGCCGGCGCTTCATGTCCTTCCTGCTCAACTGTTTGATCAGCTTCTGCAGCTTCTTCGCGGTACTTTTCTGGACTCGCAGGGGATCCTTGCCCTCGACGTATCCCTGAATCCGCTTGAAGTACTGCTGCGTCGTTTCCTTCATCGGCAAAACCGCTCCTCATCCTGTCACGGCGTTCGAGTGAACTTCGATTCCGGCCGGGGATGCCCGCCACCAGCCTATTTCTGCGCGACTTTTTCGGCCGAAGTCTCGAAGATCTCGGTCAACACGTGCCCCCGCATCTGTTTGGGCTGCTCGATCCCGTAGAGGTGCAGGATGGTCGGCGTGATGTCGTACACGCTGGCTTCGAAGCCCATCAGCCGCTGGTCATGCTTGATCCCCGGCCCCATGGCAACAAACGATCCCGGTACGTCGTCGCCATCGGCGAAATCATGCTTGGCGATCACCGGGGTTGTTTTTTCGTGGTCCATGTGCGCGTGCGGATCGGTTTCCTCGAATTCGCGCAGAGGCTTGATGCCGTGATCCGAAACGACGAACAGATAGGTGTTTTCGTCAATGTGTTTCAGAACCGATCCCAGCACACCATCGAACGCAATGTACTGGTTGGGAAAAGCGTCGGTGCGCACGGCATTGATCTTCGGGTTGTAGCCGGCGTTGTAGGGAGCGATCGGATAGAGCCAGTGGCCAGTCCGGTCTTCGCAGGATTGCACCACCCACGTAAAGTCGGTCGGGTGGTTCGTCAGAAGATAGTCAAACAGCTTGGTCTGGTCCGCCCGGATGACATCCACCTTCTTCAGCCACGTGTCGATGACTTCCGACTCGTGCCCGCGCAGCTGTTCGGCAGAAGGCATGCGTTCGCAGTCGATGTGGAAGTCGCCCACGTTCTTCAGGAGCTCCGCCTTCAGGGTTGCGGGGTAGACCGCATCCCCGCCCTGCACTTCCGAGAGTTTCGGAGCGCATAACACTCCGTCCTCGCAATCCTTGCCGCGCGTCAACATGCCGCTGATCATGTAACCATTCACCGGCATCACGGGAAAAGTCGCCGGAACATTCGCCATGCCGACCGTCACCCCGTTCTTTGAAAGGTACGACCAGATCGGTTCTTCCTTCAGCATGTTGGTATTGGCGGTGATGCCTCCGACGATAAAACCTGTCACTCCATGCTCTTCCGGTTTGGTACTCGTGAAGATCGTCGAGTAAACGCGCGGGCAGTTGGGCGCCGACACGGTCCGCAGCTTGCCGTAGGTGCCGTTCTTGATGACTTTGGCCAGATTGGGCAGTCTGCCCTGTACCAGGAGCGGACGAAGAACGTCCCACTCCATGCCATTGACGCCGATCACAACCACTTTCGGCTTGGGCTTCGCGCTGCTTTGCCCCTGGCCAAAAACAGACACGGCCATCGTCGAGACCAACGCGAAAACTGCGAGCAACCTGCGACTCACCATGGGAAACCTCAGCGGGAAGATCGCCAAAATTATACACGGGCCGCGGCTTACAGCTTAGGTACGACCCGCTTCAACCCACCTTCGAAAACTGGGTTCGGGCGCGAGCCAAGGATCGACAGCCCTTGGACCACCGACAAAAGCTTTTAACCGTTTATTCACACAAAGTGTTTACAATCTTCAGTTAGCCTTCATGCAACTGCGCTGCCGTAGCTGGCCGCCGGACGTAATATGCCACGAAAAGCCGCTGATCCCGAAAAACTCGCGGGCGCGAGCGCAACGCGCAAGCCGTCTGCGGGCGCAACCTCTGCGAAACCCATACGCCATGCCCCTGGCAAAGCCGACGGCACCCAGGCCGAATTAATGCGCATGACCCTGCGCGCTTGCCTGATCGCTCGGGATGCCACCTTCAACATCCAGGATCTGCTGACCAACTCTTCCCGCATGGCCTTCCTGGCCATCCGCGATTGCGAGAAAGAACTGGACCAGATCGAGCGCACGATCGACGAACAACTTCCCGGCGCCATTACACGGGTCAACGAACGAAAGGCCCGCCAGCTGCTGGCCTGCCTGAAATGCATCACGGATCTCGAACGTATCGGAGATCTGGTGATGGGCGTCGCGCACCGCGTCCAGGCGCGCAGCGGGCAACTCCCTGAAAGCGACGTCCGCTATCTCGTCCAGATGTCCGCCATCGTGCGCAACATGCTGGATGACCTGCATCGCGGCTTCGTTTCTCTCGATTTGGAAACCGCGCGCAAGGTGCTGCGCACCGACGCGGAACTTGATCGAATCTGCCATGCCCTGTTCCAGAGGCACTTGGCCGACAATGTACGCGAGCGGGATTCGCTCGGCTTTGATGTCCTGCTCATGGCCCAGGCCCTCGAACGCGCCGGCGACCATGCCAAAAACCTTGCCGAAGAACTCTACGGCCTCATCGAAGGGCATACCTTGCGTCATTCGCCCAAAAGGACTGCAGCCCAGTAGCTGAATCACCGCGCTCAAAAACGCTTACCGCAAAATCCGGGGACGCGGGCTCGGCCCCGTGGCCCCCGGATTGCACTGCGCGTATCTCGCCCAGAAATTAACCATTCGTTAACAAGCGGGCAACAATCGCGAAACATTCCTCACCTACATTGCATGGTGAGGGTCTGCTGCCGCCGGCTACAGGCTCATCCGCGCGGGTTGGAGAATCAGCGGCGAACGATGCAGACGTCAATCGACATTCCCGAGTTCCCCGTTCTTCCGGGCGCGAGTCGGCACCGCATTTTCATCGTTGAAGACGACGAAGACATCGCCCGTCTGATCCGCCACAATTTGCTGGCCGCCGGCTACGAAGTGCAAGCCTTCCTGAGCGGAGCTACCGTCGTCCCCAGTGCGCTGCGAGAGCCACCCTCCCTGTTCCTGCTCGACGTGATGCTTCCCGGCACCGATGGCTTCGACCTCTGCCGCCAGATTCGCCAAAACGAGAAGTTGGCAAAAACCCCTATCATCTTCCTTACCGCCAAGAGCGACGAATCCGACCGGGTCAAGGGTCTGGAACTGGGCGGAGACGACTACATCACCAAACCATTCAGTCCACGCGAACTGGTCGCCCGCGTGCGAACCGTGTTGCGCACCATCCGGGAAATGCCTCCACCGGAAACCCTCAAGCTCGGGGACCTCGAGATCGATGCCTCCTCGATGACGGTCAAGGTCGAGGGCCGTACTGTCCTGACGACCGTGCGCGAATTTCGTTTGCTGGAGTACATGGCCACCCATCGAGGACGCGTCTTCACACGCGACCAGTTACTCGATGCTGTGTGGAAAGAAACCGCCTTCGTGACCCCGCGTTCGGTTGACGTCTACGTTCGGCGCTTGCGCGAAAAGATCGAGAGCGACCCCCGCCACCCTCGCTACTTGAAAACGTTGCGCGGCATCGGCTACCGCCTGGAAAGCCCGAAGTAGAGCCCGGTTGTGAATCCTGATGACTGAGCGAGCTTTGCTATAATTTCCTTTGCCCAGGGGCGCTATCGTCTAGGGGTTAGGACGGAAGATTCTCAATCAGTCGAAATGACACGAAATGACAGTGATTTGTAGTGTTTTCAATAGTTTGATGTTAGGCTAGATTAGGCAAAGGAGCCCAACTTAGGTCTCCATGGTGACAATCATGGTGACAATTTGAGGGCCCCAGCTCATGGCCAGAACAAGCTGTTGGTCGAGACATCGGTTGCCTGCAAGGTCGGCACTTGGGACCTGCCGGAATCGGAATGGGATGCCGTTGCCCAGTATCTCTCAGCATCGTTCGACTTCGTGGTCTCTCCGCTCACGTTTATAGAAATTCTAAACAGCATCGCTCGCGGCGGCGAGCAGTTCTTCGTATCGAAACTGAAGTGGTTGGCCGCTCTGTCGCCGATGGACCCGCTGAACCCCACGTTCTTGGAGATGCCCGGTCAATTCGTTTTGCGGGAAGTCCTCGGAGGCGCCTCGGCGGTGGAGACATACAAGCCTTGGCAGATGGCGGAGGCGATGACCACTGTCCTACACCACAAGAGCGTGAGCCCAGAACTGCGAGCGTGGCTGGACGAAATTCAAAGCAACCACCAGTCTGGCACCGCGAACTACGTCAGCTCGCACGATGAAATGCGACGAGTCGGGCAGATTGTTCCTGACCGTGAACGCTGGTTGAGAGCCAAGATGCGGCACCTTGGAATCCTACTGCTGACCGCAGAAGAAGTACAAAAGCTCGGGGTTGCACTCGATGCTGCCTACCGATATGCAGCTTGGATTCGTCAGGAGTTGAAGAACCGGTACTATCAGCCATCGAAGCGAGTGACGGCGTGGATCGACTACCAGCAGCTTTTCTATCTCTGCGACCCTGCGATCCACATTCTTTATGTCGACACCGACTTCACGTTGCGAACCGAGGGTAGCAGCCAGCAATCACGCCTGCTGAAGAACGTCTGGAGCGGATCGCTGAAGACATCGTCGCCCACTATACAGGCCGGGGCGTATTAGCGAAAGCGATGGTCATCTCGATTGACAAGGCGACCGCAGTCCGCATGTACGACAAAGTCCAGAAGCACTGGAAGGCAGCGTTGACGAAGCTGGAGACGGCGGCTGCTCAAGCGAGTGCCGCTGACAAAGAGGAACTCGACAAACGACTTCGATTCTTCCGAGAGACCGACATGGCGGTTGTCGTCTCCTCATCCCAGAACGAGATTGAGGAGTTCAAGAAGAAAGGTCTGGACATCGCCAAGCACCGGAAGCGGATGGTCAAGGAAGACTTGGAGACAAAGTTCAAGAAGCCTGACGATCCCCTGCGAATCGTCTTCGTCTGTGCGATGTGGATCACGGGGTTTGACGTACCGTCGTGCTCAACGATCTATGTGGAAAAGCCGCTGAAGAACCACACGTTGATGCAGACGATTGCGAGAGCGAATCGAGTCTGGCGAGACAAGCAAAACGGATTGATCGTCGATTACCTCGGGATTTTCCGCAATATTCAGAAGGCACTCACAATCTACGGTGCGACTCGGGGAGGGGCGGCTGGCGACTCCCCGATCAAGCACAAGTCTGAACTCGTTGATGAGCTTGCTGACGCAATAGCTGAAGCGAAGACCTTCAGCGAGGAATGAGGTGTCAATCCCGAAGTGATTCGGGATGCGACAGGCTTTGATCGTGAGAAGTTGAAGGACGATGCCGTCGCAGCGTTTGTTATCAATGACGATGTGAGACGGCGGTACTTGCAGTTGGCCGGAGATGTGGATCGGCTTTTCAAGTCCCTCCTGCCTGACATTGCCGCTAACGAGTTCTCTGCCGTCTGCAAGGTCTTCTCGGTCATTGCTGCGAAGATCAGGATTGACATCCCAGCGGCGGACATCTCGGACGTGATGGACGATGTCGCCTCACTGCTCGACTATTCGATTGCGACACAGGGGTATGTCATCAAGGCATCGGAGACAACGAACTACATCGACCTGAGCCAGATTGACTTCGACGCACTACGTGCCAAATTCGACAAGGGCAGGAGGGCGACCGAGGCACAGAAGCTCCGAAGCCAGATCGCACAGAAATTGACTCGGATGATACGCCTCAACCGGACACGAATTGATTTTCTCCAAGAGTTTCAAAAGATGATTGACGACTACAATTCCGGGGCGTCGAACATCGAGACATGGTTCGCCAAATTGACCGCCTTCGCCCAGAAGTTGTCAGATGAAGAGAAGCGGGGAATTTCGGAGCAGTTGTCTGAGGAGGAGTTGGTCGTTTTTGACCTGTTGACAAAGCCTGAAATCAAGATGACGAAGGCAGAGGAGCAGCAGGTCAAGAAAGTCGCCAAGGATTTGCTGGAGACGCGAAGCGAGAAAGATTGGTGCTGGACTGGAAGAAGCGGCAAACGACTCGGGCGGCGGTCCGCTTGTCTGCGACGGATGCTCACCATCGCAAAACGGACAAGGAAGATTCATGATATCCCATTCATCGAGTTTCTTAAGGAACCTCCAGCACGCAAAGGTTTCCTCACCGTCGAGAAGTTCGAGGAACTCATTGCCCTGCTGCCGACGCATCTTCGTCCACTCGTCACGCTGCTCTACTACTGCGGAACTCGAATCGGTGAGGCGTTGCAAATCGAATGGAGTCAGGTCAACCTTGACGAGCGGACGATTCGTTTGGAGGAGGAGCAGACCAAGACGGGGGAGGCTCGCGTCCTGCCACTGCCGCCGTCACTTGTGATGATGCTCGCAGAGGTTGAACCGAAGTCGGGGAGAGTGTTCGATGGAACGAATCTGAGGAAGGAATGGACGAAAGCTTGTGCTGCTGCTAGCCTCGGCACGTTGACCGAGGTTGAAGGCAGACCATATGACCCGATATACTCAGGGCTGACGTTGCACGACCTTCGTCGGAGTGCGGTGCGGAATCTTGTGAACGCGGGCGTGCCGGAACGTGTTGCGATGAGCATCAGTAGGCACAAAACTCGAAGCGTGTTCGACAGGTATCACATCGTGAGCACCGAGGATGTCACCAACGCGATGCAGAAGGTTGTCACCGCGAGTCTCGGCAACGGCACGACGAAGTCTCTCAGCGACGGCAGCAGAAAGTAGCATCAACGGCAACATGGCCCTGTCATCTAACGGTTAGGATACTGCCCTCTCAAGGCAGGTATACGGGTTCGATTCCCGTCAGGGCTACCAAAGTTCTCATATCAGAGTCGACTCCAGAGGGAGTACAACCCGCTGGAGTCTTTGCTTTTGCCGTGAGACGCCTGTTTTCGTCAATCACTGCTGATCTTTGATTTCTCGAGGTACACTTCAAGAGCCGTGAGCGCCCTGAAGACGTACGTGCCCTTGCTTGTGCTGTCAATCGCCTGTTCTGCGCAGTCAGTCTCACCTTCATTCGATGACGAGTACAGCCGCGCCATTGAGCGGAACCCGCCCGGAGTGATACTGACGATTGCTACCATTCCCGAACACTCGACGTACCACTTGTCCGACGTCATTCGGTTTAAGGTGATGTTCACGAGCGACAAGGCGCGGCTTTACACAGCGGAGCTAGGGGGTGCCGGAAGCGCTGCGGGTGCGAGTTACGACTTCGTTATCCAGGGTCCCGGCTTGGCAGCACCGATTCATTCGCAACCCAGTCATCCCTTTGGGATCGTTTGTTGCAGCAGCAAACGTCGATACCTTGGCCAGAAGCCGCTCCCTGGCCCCGAACTCCGTGTTCAGTCTGAAACGGATAGAGCAGTTCACTAATGAGGCTACGTTCCCGCTCCGTCACTCGCCAACACTGCGAATGGAACTGAAACCCGGCGACTACGCAATCTTCGCTCAGACTCGCAGTGTCATGCAGGGATGGCCCAAGTCGGAACATGATGCTTACGACGCGGTAAGCGATCTTGTGGTCACATCCAGCAACATCCTGCACATCACGATTCTTCCAGATGGCGCGGACCCTAATTCTGGCAGGCCTTAGCGTCTTCGTGCCTAAACTGGCGTAATATCGCCATTACGCATTGAGGGGTTTTGAGTGCAAACGCGATTTCAACAGTTGTGGCGTGGAACCAAGTTCTACTGATCTTGTGCTTTCGTCACGTGCCATGCAAAGCAGGACGCGAGTCTGCGTGGAATGCCGGGCGCGTTTTTGAGCGTCCACGCCCTGATTTCCTGCTCTTCGTCCATGCGAGCCGCACCGCTCCACATCGTGACGTATCGCGTTCGGAGTGGATCACCCGAGTAGAAGAGAAACGGCGGATCGGATTCCTCCGTTGAGACGTAAATGATCTGCCAAGTGCCGAATCTGAACGACTGCAATACGTCTACGCTTTTCACATTGAGTTGTTTTGCAATTTCAGGAGCCAAGGCTGCTTTTCGATGTGGCGTGAGATCGCGGTTTACGCCATCGCAGGTGGATTGCCAATATCCCTCGTAAAGGTTTTGTACCGTGCCGTTCAGATCGACGCGGTACCTAGCACGGAAACCAGGCCGCTGAGGAGCCGACTCGCTAAAGTACGCCATCATCTTGACCAATACTTCGTGCGAGTTGATCCAGTGCGCAATCTCCAAATAAGAATGGTCTGCCCCAAGGTAGTCTGCTGCCTTGGGAGCCGCTTTGGCCACAATCTTTGATAGGTCGGTCGCTTTCAACGTGACGGGATCGAAAACATACGAACGTGTCTCGCCGCTCCCAGAGGCATCATTGACAAAGAAATGTCGGCTGTCCGGTGCCCACGAAATTTCGAGACTGCGGTCGAAGTTCCCAATCAGCGTTCGCTGCGATGAGGCGCCCTGTTGGATCCAGAGCTTTCGCGCTGCCGTAGGGTCGGGAAACTTGAAGGTCAGTATCCACTGGCTATTGGGAGAGGGGATTCGTGTCTCTTTTCCTTGTGGGAGCGAAACGACCGGTGCGTGACCTACACCACTAAACTTCGTTTGTGCCAGTACCGACACAGGAAGAATTAGGGTGACCAACAGCACTACTGGGGCTGCTGGAAAATGCGCAACCATGCACAAATGCTAGCTAGATGATCGCCAATCAAGCGTCGAGGTTACCTTTGGCTAACTGATGTAACATCGCCTTAGCACAAGTTTGCGCTTTCCTTTCGCTTTTCTAGCGAACAAAAGGCGCAAAGTTGCGATAACGCCTGGTTACGTCAACAATCCGATAGACTGACTGGTTATGTTACGACGCTGGGACATACTGCTCACCTTGGCGGTCTGTATCCGTGTCGCTTCCACAACTCAGGTCGGGATCGCTCAATGTAAGGACGCGGCAATTCAGGAGTCAGCGAAACAAACCCTAATTGCTGACCCTGAGTACTCCAAGCAAATCCAACTGGCGAGACGAGCGGCTCTTGAGATCTACAACCACGGCTTTTTGGGCAATTCAGGCTCCGCGATAAACAACAAGGTCGGCCGACCGCCGGGAATGTCGATTGCAGTAGCTGTCAATGGCAAGCTGGTCTGGGCAGAGGGATTTGGGCTTGCCGACCTGGAACAGTGCGTTCCGGTGACCCCGAAGACGAAGTTCCGTATTGGTAGCACTTCAAAGCCGCTGACTTCTGCCGGAGCGATGCTCCTCTACGATCAGAAACGCCTGGATCTCGATGCTCCCATACAGCGCTATGTACCTACCTTCCCAGCCAAAGGGCAAGTGATCACGACGCGCCAGCTACTCGGGCATCTGGGAGGCATTCGAGATTACAACGCCGAGGAAAGCAGCAAACTGGACCGCGACGTGTATCACTCTGTTTCTGAATCGCTCAAGAGATTCAAGAATGATCCGTTGGCAGCTTCCCCTGGCACGAAATGGATCTATTCCGTGTACGGATATGTTTTAGCAAGCGCGGCGATTGAGGGAGCATCCGGGCAAGACTTTCTTTCCTTTATGCACGACAAAGTGTTCTTGCCCCTCGACATGCAAGATACCGTCGCCGATGAAAGCGATAAGATCATTCCCGGTCGTGCCCGCTGGTACACCATCATGGCGGATGGTAGTTATCGGAACACGCCCTATGAAGACCTGAGCTACAAGTGGGCGGGAGGTGGGTTCTTGTCGACTGCCGAAGACCTCGCTCGTTTCGGTTCCGCTCTATTGAAACCAGAATTCCTGAAACAAGATGCTCTCACGATGACCTTCTCGCGCCAGGAAACCAACACTGGCAAGAAAACGAAGTACGGACTCGGCTGGTTTATTCACGATACTGGCGACGACGGAACAGAGCGCCAATTCGAGCACAGCGGTGGAGTGGCTGGAAGCAGTTCGTGGCTGGTTGTCTATCCTGATCAACGAGTGGTAATCGCTTGGGTGCAGAACAGCAATGACTTCCGCGATTGGCCCATAGCGAACGTCTCCGCCCCCTTCTTTTCGCATCGGAAACAGGGTTTGTCCAACAACGCTAATCGGTAACAGAGGGCAGTTGTTGCAAAATCCCCATTACGCTCATAACCGAACGGTTATGAGTGTTAACGCCTGATTCGATACCTACCGTTTGCACTCCGATCTATACTTCGATTCGAACGGGATTTCGTAGGGAGTGAAGAAGCATGTTTGAACGTTATACCGAGATCGCAAGATGTGTCATCGTCTCGTCGAAGCACAAGGCCAGCCACGTCGGGAGCCGCGATATTGATACGGAGCATCTTCTGTTGGGATTACTGTCGACTGACAAAGGCCTAGCGCGACGGTTCCTCGGTTCACCTTGGGCGGCGGAGGCAGTCTGGGGAAAGATTGAACAGAGCAAACCGATCCATAAACGAATTCAAGGCCCCTTGGACCTTCCTCTCAGCGGCGTATCCAAACGTGTGCTGTCTTATGCAGCGGAGGAAGCTGATCGGCTTTCCAGTAAGCATATCGGCACTGAGCACCTGTTGCTTGGCCTGCTTCGAGAAGAGAATTGCTTTGCGGCAGAGTTTTTGAAAGAACATGGCGTTCGTCTCGCGTCGACCCGTGAGGAGCTAATGCGAATCCCACACAATTATTCTGCAACCGAGGAGTTTGTCAGAGAACGCGGGCCCTTGCCGGAAGATGTCGTCGAACTGCAAACCCGGGTCGGGGTCATTTTTCGCCGCGTGGTAGATGCCGTCGCACAGCACGATTTTGCGAAGGCTCGCGAGTATTCAGAAGAGGAAAGCAGGGAACGCGAGAAGCTACGATTGCTGTACCAGCAGCATGGGCTCCCCGATTGGCTCTACGAAGATCCGTCGGTCAACCGGATTGTTTTGACGTAACATCGCCTCACAACGGGTCAATGAGCGAAATCGCCTGGTTTCGCCAACCATCGATTTCGCCAACCATCGACTGCAACCGAGAGTTGAGGTACTTTCTTATGGGATTGAAGGAACGTCAGCGATGCGACTCTTTGTTGCCGCAGCAATGGTTGTGGTCACATTCGTCGTTGTAGTGCTGCTAATCTCACGATTATTCCCCTACGGGGCGGGTTGGGCTGGCGTCTGCGTCGCCGTCGCTTGCTTGTACGCAAGCGCGTTTGGCGCTTGGGCGTTACTTGGAAACAAACCTGACAAAAATACTCCAGCGATGCAAGGCGAAATCGTGGAGCGGCATCTCCTGAGAGACAACCTTCTCTATTTCGCAGTCGCAATGGCCGTGGTCACAATAGTTATTGCTCTGACGATTCACGATACCGAAAGAGGGATACACCGCAATTTCAAGAACGACTGGTTTGTTGGATTCGGAAGTGCGTGCTTTGCTCTGGGCTACGCTGCGAAAGCGTTCTGGATTTTCCGCAGGAACTGGCGTCTTTGGGCGGTCATTGCAGCCCTATTCGCTGTGTTTACGGGGACAACAATTCCCGCCCTTTCCCAAATGGAAAAGGTGCCTTTGCTGTTTATGGGGCCGCTGGCCAATATCGAGTTGCTTATTGCCGTTGTTGCATTGGACTGGTTCATCGGTAGGCAGTCGTGGCGACATGGAACGTCGTAGTTGTTGAAATATCCCTATTACACTAGTCCGTCGATCAATGAGTGACGCCTGATTGCGCCAGTTACGCTTTAATTGGCTCAAATGGGCTAGAACAGCCGTAGAATCAGCGCCGGAGTGAGTCGAGGAAAGCAATGGGAGCTATGGACAGTCCTGACTCGCTTGGCGACTCGGCGACCGTGCAGGCCATAACGTGAGTGAACGCTGAGCCGGGGGGCGATCAGCAATGGTCGTCCCTACGGCGATCTACGTTAATCCTGGATCATCGCTGGAGTAACTGGGGAACCAATCGCCGAGTCAGTCATCGTCTTGATTGAACGGTGAAATACCGAATCGCAAACTCGGTTCGTCAGTTCGATTGTGGTCTCAACCTGTGATAAAGCACCCGTGATGAGGGCTGCCAGGGGAAGCGACAAGGCTATGCGTGTTTCAGGGTCCAGGAACGCATGAACCATTTTGACGGAGGGCTCGTATGTCGGCATTGGGTACTCCTACTCAGGAGGTATATTCGTGAGGAGTCGCCTCACATTCTTGGATTTTGCGGTGGGAACAGCGTTCGCCTCAATACCGTTGACTCCTGATTACGAAGGTACAGTGTCCTGTCGGGCAATCGTCTTTCCACTGCCCAATGACCTTCGAAAAGGCCACTGAGCGATTGAGCGACGCAGCCCAGGCTCCGTCAACTTCGGTTGGTTGATGAAGCATCCCCATTACACCAGCAAACGCTGACAGCCGATTTATGGTCTCTTCGTGGCCTACGCCGAAATGGGCCTACCATTACTGCAGTAACTTTTGATCTCCGCTATTTACTGCTCAACTGTAGGCATCAGGGTGCCTATTTGCTTGTACGGCAGATGCAGATTCCTAGTTGCGCAAGGGCTTGTGCGCGGAGACTTCGTCGGTGAGCCAGAATAGCAGGGATTGGCTCGACGTTTATAGAGCCGCCGTAATGGAATTTGACCGGGACAAGTTGCCAGCGAGCATCGACACGGCTGAGAAGGCTATCCACCAACGCTTACGGGGATTGCCGATCGCAAACTCTAAGGAGCATCGCAAACTGAGAGATGCACTCAACAGTCTCGCGGTTCTCAAGAGGATGCTCTAGCACATTCGCGTGTTGAAGCGGTTTTCTGTTGGTCTGAAATCGAAAACGGTGTATCGATCCTACATCACCGTGCCAGCCTACTGCGCCAAGCATCCATAACTGTCGCAAATCGCGATTTCACCAGTTACCGAGAATCAGGCGAAGAGCCTCACACTCGCATCGCGGATCGGATGGTGACAATTTGGTGACAGTCGATTCAATCTACTAACTTAAGCTATTGATATAACACGGACTAAATATAATGGGCGGAAGATTCTCAATCTTCAAACCCGGGTTCGATTCCCGGTAGCGCTACCATGCTTTTCTTCCTTTAATTCATAATGCCTTCCGGTTTCATTCTCGCCCTTTTGAACTCCTTTGGTTAGGACATTTCAGCGAAGGCGGGCGCAGCACAAGTTATGCGCTCGCGAACCCTGCGTGACCCGATCACTCAATCGCAAACTTTGCTACTACGAATGACCGATCAAGAAATCAAAGCTTGACCTGGCTTGTCTGTTGCGCTTGCTGGTTTGTGGGACTTGGGCCTTCAAAGATTCAAACATACCTTCCAGAACAATTCGTTTTGCGAGAAGAGGCCGGAGTTGGCCCCGATTCGGTGCTGGTATATCATGCCCCGCGACCATGCAGACCGCAGATTCAGCATCGGAGTGGCTCCGACTCTCGGAGCGTTATCGCGAAATGAGCGATGACGAACTCTTGATCCTGGCTCGGCGACCGTCTGCTCTTACCGATACCGCCAATCAAGCTCTCGCCGGCGAGATTTCCTCACGCGGGCTGAAGCAGCCCCCTGAGCAGCCTCCTCTTGCGCCAGACCCCGCGCCGTCACCCGATTCTCCCTACGCCGAAGAGCGTGAACTGGTCGAGATCTGCGTGCTCTGGGGTTTGTCCGATGCGTTGCAGTTGCAGGCGCTGCTGGATCGGGCAGGAATCCCTTTTTTCATGGGAGCAGAGAGGGCGACGGGTGTCGAGTCGGTGACCTCGAATTTTGGCAACGGCGTCAGTGTGCGAGTCATGCGAGTGGGCATACCCTGGGCACGGCAGGTGATGCTGGACTATGAGCCTGCAAATGAGCCGCCGCAGGCGCCGGAGGAAGAAGGGCGAGAGATTCCAATACGCTGCCCGAAGTGCCATTCCACCGAAGTCATCTTCGAGCGTCTCACGCCTGAGCCGGAGACTACGACGGAGCGGTCTGGCTCCAAGTATGAATGGACCTGCGATTCGTGCGGTCACCACTGGAAGGATGAAGGCATCGTCAAACAGACATAGAAATCACGTTCACGGCATGCCCGCCCGTTGTGTCTAGACTCCTGGCGCCGCCCGCCTCGCGGGCCTGCCCAACTGGCCCGTGATGTAGGTCCAGGTGGGCCCTGGCTGCGTCGCAGTGCGCTTCCGGGTTCGTCCATAGTTGGGTGCGCAAGCTTGGTGGCAAACCACACCTGAACAAACCCTTCAACATTCCTGGGGCATCCACACACAGATGGCGAAATGTGGAGGTCCGATGAGCAAAAACAATGGCAATCACTGGCGTTCGCACGCCGGGACCACCTCTGGTGGGCGAAGGCCGACCCGCAGCGGCTCTACAAGAACTTCAGTTTCCTCGGCGTAAAATTTTCGAGATTGGGAAATACCCTGGTCAGCGCTTCATCGGCGACCCCAAACCAGGACGCAAGCGTCGCCCCATACTGATCGAGTGAGATGGCTGGCAACCAGACACCCCGTCCGGTCACATCATCCGGCCCCTGCAGGCCAAGCACTGGAAATGCCCCGTACACATCCGCAGCTTTCACTCCGGCACCCATTACGATGTGATGACTCCCCCAGGCATGATCAGATCCCGCGCCGCTGCTGGGCTGCAATGTCCTCCCGAACTCTGACTCGGTGAACGTAACCACCTGCCGCTCCAGTCCCATCTCTGCGGTCGCGCTGTAGAAGACCGCCATCGAAGTCGCCAGGTCACCGAGAAGGGCATTCTGGCGTGGCATCGCATCGGTATGCGTGTCGAAATCACCCAACGAGACGTAGAAGATCTGCCGGTGTACGCCGAGGTTCTGGCGCACGTTGATAATCCGGGCGACCTCCCCGAGTTGCTGCCCCAGGCTCGTCGCCGGGAACGGCGTCTTCATCGGCGAACTTGTCGACAACGCTCCATTCAGTTGCTTGGCTGCGTCCAGACCGTCCGCGGCCACCTGGTCTGCCTTCTGGATCAGCGCCATGCCCGAGTTGAACTTCAGAATCTGCTGGAACGCAGCGTCCCGGGCATTCTCGGCCGGCGACCCGTCGGACCCATCAAGCCCCAGCGAACCATTGATGATCGATGCCTGCGGCCGGTCGCCCGTCAGGAACAAACTGTTGCCCGCCGTCGACACACTGACCGGAAACGTTGAGGGCGCGTTGAGCGCGGCCAGAATGTCTGCGGCCCGACCCGCCCAGCCATTATGGGGAGCTCCCGGAATCGATGCCATCTGCCATTGCTGTTGCTGGTCAGAATGGGAGAACAGGTTCAGCGGCACCAGCGCCCCCTGCTGATACCCAGCCTTCGTGATGGGCTTTACCAGTGTCCCCACATTCGCCACGAAGGCCAGCTTCCCCTGGTTGTAAATCTCTCGCAGGGGACTCAGTTGCGGATGCAGACCGTAGGTTTCCTTCCCGTTCGCCGCGCTAACCGGACCGAGCACATTCTGCGGCAGTCCGAGCGTCGTTCCGCGTACCCGGAAGTAATCGCCATAGCTCTGGGCATCGGTCTTCACCGGCACAATCACGTTGTTCCCGTCGTTTCCACCGAGCATGAAGATACAGACCAGCGCTTTATAGTCGGGCGTGGAGGGTACAGCGGCGCAGAGGCGACTGAGGCGTCCCAGGCATGTGCCCGCTCCCAGAACTGCCAGCGACTTCACGCTCATCCCCAGCAACGATCTTCGAGTGATCCCGCTCATTCTGGATTCCGTTCTTGCTTAGTGTTGCACCTGGTAGAGCGCGGAACTCGCCACCAGGTAAATCGCGTTGCGTACCCGCAGGTTGTAATCGTGGGTGGCAGTCACGGCCGTGACAATCTCCTCTTTCAACCGGGACGGTAACCTTCCGAACAGAAAAGTTCGATCCACGGCGTCCACCAGTTCGCCGGGCGCTCCGGCCAGCGCCACGAAGGGCGCCGTATCGAATTCTGCGTCGCCATTGAACCCCTTCTCCTCGAGATTTCGCACCACGTTGGCGCGCATGAGTGCCGTTCCCGAACTCAACAGTTCGAACTCTGGCGCCAGCAGGCCGCTTGAGGTTCGATACAGCGGCGAATAATCGTTGAACACGCTGCCGGGATAGAAAACTCTCTGGCCAAGGTTGGTTGGGAACCGTTCCAGGCGGTTATCACTGCGTACGCTCGCCTGCAGATTCCTCATCATCGCAATTACACACAAGACTGGTTCGCGCCAGTGACCGCCGTCAACTTGCAGCGCTGCCCCGGGATCGTCCCCTTGTCGCGCTTCCGGGTCCATCAGGATCTGTTTCACCACGGCCTGCAGGTCTCCCCCACTCGAGGTGAACACTCCGCTGACCCGCCCTAGATACGCCGGACTCGGATCGCTCGTCACCAGATGCTGAATCAGTCGCAGGGATATAAAAGGCGCCGTGTTGGCATGGACAGCGAGCGCGTGCAGCACATCCGCCAGATCCCGGTCCGCCGGCTGCCCGGCCGGCAATTCTACTCCGCCCACGATGGCTTTCCTGCCCCGGTCATGGTTGGCCTCGACCGCAATCATGGACCCATCGAAACTTTCCCGATTGTGTCCCTCGGTCACGGCCTTGCCCGGAAACGTCCAGCCCGTGAGCGCGCGCGCCATGTTCGTGATCGTGTCCTGGTTGTAGGTGACCTTTCCGGTCTCACTGCCATCCGGATTCAACCCGACCGTCCCGATGCTGAACAACTGCATCAGCTCGCGGGCATAGTTTTCGTTGGGAGACGTGCCCGCCGTGGGGTTGCCCTGGTCGTCATTCACCAGGTCGAGGTACACGCCCATGGTGGGGCTCAGTGTCACGTCGCGCAGCAGATTCGCATAGGTTCCGAAGGCATCCTGCAGCAACATATTCTGGTAGGGAACCATCTGCCGGGGCTGGCCGGTCTTCAAGCCTGACACCACAAAGACTTGTCCCAACGAGAAGGCAACTCTCTGCCTTAGCTGGTCCTTTCCCGTGACCGCGTGAACAAAAAACTCGCTCTGCTGTTCCGTGAGATTGTCCGCTGCGCTAGTCGAACTCTTGTAAAGGGACGCTGGCGCTGCGAACTGCTCAGCCAGCCAAGGGTCGAACCCCACATCCTGCAGGTGGGCGATGCTCTCGGCCGACGGTCCCCAGGAGGCCTGCTCCAGGAACCGTGCCGCCGCCAAGTAGCTCACTTTCGAGTGCGCCGGCGCTACCGGCACGGCCGCCGGAGCCGATGTGTCGTTCCCCGGATCGGGATTGAACACCGTGAACGCCGCCAGGCCTCCCGGCACCGGAACCAGGGTTGCAGTGCCACTCAGACGGTCGTTCGAAACGTACTGTGTGGGCAATGCCTCGCCCGTCATCTTTATTTGCGACCCCTGCACGAAACCGCTGCCCTTGACCACGATCGTCTGCCGGCCATAGACCAGCGTCTTCGGATCCACCGACGTGATCACAGGAATCGGATTCAGCAGGGTGAGTGCGGCCTTTCCTGATACCCCGGCCGTTCCCGCACTGGTTGCCTCGATCTCAACCACGTTGTTCGGAGGCGGAAGTTCGGGGGCCGCGAAATTGCCCTCGCCATCAATTGTTCCCGTCGTCGCGCTCCCTCCCTTAACGCCATTCACCGACCACACCACCCTGGGACCAAGCCCGTCGCTAGCCCGGGCGAAAAACCTCCGAGTGCTGCCTGCTCGAATGCTGGCCTTCGCCGGACTCACCACCACCGAAGGCGCAGGCGAGCCTTGACGCACGCGCGCCTGGTCTGGACTCTGGAGGCGCGCCGCAGCGACTGCGGCTGTCGATGCACCCGCCATGAGCGCAGAGCTGGAATCAATCCGCGAACCAAGCGCAGGACGATCCGGGGCTGGCCCGATGGTCTCGGGCACTACAATCTGCGGGGTCGCGTCATGCGCGATCAGCAATCCGAGCGCAACCCTCAGACAGAGCGTGGATCGTGCCATCACAACGAGTTCAATTCTATGCGGATAAAAGAAACGGATTCAACCGCAGAGGCAGACTCGGAAGTGCAGTCCTGAAACTGATTCCGGAGCGCGCAATCTGGTGGTGGCCACGATTCAATCGCGATCGCAGTTTAGGATCGTGGTGGAACTTCCAGGCTGCGGGCCTGCTCCTCGGCTGCCGCTGCGGCATGAATTTGTTCCATGGTTCTGACCTTCAGGCGGGGCTCTTTCCAGGAATACTTCACCATGCACCAGAAGGCACGGACGCCGTCTTTCCAGCCGATCTTCTTGCCCTCTTCATACGTGCGGCCCGAGTAGCTGATGCCCACCTCGAACACGCGCAAGCGGCGCTTGGCGATTTTGACCGTAACCTCGGGCTCGAACCCGAAGCGATTTTCCTCGAGCGGAATCGACTGGATGACTTCCCGCCGGAACACCTTGTAACAGGTCTCCATGTCGGTCAGGTTGAGATCGGTGAGTGCGTTCGAGAATAGCGTCAGCAGCCAGTTCCCTACCGAATGCCAGAAGTACAGAACCCGGTGCGGCCGACCTCCCATGAAACGCGACCCGTACACCACATCAGCCTTCCCCGCGATGAGCGGCTCGAGCAGAATCGGATACTCGGCCGGATCGTATTCCAAATCCGCATCCTGAATGATTACAAACTCTCCCGTCGCTTCCTGAATCCCGCGGCGCAATGCGGCGCCTTTCCCCAGGTTGTGAGGTTGCAAAAGAACGCGTATGGCGGGATGCTCCCTCTGCAATTCAGCGAGAATTTCGCGGGAGGTATCGGTCGAACCATCGTCCACGCACAAAAGCTCGATCTCGAATGGCAATGACAATGACAAAACACCGTTGACCACTCGCCGCAAAGTGGCGCGTTCGTTGTACACCGGCATGACGACCGAGAGTTTCATTGCCATCCAACCAGGGTCGAGGTAACAGACTTACCTTACTACGCCCTGCGCTGTCATGCATCTCTCTCCGAATGATTCGGGGGGCGGCGAATCCCCGCTCTTGATACCTGTAACCCATTGATTTACATATGCTTTGTTCCTACCTTGACAATTTCTCCTCACGGTAGCAGAATCTTTGAAGGCGAATAAAAAGCGAAATAAAAGGCGCGCTATTTGCTTGCAGTACCGGGTTCCCCACCCTGGCATTTCCTGAAACCTTGAGGATTCTATGTCTTCCATCATGGTCGATATCAAGGCGGCGTCTTTTCCTTTGGCCGCCCACACCAAGTCCACGGCGCTTCTAAAACAACTGTCCGGAACTCCCAAACTGACCGGCGTCACACCAGCTTCCCGTTTGGAGATACGCCCGGCTCCCGACCAGGCCTCCAGCGGAATTACCCAGATCGACGTCCTGACCGGCGGCCTACCCCGCGGATGCCTCACCGAAATCTGCGGTCCTGATTGTTCCGGACGCACCAGCCTGCTGCTCTCCGCTCTGGCGGCCGCCACCCGGCGCGAGGAAATCTGCGCTCTGATCGACGCCAGCGATGCCTTCCATCCGCACTCGGCCGCGGCCGCCGGCATCAACTTGGAACGGCTTCTCTGGATTCGTTGTGGAGTGAATTCGCAATCATCTTCTTTATCGCGCAAGCGCCGCCCTGCCACCAGCCTGGAAGAATGGGATCGCCGCCGCATGGAAGATCCGGTGGAACAAGCCCTGCGCGCCGCCGATCTGCTTCTGCAGAGCAACGGCTTCGGCATGGTGGCCATCGATCTGGCCGGCACACCCCCGAAGATGGCTCGCCGCATCCCGCTCACCAGCTGGTTCCGCTTTCGCCGCGTAGTGGAAAATACCCCCACTGTCTTGCTGGTGATTGGCGAACAGTCCTGCGCTCAATCGTGTGCCTCGTTGTCATTGCAATTGCAGAAATCAGTTTTCGGTTCCCGGTTCCCAGTTCTCAGCGGACAACCGTCAAGTAACGGCAATCCCAGTTGTGCCGAGCAGCGGCCATCGCACACCGAACTCCTGAGTGGAATGGGAATTCGAGCCGAAGTTCTGCACGCCCGCACCGAACGCAAGCCCGTGCAAACCGCCACTGCTGCTTTCCACACAGAAGCCGCCTGGACCGGATAAGTCGCGGTGACTGGCAAGTTGCGAGCGTTCGCACTCAAAAACGCTGGTTCGTTAACGACCAATGACTGGTTCCCATGCCTTTCGCCTGCATCTTCGTTCCCGATTTCCCGGTGGAAGCGTTGCTGCGCGCCGAACCTGCGCTGCGCCCGCAGGCCGTCGCTGTGCTCGAAGGTAAGCCACCGTTGCAGAAAATATTCTCCGTCAACGAAAAAGCACGCCACATGGGCATCGATCCCGGCATGACCAAAATCCAGGTTGAGCCTTGCACCGAACTTGTACTGCGTCCTCGATCCCTGCTCCAGGAAGCTGCGGCGCACGCTGCCCTGCTCGACTGTGCTCAATCGTTCTCCCCGCGAATCGAAGACACTGCGTCCGACACCGTTGTTCTGGATCTCTCCGGATTGGAATCCCTCTTCGGCTCGCTCCCCAAAATTGCGCGCGCCATCGCGCGCCGCACTTCCGGCCTGGGACTCGAAGCCAACGTAGCCACCGCGTCCAATCCCGACACGGCCCTGTTCGCCGCTCGCGGCTTCGCCAGCGTAACCGTGGTCCCCGAAGGTAAGGAAGCCGAGCACCTGGGAAATCTGCCGCTGGAGGTCTTGTTCTCCAGACTCAAATCTCCCACCCCACCCGCAGAGGCCGTGCATTTCCTGGAAACCTTCGACTTGTGGGGAGTTCGCAATCTCCGCGCCCTGTGCGCGCTTCCGGAGATTGCCCTCAGCGAGCGCCTGGGCCAGCCGGGAGTCCGTCTGCAGCAACTCGCGCGCGGTGCGATCGCGCGCACGCTGGTTCCAGTCGATGCGCCTCTGGTTTTTGAAGAAGCCATGGAACTGGATCATCCGCTGGTCTTGCTCGAGCCTCTGGCATTCCTGCTGGCGCACCTACTCGATCAGCTTTGCGCCCGTCTGGCCGCGCGTGCCCTGGCCGCGCAAGAACTCCGTTTGCAGCTAGAACTCGACAACGGCTTCCACTTCCTGGAAGACGTTCCTGCCGAAAAAGCTTCCCAGCAAGCAAGCAAGCCCGTGCCCGCTTCAGCCGACGCCGTCGTCGGTCCCGGCCGAGCGCCGGCTCGGCAGCAAAATGCCAGCCGTGCATTAGAAGCTCCGCTCCCGAAACACTCCTCTACCTTCATCCGCAGCCTCCAACTCCCCATCCCCATGCTCGACCCAAAAGTCTTCCTCAAACTCCTGCAACTCGATCTCAAAGCACATCCCCCGGGTGCGCCCATCCTGAAGGTTCTTCTCTCCGCCACGCCCGCTCAGGCCCGCACCATTCAGGGAGGTCTGTTCCTCCCTCCCAGGCCCGAACCGGAAAAACTTGAACTCACCTTGGCCCGCATCGCCGGCATGGTGGGCGCAGACAAAGTCGGCTCCCTGCATTTGCTGGATTCCCATCGCCCCGATGCCTTCCGTATGCAGCGCTTCGTCCCCGCCGAACCCGGAGGACAAAAAGAAAAAACGGACGACGTCGCTTCCAACGCTCCCGTCACGGCGCTGCGCATGTTCCGTCCACCGCTGCGTGCCACGGTCACACTGCGCGACGGCAAGCCCGTCCACGTCGTTTTCGCCAAACGAAAAGAACTACACGGAGAGATTCTCTGGATGGCCGGCCCCTGGCGCTTCTCCGGAGATTGGTGGGAACAGGACGGCTGGGCCCGCGATGAATGGGACATCGCAATTCAGTCGTCAGTCGCCGGTCGTCAGTCCCCAGCGCTTGCTGACCACTTGCCAGGAATTTCCAGCCTTGCCCTGTATCGCCTGGTGCACGACCTGCTGAATGGACACTGGTTCGTGGAGGGAACGTATGACTGAAGCCGTTCCGGTTTTCGGTTCCTGGTTCCCGGTTCAAGGACTCCCCCCAGAGACACGGAGGCACCGGGAAAAGCAAGGCCCCAAAAAAGAAACGACCAGTCTCTGGGCCGTTTTACCGAAAAGCGTCCTCGCTTTAGAAATCATGCCCGAGCAGGTGCATGTTCTCGTCGAAGTGGACCCTCAGTTCGGTGTTCATCGGCTCGTCAAAAATCTCAACGGCGTTTGGTCGCACACCTTGCGGCAAGAGTTTCGCACGCCTGCCACAGCGGGCGTGGCTCTTAAAGCCCCTAGCTTTAGCTGTGGGGTGTAGTCACCGGCCAGTGACCACGGGCAACTGTTTGTCGTGTACATCGAATTCCACTCCCGTTCCGCCTTCAGTTTTCTCGAAGGCGCTTCCCTGCCTGAAGACCTGATCTCGACCTGCGCCCAACAAAAAATGCCCGCCATGGCCCTGCTCGATCGCGACGGCCTCTATGGTTCGCCGCGCTTCTTCCTGTCCGCCCAGCGGGCAGGACTCAAGGCCCACATCGGCGCAGAGGTCAGCTGTGAATCTTTTTCACCACCGCGACACAGAGGCACAGGGAAATCCCCCATAGAAGACCCCAAGAGAACAAGAAAGGAAGCACCCGACAACTTAAAAACCTGTCATTCCGGGCGCAGCGAAGAACCTGCTTTTTCGAGGCCAGAAGCGCGCTCCAGCAATCTGCAATCTGAAATCACCCCGAGCAACGTCGCAGGGTGCCTCCGTGGTGAATTCCGCCTACCCCTGCTCGTGGCTTCGCAAACCGGCTACCAGAACCTCTGCCAGCTCATCACCCGCATGAAGCTTCGCGCGAAAAAAGAAGAAGGCGCGGTCCTGAAGCACGAACTGGAGCAGCACGCCGCTGGCCTGATCTGCCTGACCGGTGGCGACGAAGGCCCTCTCGCCGCCGCGTTAAGGAAAGGAGGTTCCGCCGAAGCTCACCGCTGCGTCGACCGGCTCGTTGGAATCTTCGGCCCCAACAACGTCTACGTCGAACTGCAACGTCACCTGCACCGAGAACAGGAATCTCGCAATCGTGCAGCCATCGAGATCGCCCGCGCTTTCCATCTTCCACTGCTCGCGACCAACGGTGTCTGCTACGCCACCCCGCAGCAGCGCGAACTCTGCGACGCCCTCACTGCGATCCGCCATCACCGCACTCTGATGACCGCCGGACGCCTGCTCGCCCGTAACTCCGAACGTCATTTGAAGTCGTCGGAAGAAATGTCGCAGCTGTTCGCCGACTTGCCCGAAGCCATCGCCAACACCGCCGAACTCTCCGCGCGTCTCGAGTTCAAGCTCAGCGACCTCGGCTACGAATTTCCGCGCTATCCCGTGCCCGACGGGGAAACCATGATGTCGTTCCTGCGCCAGCGCGCCGACGAAGGCGCCCGCTGGAGATATGCCGTATCGCTGTCCGGTGCTCCCGTCCCGCAAAGCGGCTTTCACGATCAAGACCTGCAGCAGCGCGCCCGCCGCCAGATCGAGCGCGAACTCAATCTGATCGAAAAACTTGATCTGGCCGGCTACTTTCTCATCGTCTGGGACATCGTCCGCTTCTGTCGCGAGCAAAACATCCTTGCCCAGGGACGCGGCTCCGCCGCCAACAGCGCCGTCTGCTATTCGCTCGGCATCACCGCTGTCGATCCGGTCGGCATGGAGCTGCTGTTCGAACGCTTCCTCTCCGAAAAGCGCGGCGAGTGGCCCGACATCGACATCGACCTGCCCAGCGGCGACCAGCGTGAACGCGTCATCCAGCATATCTACCAGCGCTACGGCCAGCGCGGTGCCGCCATGACCGCCAACGTGATCACCTATCGCAACCGCATGGCGGCCCGCGAAATGGGCAAAGCCATGGGCTTCGATCCGGAGATGCTCAACAAAATCTCCGCTGCCGTCGCCACCTGGGAATACAAAGACGCTCACGACGCGCTCGATCGCCGCCTCCACGACGCCGGCCTCGACCTGAACCATCCGCGCCTGCGGAAATATTTCGAGCTCTGCACCGCCGTGCAGGATCTCCCCCGCCACCTCGGCCAGCACTCCGGCGGCATGGTCATTTGCCAGGGACAACTCGATTCTGTCGTTCCGCTCGAGCCCGCCTCCATGCCCGGCCGCGTGGTTGTGCAATGGGACAAAGAAGACTGCGCCGACATGGGCATCATCAAAGTCGACCTGCTCGGCCTGGGCATGATGGCCGTGCTCGAAGATTCAATCCAGCTGATCCGCAACGACTATCACCAGGAAGTCGACCTCGCCCACCTCCCCCCCGACGACCCCGTCGTCTACTGCACGCTGCAGAAGGCCGACACCGTCGGCATGTTCCAGATCGAAAGCCGCGCGCAAATGTCGTGCCTGCCCCGCCTGCGCCCGCAGCGCTTCTACGACATCGTGGTGCAGGTCGCCATCATTCGTCCTGGCCCGATCGTTGGCCAGATGGTGAATCCATTTCTAAAACGCCGCCAGGGTCGCGAACTCGTTACCTACCCGCATCCCTCGCTCGAACCCGTGTTGAAGCGCACGCTCGGCGTCCCGCTTTTTCAGGAACAATTGCTGCGCATCGCCATGATCAGTGCCAACTTCACCGGAGGCGAAGCCGAAGAACTGCGCCGTGCCATGGGATTCAAACGCTCGCAGGCCCGGATGAAAGAAATCGAAGCGCGGCTGCGCGCAGGCATGACCCGCAACGGCCTCACCCAGGAGGCCCAGGAGCAGATCATTCTCTCCATCTCGTCGTTCGCACTCTACGGCTTTCCCGAATCCCACGCCGCCAGCTTCGCGCTGATCGCCTACGCCAGCGCCTGGCTGAAATGCCACTACCTCGGAGCCTTCACCGCCGCGCTTCTGAACAATCAGCCCATGGGCTTCTATCATCCCGCGACCATCGTGAAAGACGCCCAGCGTCACGGCCTGAAAATCCTGCCCGTCGATGTGACGAAATCCGATTGGCGGTGCACGCTGCAAGCCATCAGCTCCCAGCCATCAACGGTCAGCCAGAAACCAGAGGCCGATCGAAGCACCAAGCCGGTCGGTGCAGCCACAGAAGAAGAGAGGACGGGGCAAGAGACACCCAGCGACCAGGCAACACCATCGATCGCCGTTTCCTGGGAAGAAATCGGCGCCTACATTCGACCCCGTTCTGGCGCAGCCGCACCTGCACCAGCCGCGCAGCGGCGAAACACCCACGGCGCAAGCCGTGGGAACACGGCCAGAGAAGCCGATGCCCCGGAGGGGCGGAAGAAAAACATCCGGGAAAACACTCCCGAACTCGCCCTCCGCCTCGGCCTCAACTATGTTCGCGGCCTGCGCGAAGCCGCCGCCCATGCCCTCGTCCGCGAACGCAGCCTCGTTCCTTTCCAATCCATCCACGACCTCACCCGTCGTGTCCCCGAGCTGCGCAAAGCCGAACTCACCACGCTTGCGGAAGTGGGCGCCCTGAATTCAATGGGAAATCCATCATCGAGGCACAGCGACACTGAGAAAAACCTGGACGGACAATCCGGAGCAGCTCCCCATCGTTTAAGAAAAATAGAAAATCAGTCGCCCTCCGTGCCTCCGCCTGCCCTGAGCGGAGCCGAAGGGGTTCTCCGTCGTGAAAACTTTCCCCCCTCGAAACCCGAAGCCCGAAACCCGGTACCCGGTACTCGCAACCCGGTACTCTTCCACCGTCGCGACGCCCTCTGGCAGGTCGAAAAAGCCGTGCGTCGTTCCGGCCCGCTGCTGGAAGAATGTCCCGAGTCCGACACACCGTCCCCACTTGCCCCCATGACTCAGGAAGAACGCCTGGTCGCCGACTTCCACGGCACCGGTCTCACGGTCGGTCCACATCCCATGGCGTACCGTCGTGCCGAAATGACTGCCCTCGGCATTTACCCGGCGTCCGCTCTCAAGTCCATTCCGAATGGCCAGCGCCTGCGCATCGGCGGATGTGTCATCGCTCGCCAGCGTCCCGGCACCGCCAAAGGATTCGTCTTTCTCAGCCTGGAAGACGAAACCGGCATCGCCAATGCCATCGTCACCCCTGATCTGTTGCAGAGTAATCGTGTACTGCTCATCGCAGAGCGCTTCCTGATGGTCGAAGGCATCCTGCAAAATCAGGACAATGTGATCTCCGTCAGGGCCGAACGCGTACTCCCACTGTCGGTCACCCGCGCCGAAACCAGTTCCCACGATTTTCACTGATCCACTACAAAACAAACTGTAGTGAGAAGTTACTTTTTGATTTCTCATTTGCATTTTTTCTGAAATTCCCCCTGCCTCTCACTGATCAGAAGCGCTATAGTAAGAACATCATCCGCTACGAAAACCAAAATTGGATTTTCGCTTGTGGGCAACGTGTATCCAGGTAGCTCATGTCCTCAAGTTTGATTCACCTTCTCCATTCCGGAGCTTCAAAGGAGTAGCCAACCATGGCAAAAGCAAAGACCCCACGCAACGGCACCAAGACAAATGGTGGCACCGCCGAACCCCAGGTCTCCCCCGCTGACCGGTCCGAGGTTCGCGAAGTCAAAAGAACTTTGTCGGAAGTCCGCAAGAACCTCGTCCCCATCAATCTCGACGAGGAAATCCGCCGTCGCGCCTACGAACTATGGGAGCAGCGCGGATACGAGTCCGGGCACGAGAACGAACATTGGCTGCTCGCCGAGACCGAAATCCGGTCCCGCTACAGCCAGCGGCAGCATTCGGCATAGCTGGAGCGTTGGGCGCCCAGCTTTTGGCGAGTCTGCCAAGACTCGCGCGTCCCTGGATGTCTTGTGCCTCAAGTCCTTCTCATCGACGATAACCTCGCGCAACTTCGCATCCGGGAAGCTGTGTTGCGCGAGGCGGGCTTTTCGCTCGCCTGCACCAGCACGGCCGCCGGAGCGTTTGCCTTCCTGCGTTCGCTCGGCTCCCGGACCGAGGTAATCGTCACCGACCACGTCATGCCCGGCGTCAGCGGCTCGGTCTTGGTCCGCCAGCTCAGGGAAATCTCCCCGCAGGTTCCCGTGATCGTGATTAGCGGAATGGCGGAAGCCGAGGATGAGTACCATGACCTCCACGTAACCTTCCTGAGCAAACCCTGCCCGCCCGAAGCCCTGATCCGGCAGGTGCAGGGTGCCCTGCATCGCCCCAGCGGACGGCAACAGCCCTGATTTCCGGCCGGCGCGAAGCTCGCCGACCCCCTCCGGGCCGTCCGGACAGCCAAAACCTGCCCTTCTGACACTTGTTCACCCGGCCGCGCCATGAGAAAAACAGGCAAATGCCATTGGATTGTCAGAGTTTTTAGATAGGATCTGTTTCATCGATTCGGCCGCTGACCGTAAACCTGAACCGGCCGCCCATTCATCCATCAGAAGAAAGGCCCGATTTTCGGGCTTCTTGGTTGCTCTGGCGGCCCGTTTCTGAAAAAATATGCGAGGGTTTCCCATGTCTCAGTTCAGCAGTGCCGCCCTGCCGCAAATCGGTAGTTTTGTGTTGTTATTGGCGCTCGCCCTCGGTGCCTACTCGTTTCTCGTCGGGCTCTTCGCGCTGATTCTCGGCGGGAAAGACTCGGAGTACCTCGGCGAGACCGCGCGCCGCGCCGGCATCGCCACCTTTGCCGCCATTCTGTTGGCCTCGGTCGTTCTGGTCACGGCGGCCTTCACCGACGATTTCTCGGTCGCCTACATCTTTCACCACAGCAACAAGGAACTCCCCGGACCCTACAAGTTCGCCGTGCTCTGGTCCGGGCAGGAAGGCTCCCTGCTGTTCTGGTCGCTGCTGCTGGCCACCTACGGATTCGTCCTGCGCCTGCGCTACAAAACCGACCCGCGCCTATTTGCGCACGCTTCGGTCGTCATCGCGGGCGTCCAGGTTTTCTTCCTGCTCTTGCTGAATTTTGCCGCTCATCCCTTCGCGATCCTGGAAGGCGCAATTCCGCCCGACGGCAGCGGCCTGAATCCGCTTCTGCAATACCCGGAGATGGTGATCCACCCTCCCATGCTGTACCTCGGATACGTCGGATTCACCGTGCCTTTCGCCTTCGCTCTCGGCGCCTTGGTCATGCGTTATCCCGGGGAAAAGTGGATTCACATCACCCGCCGCTGGACGATGGTCACCTGGGGCTTCCTCACCATCGGCATCTTCCTGGGCGCGCACTGGGCGTATTCGGTGCTCGGCTGGGGCGGCTACTGGGGATGGGACCCGGTGGAGAACGCATCCCTGATGCCCTGGCTCACGGGAACCGCGTTCCTCCACTCGGTGATGATGCAGGAGAAGCGCGGCATGTTGAAGACCTGGAACATGTGGCTGGTCTTCTCCACGTTCTGGCTCGCAATCCTGGGCACGTTCCTGACCCGGAGCGGCATCATCAGTTCCGTGCACGCCTTTGCGCAGTCGTCCATCGGCCAGTGGTTCGCCTGGTTCCTCGCGATCACCCTCCTAACGTTTCTCTATTTCTACGTCGTCAACCGCTCGCATCTGCGTAGCGAACACAAGCTCGAGTCCATGATTTCGCGCGAGTCGAGCTTCCTGTTCAACAACCTGCTTTTCGTCGTGGCCTGCTTCACGGTTCTCTGGGGAACGTGGTTCCCCAAGATCTCGGAACTCGTGCAAGGCAACAAGGTCACAGTGGGCGCTCCGTTCTACAACAACGTCGCGGTCCCGGTAGCGCTGCTCCTGCTCCTTCTGACCGCCGTTGGCCCCCTGCTCGCCTGGCGCAGAACTTCCTTCGAGAGCCTCAGGCGCAATTTCATGTGGCCCGCATTCGGCGGCCTGGCCGTCGGAGTCCTGATGATGATCCTCGGGGTGCGCCCCTGGAAGGATGTTTCGTACTTCTATTCCCTGATGGCGGCCATGCTAGCCACCTTGGTCATACTCACCGTGATCTCGGAATTTGTTCGTGGGGGCCGCGTGATCTCCCGGCACACCGGGTTCAGTTTGTTCGGTTCGATGCTTCATCTGTGGCACCGCAATACGCGGCGTTACGGCGGCTACATCGTCCACTTCGGTGTCGCCGTCGTGATCATCGGAATCCTCGGGACCCCGTTCAATCGTGAAGCCGAAAAGGAAATGGGCTTCGGTGACAAAATGAGCCTCGGTCCCTACACCTTGCTCTGCCAGTCTTACACGCAGGACGACAATCCCAACTTCAGCAACGAGTGGGCCATCATCAACGTCTTCAAGGGCAATGAGCAGATCACGACCATGTACCCGGAGCGCCGTCTCTACAAGGCGAGTTCGCAGCCCCAGACCATTCCGCGGATTTATCCCACCTACGCACAGGATCTTTTCCTGGTCAGCGATCTTTACATCGTCTACGAAGGTCGCAACGAGGAGACCGGACGCCCCATCATCAAGGCGCACCTGAATCCCATGGTCCCCTGGATCTGGACAGGTTTGATCGTCATGATTTTCGGCACGATCACCTGCCTGATCCCGAACACGTCTCCGCTGCGAGCCACCGTACCCGCACGGGTACAAACCGCTCCGGCGGTGGGAGCCGGTGACTGATGCGCTCTCGAACCAAACCAGCTCTCCAGCGCGCGTGCCAACTATCGCTGATCGTTCTGGCGCTGTTCACCTTGCTGGGCGTCGGCGACGAAAATGCCCGCTTCCGAGACCTCGGACATCACCTGATGTGCGTCTGCAGTTGCAACCAGATCCTGCTCGAGTGCAATCACGTCGGCTGCCAGTACTCCGACCGGATGCGCAATGAATTGGCGGCCGCGATTGATCGCGGGGAAAACGACGACCTGACGCTCCAGTCCTTCATCCAGAAGTACGGAACCACCGTAGTCGCGGCTCCCAGCACCAAGGGCTTCGGCAGGGTCGCCTGGATTATGCCATTCGCTGCCTTGCTGGCGGGCATGGGCGCCCTGGTTTGGATCGTCCGCAGCTGGCGGGCGCGTCCCACGCCCGCCCTGGCTGACGGCATTCGGCCCGTCAGCGGACCGGAACTGGAGCGCTTCCGCGACCAGGCCGACAAGGAGATTGACCTGTGAACCTTGACGTATTGTTTATCTGCGCCCTGCTGACCCTGGGCGCCCTGGTGTACATCTTTTACATCCCCGGCCAAATCTACACTGGCCCGGTAAAGACGCGCCTCATCTACCTGCGCGAGCGCAAGGAAGTGGTCTACGAAAATCTGCGCGACCTCAATTTCGAATACAAATCAGGCAAGTTTCCAGACGCCGATTATCAGGAGATGAAGACCTCGTTGGAAGACGAAGCCGCTGCCCTCCTGGCGGAAATCTCGCGCCTCGAACAATCTGCCGCCACAGCTTCTGGCACACTCCGCGACCGGAAAGGAGCGAGGGTTTGAAACTCTCCCCCAAATTTGCAGCACTGCTTTTGACCATCACCATCGGCGCCTGTGCGGCCGCCGAAACACTCACCGGCACCGTGAAGAACGGCACCACGGGCAAAGCCGCCGCCGGCGACGACGTGATCCTGATCAAGCTCGGCAATGGCATGGAAGAAGCGGCCCGCACCAAGGCCGATGCCAAGGGCAATTTCAGCTTCACCTACGACGATGCTGGCCCGCACCTGATCCGCGCCGTCCACCAGGGTGTGACCTACCACCGCATGGCGCCTCCCGGCACCACCTCGGTCGAGATGGAAGTCAACGACGTCGCCAAGAAGCTGGACGGCATCTCCGTCACCGCCGACGTCATGCGCTGCCAGGTTGAAAACGGACAACTCGAAGTCACTCGCTTGTTCGCCGTCGACAACAAGTCGACTCCGCCCAGAACGCAGATGAACGACCACAACTTTGAGTTCTATCTGCCCGAAGGCGCCAAGGTCGTGCAGTCGATGGCCCGAACCGCGAACGGCCAGCCCATCAATTCGGCCGCCGTCCCGCAAGGTGAGAAAAACCGCTACGCCTTCATCTTCCCGCTTCGTCCGGGCGAGACCCAGTTTCAGGTGCAGTACACCGCGCCGTACTCGGGCTCTGTCGCCATCGACCCCAAGCCGCTCTACGCCGCGCAGCATTTCGTGGTGATGATTCCCAAGTCGATGCAGTTCGCTCCCGGCACCGATGCGCACTTCGAGTCGATGAACGATCCCCAGCAATCCGACGCCACCATCCAGGTCGCAACCCTGACGCAGCCCGGTCAGCCTCTGAGCTTCAAGATCTCCGGAACTGGCGTGCTCGCACCGGAAGCGAGCGGAGCTTCCTCCGCCGGTTCCGGCGGTTCCGGAAGTTCCTCGATGGGGCAGGGGCCGGAAGCACGCAACGGTCCCGGCGGCGGCCTCGGTCCGCCCATCGACGCTCCCGACCCTCTCCAGAAATATCGCTTGTGGATCATCCTGGCATTCGTGGTTGCCCTGGCCGGAGGCGCATACTACGTGACCACGCGGCAACGTGCCGCGGTTGCCGGCGGAGCGGGCACGGATTTTGAACCTCCCGAGACGCCCGCACAACCGATCATCCCGCGCGTGACGCGACCCGCCACTCCGCCACCCGCCAGAGTGGCTCCGGTCGCCACGCCCGCGCCCGCCCCCGCCCCCCGTTCCTCCCTGCTGCTCGAAGCGCTGAAAGAAGAACTGTTCGAGCTGGAAGTCGAGCACAAACAAGGCAAGATCGCTCAGCAGGAATACGAGAAAGCCCGGGCCGCTCTCGATGGCACGCTCGCGCATGCCCTCAAACGGGAGGCGCAAAAGAACTAACCACCCCTGTTCACCCGCTCAGCCGGCCGGGCGAAAGCTCGGCTGTTTTTTCCCAAGGCACCTGTGGAACCAACTTTGCGTTCCATCGCACCCCTTACCGTGCACCCCGAGCCAAAGGCCTTGACCCGAGCCGCGGTCGCGAGGCGAACTCTTAGCATCCGACACTCACATCTTCTTCGTATGAAGCAGAAGCTAACTCCGCTCCTGCAAGCGCCGTCCCATCTCTATCTTGCTGACAACAATTGGCTTACTCACCCATCGAGCGAGCGATCTTTCTCAAGCATCCCGGACGAGTCTCGAACATCAAATCAAGCAACTGACTCAAGGATCACCTTATGGGAAACACATTCAAAACAGCCCTCCTGCTGACGTCGCTGACTCTGCTGCTGATGCTCATTGGGGGCTACTTCGGCGGACAGCGCGGGATGCTGATCGGCCTGATCTTTGCCGGCGTGATGAACTTCGGCTCCTACTTTTTCTCCGACAAGATCGCTTTGGCCACCTATCGTGCCCAGCCGGTCACGCGCCAGCAACTGCCGCGCGCCTATCAGGTCGTCGAGCGGCTCACACAGAAGGCTGGCCTGCCGATGCCCAGGATCTACGTGATCCCGAGCGAGTCGCCCAACGCCTTCGCGACCGGGCGCAATCCCCAACATTCTTCCGTAGCCGTCACTGAAGGCATTCTGAACCTGCTGAGTGACGAGGAACTGGAAGGCGTGCTCGCGCATGAACTTGGCCACGTTAACAACCGCGACATCCTGATCAGCTCGGTCGCGGCAACGCTGGCCGGCGCGATCACATACTTGTCCCGCTTCGCCATGTTTTTCGGCGGAGGCGACCGCGACGACCGCCGGGGCGGCGGTCTGGGCGCGCTTTTCATGATGATCCTGGCCCCGTTCGCGGCCATGCTGATCCAGCTCGCCGTGTCGCGTTCGCGCGAGTATCAGGCCGACCAGACGGGTGCTCATCTAACCGGCAATCCCTACGCGTTGGCCAGCGCCCTGGCGAAGCTCGACGCCTATTCGAAGCGCGTTCCGCTGGCCGCGACCCCGTCGACGGCCCACCTGTTTATCATCCAGCCATTGTTGGGAGTGAACGTGGGCAGCCTGTTCTCCACCCACCCCCCGATTGCCAAGCGAATCGAGCGTCTCACCGGCCGCCCCGCCGAGTTCCAGAGGGCCAGCTAAACAAAGAGAAGAGGAGTCGCGCGGTTACGGGTAGACGCGGGACTTCTTCGCAGCCCAAACAGAGACGAAGCGGCGCGCTTTTTTTGTTCGACGAAATGAGCGGAAGCGAAGGGCCAGGAGCAAGACGGCAAGAGCTCAGGAAGTTCCCCGCTCGAAGCCTGTAGCGCACAGCCAGCAGCGGAAAGCTCCGGCGGTGACGTTGGTAACAGACTCGCCCATGGACCCCATAGTAGAATCGCCTTTCCGATGTCGCCTGAGACCGCTACCGCCGCTTCCCAGCTCGCTGCGCAACTGGAAACCACCCTCCGGAAAGTCATCCGCGGCAAAGACGAGGTCATCCGCCTCGCCCTGGTTTCGATCTTCGCCCGTGGTCACTTGCTGATCGAAGGCGTCCCCGGCGTTGGCAAAACCACCCTCGGCCAGGCCCTGTCCCGGGCGCTCGATTGCAGCTTCCAGCGCATCCAGTTCACCAGCGACATGCTGCCCTCCGATGTCCTGGGGATCTCGATCTACTCCGCCATCGAGCAGCAGTTCGAGTTCAAGCGCGGCCCGGTGTTCACCAACATCCTGCTCGCTGACGAGATCAACCGCACCACGCCCAAGACGCAATCCGCATTGCTCGAAGCCATGAACGAGGGCCAGGTCACGGTCGACGTGAATTCCTACCCGCTGCCGCAACCTTTCCTGGTGATCGCGACCCAGAACCCGGTGGAACATCACGGCACCTATCCCCTGCCCGAATCCCAGCTCGACCGTTTCCTGATGCGCGTGCACATGGGATACCCCGACGGCGACGCCGAACGCGAAATCCTGCGTTCCTCCGCCGGCGCCGCCAAGCTCGACACCCTGAAGCCGGTTCTCGCCGGCGCCGATGTTCTCGAGATGCAGCAAGCAGTCACGAACGTCCGAGTCGACGACTCGCTCGTCACCTATGCGCTCGCCATTGTTCGCAAAACCCGCGAATCGGAGTACCTGTCGCTCGGCGTCTCGCCCCGCGGCTCGCAGATGCTCTACCGGGCCGCTCAGGCGATGGCTTTTCTCGAAGGCCGCACCTTCTGTACTCCCGAAGACCTGAAGCCGCTCGTCGTTCCCGTGTTCGCGCACCGTGTGGTCGTGAGCGGCTCTTATTCGTCCACACTCAAGAAATCCGACCAGGCCGAGCAGGTCATGCGCGAAATCGCCGAGACTGTACCGGTACCGGTGTAGCCTCGGTTTCCGTGTCAGCGGTTCGCCTCCAGGTTGCTTTCACTCCAGGCTCATGATCGCCAGGACCATTCCGGAAGCCTAAGACGCGGTCGGCAAACAGGTGCTCCGCCCCTTTGATCGGCGGCGCGGTTCTCATCCCACATTCCCCATGGGCCGCTATGTGAACCAACCGCTAACCGTAACTTGCGTGGTTCTCACAGAGGTTCGCCGGTTCCTCACTGAATGCCAGCCTGTTTCCGACCAGGAGCAGTTCTTCGCCGACAGCAGTTGCTACCTGGTCGAACCGCAACTGAGCTTGCTCGGGTGCGTCCCTGCCTCGACCGAGCACGCTCCACTAGCATCCCAAGTTCTCGGTATCATGGAACAACGAAAAGCTTTCCTCCTGCCAGCATGCGGACCTCGGGCCCAGCCCAGGCCCACTCGAACTGGCAGAGCTGGCCCCTGAATACTTCGCGATCTGGGGACGCTTCTGGACTCGGAACTTCTGGAAGATTCCCGGGATGCTTGGGTGGTCAGCCAGAAGATGCTCGGGGGCTTCCGCTTGAGAAAACTGACCCGTTAGTCCCCTCGCCCACGTCTATAATCGCGTGCAATGAACTTTCTTCGCTTTCTGATGTTCCTTGCCCTCATCGTCTGGGTCGGCGGAATCATCTTCCTCTCCTTCGTGGAAGCCCCGACCGCTTTCTCTGTGGCCCCCACCCGCCATGTGGCGGGCACCGTCGTGGGTCACTCGCTGGGCATCCTGCACTGGATGGGCCTGTTCTCCGGCGTGATCTTCCTCGGCAGTTCGATGCTGCTGTCCAGCCTGGCGACGGGCTCTGCGCAGCCTCTCGCCGCCCGCCACGTCCTGGTGTGCGCCATGCTGCTGCTGACCGTGGTCTCACAATTCGGAATTTCCCCAAAGATGGCGACCCTGCGGGCGCAGTTCGGTGATATCGACAACGTCCCGGTCACCGATCCGGGCCGTGTGCAATTCGACTCTTTGCATCAATGGTCAGTGCGGCTGGAAGTTGCGGTGCTCGCGCTGGGATTCGTTGTGGTGTATCTCATCGCGCGTCCGCTGCCTTAGAAGTGCTTGGCCACTTCGGTCGCGCGGCGGCTGAGTTGGTGGAGCTGCCTGCCCTTTTTCTGACCATCGGCCAGCGGCTCGATTCACATCCTCGCGGGTTTTTTCTTTTAGGGACGCCTGGTTCGCGGCTTCAGCGCTAACCTTCTTTTTCGGCATGCGAACAGGTTCCTACCGGGCGAGCGCCGGCGCTGCCTTGGTGGATTTCAAACTGCACCACTCCCCTTCCGTCCTCCCGTCCTCAAATTTTGGCCCCCTGCCCACCCGTCATTTATTCTGTAATGTTTGCGATCTCTCCGCCTACGGCGCCGATGTGCCGACGGCTGAAAGCTGACTCATGAAATCCGGCATCATTGGCCTGCCCCAGGTAGGCAAAACCTCGCTATTCCGCATGCTCACCAAGGCGACTCTTTCCGCCCACGCCCTTGCCAACCCCCGCGAGGCCCACATCGGCGTCGCCAAGGTCCCCGACGACCGTCTCGACCGCCTCGCTGCCGTCTACAAACCCAAGAAGCTCACCCACGCCTCCATTGAATATGTCGACGTCGGTGCCGTCGGTCAGGAAGCCCTCAAGGAAACCGCCTATATCGGCCACCTGCGCCAGGTCGACGCCCTGCTTCATGTCCTCCGCGCCTTCGAGGACGACTCCATCCCGCACGTCGGCCCCATCGACCCCCTGCGAGATATCAAGAACGTCGAATTCGACCTGATGGTCAGCGATCTGGGCCAGATCGAAAAGCGCCTCGAGCGGCTGGTCAAGGACCTCAAGAAGATGCGCTCGCCCGAACTCGAAAAAGAAAACGAGCTGCTCCTCAAAGCCAAAGCGCATCTGGAAACCGAGAAGCCTCTCCGCGAAATGGAGATGACGCCCGAGGACAAGAAGCGCATTCGCGGCTTCATGTTCCTGAGCGAAAAGCCGATCCTCTACGTGCTGAACGTGAGCGAGACCCAGGAACTGGGCAAGGCCCTCGAGGCTGCAGTCGCCAAATACAACCTGGCCGAAGTCGCCTCGCGTCCGAACTCGGGCGCCACCGCCATCTGCGGCAAGGTAGAAGCCGAACTCGCCGAAATGAGCGACGAAGATGCCGCCGAATTCCTCTCGAGCTACGGCCTCACCGAGAGCGGCCTGGTTCGTCTGATTCGCAACACCTATCACCTGCTCGGCCTGATCTCCTTCCTCACCATCGGCGAAGACGAGTGCCGCGCTTGGACGATACCCTTGAACACCCGCGCCGTCGAAGCCGCCGGCGCGATCCACTCCGATCTTGAGAAGCACTTCATCCGCGCCGAAACCATCCGCTGGGACCAGCTCCTCGAAGCCGGCTCCGAAGCCAACGCCCGAGCCAAAGGCCAGCTCCGCCTGGAAGGCAAGGACTACATCGTGCAGGACGGAGACGTGATGCACATCCGGCACAGCGGCTGAAGAAAAACCTTTCTCGGTGATCAGTTCGGCGGGGGTTCGGCGCACAGATGTTCAGGCGTCTGTCGATCAAAACGTCCGCATCATGCCGTGCGCCCGCGGGGCTTTTTGAAAAGAGCCGTCTTTTCCATCGGAAAGCTGCGGGCCGAGAACCGAGAACTGTTCTGCTATCATCGCGCAGCCAATGTCCCCGATTTTCACTTCTATCCTCCTCGGCCTTACCGCCGCCGGCGCCAACATCTTTGGCGGCGCCATCATCGTCCAGAGGAACTGGGAGCGCCGTTACCTGAAATACTTCGTCGCCCTGGGCGCAGGGTTCATGCTGGCCACCGCCATCGTCGAAGTGATCCCGACCAGCCTACAACTGGGTGGCCGCTACGCAGCCTTCCTCATTCTGCTCGGCTATCTGATCATTCACTTCTTCGAGCACACGGTCACACCCCACTTCCACTTTGGCGAGGAAACCCACGAAGAGGAGTTTGTCCACCCTCACAAAGGATTCTCGGTCCTCATCGGCCTGATCATTCACACCTTCTTCGACGGCATCGCCATCGCCGCGGGCTTTTTGGTCTCCAACTGGCTCGGCTGGATCATCTTCCTCGCCGTCTTCCTCCACAAAATCCCCGAGGGGTTCACCGTCGCCTCTGTGATGCTGGCCAGTGGCCGCAGTCGCTGGTCCGCGTGGCTGGCTTCGGTGATGCTGGGAGCGGCAACCTTGGCCGGAGTCCTCACCATGGCCCTGTTCCGCCACCAGGTAAACGCGGGTCTGCCCCTTGCGGCCGGCGTGACCATCTACGTAGCCGCCTCCGATCTCATTCCCGAAGTGAACAAGGAACCCGGCGCGAGCACCGCGCTGGTGGTTTTTCTGGGAGTGGGCTGCCTGTTCCTGCTGGATCACTTCGTCCACGGACACTGAGAGAGGCAGGCGTCCGGTCTCGGGGGATTGAACCAAGGGTGTCGAACACCGCGGCGCGGTGCCTGGACCGGGAACTGGCAGCCCAGAACGGCTTTCATTCCACCTGATGCTTCGCCGTGTACCCGTCCCGCGCGTAAACCACGACCTTCACATCCTTGCCCTTCTGGTCCTTCACCTTGAGCTGGCCGCCATCGGGCGCGATTAACTCGACTTTCAGTTTGCGGTAAGTCCCGTCCAGCTTCGGGTTCGTCGGATGGTAGGCAATGGAGTACTCGTTGCGGATGTCACTGCCGATATCGTGGAAGATTTCGCCAAATTCCGCCTCGAACCTCGGGAAATACGCGCGCCCGCCCGTCATCCTGGCGAACGTGTTCATCTCGTTATCCGCCTGCAGGTAGTCCATCTGGTTGACCGGGATTCCCATCCCGTGCGTGTATCCGCAGGAATGCACCTCGCAGTAGTTCCGCAACGCCCATCCCACACTGATCGGGTAGATGGTCACGTCCTTGGTAGCCTTGATCTTCTTCATCACCTGGTCAAGGTTCAGTTTGCTGAACGTGTCCACACCCGTCGTGATCAGGATAACGAATTTCTTCCCCTCGATGCCGTCCAACCGGTCCAGCGTGTCGTACAGCGCATCGAACAGATTGGTCTCCGAGAACCCCGGAATCCGCATCTGTCCAATCGCTCCCATGACCGCGCCCTTGTCCTGCGTGAAGTCGGTAAGGATCTGCGGCTTCATGTCGTAGGAAATCACCGCCACCCAGTCATCTTTCTTCAGGGTCTGCGCGAACGTATAAGAAGCGTTGACCGCGTCCCGTATGAACCAGTAGTTTGTCGATGCAAACTCCACCAGCATGACCGCCGTGATCGGTGCGGTCGATTGATTGAAGTTCGAAATCGTCTGCGGCGCGCCGTCTTCGAAAATCTTGAAGTTCTCTTTCTTCAGCCCGGGAATAAACTGCCCGTCCTTGGATGTGACCAGCACGTCCAAATTGACCAGGGGCACATCCACCTTGATCGAGTAATCCGGCATCCCCTCGACCTTCTTTGGCTTCTCCGGAGCCGGGGGCGGGGCTTCATCGGTCTTCCTCGGGATCGAATACGGTCCTACATCATTGCCCGGCCCGCCGGCCTCGGCAGGCGCGTCCTGCTTGTTGGGATTTTGCTGGGGATTGGTCGGTCTTTGCTGCGACTGGTCCTGGGCCCACAACCGCTTCCAGCTGAATGCACCCGCGCAGAAGACTAGTATTAGCAACAATTTACGAACGGTACCTGTACGCATGGTCCCGACCACGCTCCGAGACGTAATTGTGAAACTAAACATTCACTCGTAATATTCTTGATGGTAGTATAGACGCAAAGCTTCGCGATTGGGATGTTTTGCTTGGTCCTAAAGGTTTCGCCTCTCCCGGCAACGACTTGCCATCGTACGGAGTCTAATCGCTAGTTGGGCTGAGCCGCGTGGGCAGGCTCTTCGGGGCTAAATTGCATGAGAAATGTTGTCTTCTCTCTCGCCGTGTTGTTTTGTTTCTCCACCCTTTTTGCGAACGCAGCCGAAACACCGGTCTTGGGACCTGCCAAGACGACCGAAACCATCCCCGTCAGTCAATTGCACGCGGGCATGCGCGGCGTCGCCTACACAGTTTTTGAAGGCACCAGGCCCGAGTCGATGGAGGTCGAGATTCTGGGCGTTCTCAAAAACATGAACGGCCCCAAGGGCGACATCATTCTGATTCGCCTGCACGGCACCAAGGTGGAATACACCGGCGTAGTCGCCGGCATGAGCGGCAGCCCGGTTTACTTCGATGGTAAGCTCGCGGGCGCGCTCGCTTTCCGCATCGGCGAATTCTCGAAGGAACCCATTGCCGGCGTCACACCCATTGCCGACATGCTGGAAATCAATGCCTTCGATAAGAGTCCCGGCGGTGCCGTGAATGCCGCCAGCGCCAGCTCCGCCAATGCCGCAACCACGACCTCCGGCCCCGGTCTCGCTGCCAATCTCGCCGTGCAAGGCTATGCCAACTACCTGAAGCCGATCGAAGCGCCCCTGGTGTTCAACGGTTTCAGCGAAGAGACTGTGAGGCTTTTTAGCTCCCAGTTTGCCTCCGCCGGAATCGTTCCGGTGATGGGCGCTGGCTCGGTCAGCGATCAGAAACAGCCTGAGCCGCTCGAGCCCGGATCCGCCATCAGCGCCATCCTCGTCCGCGGCGACATGGACATTGCCGCCACCTGCACCGTCACCTATCTTGATCCGCAGCGCCTGCTGGCCTGCGGTCACCCGCTGTTGCAGTTCGGCAGCGTCGATCTGCCCATGAACAAGGCCGACGTCCTCGCGACGCTCCCTTCGCCGCTCAACGCCTTCAAAATCGTCAACACGACCGAACCGGTCGGCGCCTTCGTGCAGGATCGTCACACCGGAATCATGGGCTTGCTCAACAAGCAGCCCGCCATGATTCCCGTCACGCTCAATATCCATAGCGGAGCTGCCACCAAGGAGATTCACTACGAGGTGCTGAACAATGCGCGCCTCAGCCCGGTCGCGATGATGGCCACCGTCTTCAACGCGCTGCATGGAATCAACGATTACGGGGAGGAGACCACCTACCGTCTGAAGGGCCTTATCAGTGTCAAGGGCTATCCGGATGTGGCTCTGCAGAACATCTTTACTCCGACCGACACCGGCCAGCCCGCTGCTTTCCTGGCGGCCCTCGCTCTTGGCGACCGCTTTGGTCGTATCTACGACAACCCGTTCGACGCCCCCTCCGTGAAGGCGGTCAAGCTCGACTTCGACTTGGTCAAGGAACGTCGCTGGGCGAGACTGGAAAGCGCCCGCACCGACCTGACCGAAGCGCGCCCCGGCGACGAGATCACGGTGGAAACCGTGCTCGCTCCCTACCGTGGCGAACGCCTCGTCCGTCAAATCGCCATCAAGATTCCGACCTCGGCTTCCAAGGGTCCTTTGCGCATCCTGGTCAGTGACGGAGACACTCTGGACCGCATGCGTCGCGGCATGCCGATGCTGGCCCGCAAGCTCGACCTGGCCTCCACCATCGCACTGCTCAATAAAGAGCATTCCAACAACCGCGTCTACGTCTCGCTGCTCGAAGCCGATCCGGAAGCCATGGTGGCCGACAAGGTCATGCCCACTTTGCCGCTCTCAGTCATGAATGTGATGGACGGAATGCGAGGCACCCAGGAGATGGTCGTGCTCGGCGAATCGCAGGTCAACGAGGCTGCAACGCCGCCGCTCGATTTTGCGGTCGCCGGCGCTCAGGTCCTGACCATCACGATCAAGTGAGCGTCGCCCGGGGTTTTGGGATCTGAATCGCAGGGGTCTGCTGAAATAAGATCTGCTGGAAAAGGATTCTGCTGGAAAAGGATCTGCTCAGAGAATGAGACGCCCGACCGACCGTGCATGCTCCTGCGGCGTGTACCTCCGCATCGGGTTGCCTCCGGAGCCCGTGTTACCCTGAACGTTCCCAACGCCACCAATCACCTATCGAGGTACAAGACTTGCACATTCATCCGCGGAAATTTGCCGCCGTCCTGGTCGCTCTCTTCCTGACAACCGCCGCCCTTGCTGAAGGCACCCGCACCTGGGAACAATCGAAATTCGAAGACCTCAGCAAAGGCACCGCCACCGGCGTCGCCATCCACAGCACCGGCGGTCTCGAACTGGCCCCGGCTTTCAAATCGATTTACACCGCCCCTTCGACCTATATCTGGTCGATCGCATCCGACGATGCCGGCAACATCTACGCCGCCGCAGGATCGCCCGCCCGCGTGTATCGCGTCACCCCGGACGGTCAGGCCACGATCATCTTCGAGCCCACTGAACTCCAGGTGCAGGCCCTGGTCGTCGACAACAATGGCTCGGTCTATGCCGGTACCGCACCCGACGGCAAGGTCTACAAGCTCGAAAGAAAAGGCGCAGCCAAGACCGACTCCAGGACTGCTGTCGACAAGTCCAAGCCGCAGCTCGATCCCAGCTGGACCTCGTCGGTCTACTTCGATCCCCGCACCAAGTACATCTGGGACCTCGCGCTCGACAACTCCGGCGATCTGTTCGTCGCCACCGGCGATCGCGGCGAGATCTACCGGGTCACCCCCAAGGGCGATCACACCGTCTTCTTTAAAAGTGACGAAGCCCACATCCGCGTGATCGCGCTCGATCCCAGAGGAAACCTGATCGCCGGTTCCGACGGCAGCGGCCTGGTTTACCGCATCGCGCCCTCCGGTGAAGCCTTCGTGCTCTACAGCGCGCCCAAGAAGGAAATCACGGCGCTCGCTCTCGACGAAGCCGGCAACATCTACGCAGCTGGTGTAGGCGAAAAACGTCCGGGCCCGGGAGTAATGCCCGGGTTCGGACAGCCCAGCGGTCCAACACCGTCCTCGTCGCCGGGCGTGGTCTTGCAGCCGGGAGTCGTGGTCAACCCGACCCAGCCCGTGATGGGAGCGATGATGAACTTCCCCGCCCCCGGCGCCGGGGCGACCGGCGGCTCCGAGGTCTACAAGATCGCCCCCGACGGCTCGCCTACGCGTCTCTGGACTTCGCGGGAAGACATCGTCTACGCCCTGGCGTTCGATCCCCAGGGTCGTCTCCTCGCCGGCACCGGCAACCGCGGACACACCTTCGCCATGAAGAATGACGACGACTTCACCGATCTGCTGAAAGCCGGCTCTTCCCAGGTCACTGCGTTTGCCAAGGCTCCGGGCGGCGGCCTGTACGCTGCCGGCAGCAATCTGGGCAAGGTCTTTGTCCTGGGTCCCGCTCCGCAATCGGAGGGCACCTACGAGAGCGACGTCTTCGACGCCAAAATCTTCTCCCGCTGGGGACGTGCCGACCATCGCGGCACGGGTAACATTGAACTGTTCGCCCGCAGCGGAAACGTCGACAATCCCGATCGCAACTGGAGTCCCTGGAAAAAAATCGATCCCCAGAGCGGTGACACCGGAATTCCCGCAGCCCGCTTTGTGCAGTGGAAAGCCGTCTTGCATTCTGGAAGTCCCGCGCCGCGTCTCGACAGCGTCGCCCTTAACTACCTTTCCAAGAACGTGCCGCCCAATATCGACGACGTCGGCGTCCAGGTGGGCTACCGGTACCAGCCCCTCCCCAAGCCGATGGGCGTGCCCCTCGACATGAGCGGGGGCGTGTCCGCCCAAGGCCAGCAACAGCCGCACTTTGAACCTCCCGTGCCCACTGCCCGCGACCGCGATTCGGTCGGCGTCAAGTGGGTCGCGCATGATGACAACGACGATCAACTCGTCTATTCGCTCTACTACCGCGGCGACGGCGAAACCCGCTGGCTCCTGCTGAAGGACGACTTGACCGACAAGTTCTATTCCTTCGATGCGAGCCTGCTGCCCGATGGCGGTTACACCTTCAAGGTCGTCGCCTCTGACGCCCCCTCGCACTCTCCGGGAGAAGAACTCACCGCCGAGAAAGAGAGTAGTCGCGTCGAGGTCGACACCACTCCCCCTCACATCGAAAATCTCGCGGCCGCTGCCGAAGCCGACCGGATCCACGTCACCTTCCGCGCCGCAGACGGCTTCTCGCCCATCAAACGTGCCGAGTACTCCATCGACGCCAATGACTGGCAATACGTCGAGCCCGTAGGCCAGATCGCCGATTCCAAAACCGAGAACTACGATTTCAAAGTCCCGATCCCGACCAATGCCGCAACACCGGCTGGAATCAGCGCGGCAAAAACCAAAAAGAACGACTCCGGGGCCGGGCAGGTCGAGCACGTCGTGGTCGTCCGCGTATACGACCGTTTCGAAAACATGAGCACCGCAAAAACGGTCATCCGCGGCAGGTAAGAGGGCCGGACGTCGGTGTGTCTTCGCGGCCACGCAGCGATGAATGGAAAAGAGCGGGCTGGCCCCGTCCCGGACGCGGGCAAGCGCCTGTTGCCTTCCTCTTCCTTCTTGCGTATCCCTTCGTGTCCCTGGTGGTCAAACGCCTTTGCCCACCGACGGATGCAACTCGGCGGCGTGCCGCAACTCCGGAAACAACCAGGCCCATACTGCAATCACGCACAACGTCCCCACCCCGCCCAGCACCACTGCCGGAACCGTCCCGAACCAGTGCGCGGTCAGGCCGGACTCGAACTCTCCCAATTCATTCGACGCACCGATGAACAGCATATCGACCGCGTTTACCCGGCCCCGCATCTGGTCCGGCGTTGCGACCTGCACCAGCGTGGACCGGATGATCACGCTGACCATGTCCGTCGCCCCCACCAGCAGCAGCGCCACCAGCGACAGCAGCAGGTTCCGCGAGACCCCGAACAGGATGGTGAATACCCCGAATCCCGCGACGCATCCCAGCATGGTCCACCCCGCGCGTCCCCGGATCGGCCGACGCGCCAGAAAGATCGCCATCGCCGCGGCACCGACTCCCGGAGCGCTTCGCAGCAGCCCCAGCCCCCAGGGCCCGGTCCTCAGAATTTCGCTCGCATAGACCGGAAGCAGGGCTACAGCCCCCCCAAGCAGCACCGCAAACATATCGAGCGAGATCGATCCCAGCACCACCTTCTCGCGCCACACATAGCGAAACCCCGCCATTACGGTGGAAAAACTCATCTCCTCTGCCGGCCGCTCCTGGCTCTTCGAACCGATCCGCAGCGTCGCCACCAGCGCAATTGCGCTCAGCACGGTCGCAGTCGCGTACACCACCGACGGCCCTCCCGCCAGCGCGTACAGTACTCCGCCCAGCGCCGGCCCCAGGATCGTCGCCGCCTGAAACGTGCTTGCGTTATACGCCACTGCCTTCGAAAAATATTCCATCGGAACCAGCTGTGGCAGCAGAGCTCGGCTCGCCGGCCAGTTGAAGCAGCGCACGACCCCCAGCACCAGCAGCACCACGTAGATCAGGTGGACCGACCGCGAGCCACGCAGGGTCAATGCCAGCAGCAACCCCGAGCAGACGATGAATCCGCCATAGCAGAGATTGAGCAGCCGACGCCGGTCGTGCCGGTCGGCCGCGTGCCCCGCCACCAGGAACAGCACCACGCCCGGCAGGAATTGCGCCAGCCCGACCAACCCGAGATCCAGCGCCCGGTGGGTGATCTCGTACACCTGCCAGCCCACCGCCACCGACTGCATTTCCAGTGCAGCGACGATGAAAAACCGCGCAATCTGATATAGCGTGAAATCCGGATGCGTGACGGCATCGGTCGAGGCGAGTGAGCGTTCCGATTCCCCCATTGTTCTCTACTGTGCCACAAAAGCGGCTCCGGCGATCCGCTTGCCGCGACTCGGAATTCCGTGCCGGCCGTCCTCCCGAACATTTTCCGGCTCCAGCAACGTCTATAATCTCGCTTTGGCTGAAAGCTGATGGCCGACAACTGATCGCTTCTTCATGCGCTTCGAACTGTTCATCGCAACCCGTTACCTCCGGGCCAAACGGCGCCAGGCCTTCATCGGCATCATCACCGCGATCTCGGTCTTGGGCGTCGCGGCCGGAGTGGCCTCGCTCATCGTAGCGCTAGCCATCAACAACGGCTTCCGCCAGGACCTCCAGCAGCGCCTCCTGGGCTCGGCCTCGCACGTCAGCCTGCTGCGCGTGCAAAGCGATGGCATCAAGGACTGGCCCCCGCTCCTCGAGCGACTCAGCAAGGAACCCCACGTGGTCGCTGCCGCACCAGCGATCTACGAACAAGTCCTCATCTCGCGCGGCCCGCGTGCCCGCGGCGCCGTGCTCAAGGGCATGATTCCGGCCTACGAGCGCAAGGTCAGCGATCTGCTCAGCACGGTGAAGATCGGCTCTGCCGACGCGCTCAAGGACGCTCCGCCCGCTTCCGCCCCTCCAACAACTTCCGGCCAAGCCGGAACGGAAGCCCCGGCCGAGGCCCCCGACTCCCTCGCCTCGGTCGGGCAGCGCGTCGCCGCCATGCCTCCCATCATTCTCGGCAAGGACATGGCCGACGACCTCGGCGCCACCGCCGGTTCGGTCGTCCTGGTCACCAGTCCCCAAGGAGAACTCACGCCCTTCGGCATGGTGCCCAAGTACAACCGCTTTCGCGTGGCTGGAATCTTCAACTCCGGCTTCTTCGACTACGACAACACCTGGGCCTTCACCCGCCTCGCCGACGCCCAGCGGCTGTTCGGCCTCGGCGATCTCATCTCCGTGATCCAGTTCAAGGTCGACGACATCTACAAGGCCGACGTCATCGCCAAGGAACTCGAGCAGGCCGCCGGGCCGGGCTTCATGGCATCCAGTTGGATGGAGCAGAACAAGGCAATCTTCCACGCCCTGCGCCTCGAACGCCTGGTCACCTTCATCACCATTGGCCTGATCGTGCTGGTGGCAGCACTCAACATCCTCATCTCGCTCATCATGATGGTCATGGAGAAGACCAGGGACATCGCCGTGCTTCTGTCCATGGGCTCTCGCAAATCGCAAATCCGCCGCCTGTTCATTACTCAGGGAGTGCTCATCGGAATGATCGGCACGGCCATCGGACTCGTTCTCGGGTATACGCTCTCCTACGCCGGCGCACGTTACCACCTCATCGCGCTGGCGCCCGAGGTTTACTCCATCGATTACGTTCCTTTTGCGCCGCGCTTGATCGACGGCATTCTGGTCGCGCTGGTCGCAATGGGTATCTCGTTTGTCGCTACGATTTATCCCTCCTGGTCCGCGGCCCGCATCCTGCCCGCCGAAGCCCTGCGCTACGAGTAGGGCATGGTCCTGTGCGGCCCACAACGAAGGATGAAAATGGGTGTGATTTGGGATAGGGTGCTGATGCTGCGTGGCGCGAGAGGTCGAACTGCGCTGGCGCCGGTTGAGCCCGCCTACGAGTAATTTCCGCCCCGGTACCAACGGGCCACGATGGTCCGGCAAAGCCCTCATTTTTTCCTCTTTTTTCCGGTAAACCCCCGAGTGGCGTGACCAACGTCACATCGCACCGGTTGGGAAAGGGTATACAGTTTGCCGCATACGAGCGACCCCGATTGGGGCGCATCCGCTTCGGCGCTGCTCGTGTTTTAATGGCGACAGGCAACCCGGATGCATCAAAGCTGCAACGCTGTTTTGGCGTCGGCGGCTCGCGGGTTCGACCTGCTCCCTGTATCAAAGGAGAGACTGGTTGCATCTAATCGCTGAAGACCCGATGTTGCGGGTCGAAAGTTTGAAGAAGGTCTTTCGCTCAGGCGAGTCGGACCTGGTGCTCTTTGAGAACTTGTCCTTCGCAGTGCGGAAGGGAGAAATGCTCGCCATCGTCGGCGAATCGGGTGCGGGCAAGAGTACCCTGTTGCATATCCTCGGAGCTCTTGAACGTGCTTCTCAAGGTGACGTATACTTCGCCAACTTGCAGTTGCGTTCGCTGGCGGACGATGCCGCCGCGGATTTTCGCAACCGGGAAATCGGGTTTGTGTGGCAGTTTCACTATCTGCTTCCCGAATTCACCGCGCTGGAGAACGTGGCCATGCCGCTGCTCCTGCGTGGGAGGCCCTGGCCATCGGTCCAGGATGAAGCAACGCGCTGGTTGCTCGAGGTTGGACTGGAGTCCCGCGGGCATCATCGTTCCGGAGAACTTTCCGGCGGTGAGCAACAGCGGGTGGCTCTGGCCCGGGCGCTCATTCCTCAGCCGAAACTTTTGCTGGCGGATGAGCCCACCGGAGATCTCGACGGGCGCACGGCCGAGTCGGTTTTCGAATTGATCGCTCGATTACATCGCGACTACCAGCTGACCTCCCTCATCGCTACCCACAATCTCGGCTTTGCACGGCGTTGTCATCGGGTTCTGCGGTTGCATCACGGACACGTGGAAGAAGTGGCGCCGGAGTCGCTGCCGGCATGAGCGAATTCCGAACGTCCATGGGGGCACGTGGAACAGGACAGTTTTTTCGTCAGGAGCAAATTTTTGGACAGGAAATCGGAACCAAGCGCCATGGCACGGGAGTGCCATTCGTAACTCCGGTCGCAGAAAATCGATTCAGGGATTTGGTTTCGTGGCCTGTTGATTGCATAATGATGGTAGGGCCAGGAGTTCTGGCGGGGCGAGGGCGTCAGTTCTGACTCCCGCAGGAGCTCAGGGGGAAGGGGCTATATGTTCGAACGTTACACGGAGAAAGCAAGGCGCGTCATCTTTTTCGCGCGCTATGAAGCCAGCCAGTTCGGGTCTCCTTATATAGAGACCGAGCATCTGCTGCTGGGACTTCTGCGCGAAGACAAAGCCCTGACCAATCGGTTCCTGCGCTCGCACGCCTCAGTGGAATCCATTCGCAAGCAGATCGAGGGACACACCACCATCCGTGAGAAGGTTTCGACCTCGGTCGACCTGCCCCTGAGCAACGAATGCAAGCGCGTCCTCGCCTACGCCGCCGAGGAGGCCGAGCGCCTGTCCCACAAGCACATCGGAACCGAGCATCTTCTTCTGGGCCTGCTACGCGAAGAAAAATGTTTTGCCGCGGAAATCCTGCACGAGCGCGGACTGCGCCTCGCCACGATTCGCGAAGAACTGGCCCGCACCAGCCAGGAGAAAGCCCAGCCCCAGCGGCAGCGCGAATCTTCCCTGCTCGCCGAATTCTCGCGTGACCTGACCCAGGCCGCGATGGACACCCAGCTCGATCCCCTGGTGGGCCGCGAAGGCGAAGTCGATCGCGTCATCCAGATCCTCTGCCGCCGCACCAAGAACAATCCGGTGCTGATCGGCGAACCCGGCGTCGGCAAGACTGCCATCGTCGAGGGTCTGGCCCAGCGCATCGCCGACGGCGAGGTTCCATCGTTCCTGGCTGACAAGCGCATCCTGGCTCTCGACCTTTCCCTGATCGTCGCCGGCACCAAGTACCGCGGCCAGTTCGAGGAGCGCCTCAAGACCATCATGAAGGAATTGATGGAATCGCAAAACGCGATCATCTTCATTGATGAGTTGCACACGCTGGTCGGCGCCGGCTCCGCCGAAGGTTCGCTCGATGCCGCCAACATCCTGAAGCCCGCTCTGTCCCGCGGCGAGATTCAGTGCATCGGCGCCACCACCCCGGGCGAGTACCGCAAGTCCATCGAAAAAGACCGTTCGCTCGAGCGCCGCTTCCAGGCCGTGAAAGTGCCGCCGCCGGACGAAATCAACGCCACCAAGATCCTGTTCGGGATCAAGGACCGCTACGAGAAGTTCCACGCCGTCACCTACACCGACGACGCCATCAACTTCGCGGTCTCGCATTCCAACCGCTACATCCCGGACCGCTTCCTGCCAGACAAGGCGATCGACCTTATCGACGAGGCGGGCGCGCGCGTCAAGCTGCGCCAGACCTCGCTCCCCGAGGAGATCACCGAAGTCCAGAAGCGCATCAAGTTCATCGTTCACCGCATGGAGAACGCCATCGCGAACCACGAGTTCGAAAAGGCGCGCTTCTACTCGGACGAGGAACGCAAAGAGCGCGAGAACCTGCGCGCTCTTCGCGAAAAATATCATCTCGACGAATCTTCCACCGGCGTGGTCGGCCGCGAGGACATCGAGGACGTCGTCTCCCGCTGGACCGGCGTTCCCATCATGTCCATCAAGGAAGAAGAATCGGCGAAGCTCCTGCGTATCGAAGAAGAGCTGCACAAGCGGATCATCTCGCAGGACAAGTCGATCGTCGCTCTGGCCCGCGCCATCCGCCGCAGCCGCGCCGGCCTGAAGAGCCCGAACCGCCCCATCGGTTCGTTTCTCTTCCTCGGCCCCACCGGCGTCGGCAAGACCGAAGTCGCTCGCACCCTGGCGCAGTTCATGTTCGGCAGCGAGAAGTCGCTGGTCCGCTTCGACATGTCCGAGTTCATGGAAAAGCACTCGGTGTCGAAGCTCATCGGCTCGCCTCCGGGATACGTCGGCTACGAAGAAGGCGGACAGCTCACCGAGCGCGTAAAGCGTGCCCCCTACTCGGTCGTCCTGCTCGACGAAATCGAGAAGGCACACCCGGACGTCTTCAACATCCTGCTGCAGGTTTTTGAAGACGGCCAACTCACCGACGGCCTCGGCAACACCGTGGACTTCAAGAACGCCATCATCATCATGACGTCGAACATCGGCGCCCGCCACCTTCAAAGACGCGAAGGCCTCGGGTTCCAGTCTTCGAAAGAAGAGATGGTGTCCGAGAAGGTCGAAGACCTCGTCAAGAACGAGGTCAAGCGCACCTTCAACCCTGAATTCCTGAACCGCCTGGACGAGATCATCCTGTTCATGGCCCTGAGCGAAGTGGACCTGATCCAGATCCTCGAGCTGATGGTGAACCAGCTGAACCAGAATCTGGCCCAGCGCTCGATTACGGTCACCGTGGCCGACGAAGCCAAGAAATGGATTCTCAGCCAGACGCTCACCGATCGCAGCTACGGCGCCCGCCCGCTGCGGCGCGCGCTGCAGAAATACATCGAGGACCCGCTCTCGGAGGCCTTGATCCAGGGCACCATCACCACCCGCCCGGCATTCATCGAAGTCTTCCTCGACGGCGACAAGCTCTACTACCGTCCGGTCGACTCCAAGGAAACCGAAGGCGTCCTGCTCTACGAAAACTAGGCTCTGACGGGGCGAACGCCCTCGTCCGCCCCGCCGGGCACAGCGTGAGATCTCCAGGCCGCCAAGTGAAGCCTCGGGGCTTTTACTGTTCCCTCTAGTTGATGACCAGCATCAGCGTGGCAGAGTTTCCTCCGTTAGGACATCCCAAAATCGGCGTCGACCCCTGCGACTGCACGGAAATCTGCACATCGCTCCCCGCCGAGCCGCCAAAGGACTCGAAGGTGTGCCGAGTAATTGCGGTCTGGAGGTGATGTGAGTCCACGAATGTGGTCTGCAATGCGCTTCCGTTCCACAGGATCTGCGACGGGGAAGCGAACCCGCTTCCGTTCACCGTCAGCAGAACGGATTCCGCGGCGAGGGAAATTGTGCCCGGCGAGAGTGAACTGATTTGAGGCTGCGGAATCGAGCCTTGACAGCTGTCGAAGAGAAACATCGCATTGCAGGTGGTCCAACCCGATAACAGCAGGGTCAAGGCTGCCAGGAAGGCAATGTGAAGCGGAGGGAAAGGCTTACAGGGACAAACGGGGCCAAAACGCATCCTAGCCTCCCTATGACCAGCATGCTTGTATTGTAGCCAGATTCACGCCGGCGTGAACGCCCCGGCCCGCCCGGTCGAGCGAGGCTCTACACCTCCAGGCCGCCAGCCCGAACCAGCGGCTGCTTTTCCCCAACCGACCAGACATGCTTCCACAAACGAGCCGCGAATCGTATCGTGCAACATGACATCGAAGCGTGTGAGGAGGGAACAATGAGAGACTTGAGCAGCCCTCGAACCAGAGCATGGCGGCTGATGGCTGTCCTGACAGCGTTTCTGTTCTCCGTTTCCCTTCGAATCCTTCCCCGGCAGCAGGACGAAGTCGTGAAACGGCGCCTCGCCCTCGTCGGCGGACAAATCTATCCCGGCCCTTGGGAGAAGCCGATCTCAAACGGCATCGTCCTGATCGAGGATGGAAAAATCACCGCCGTCGGCCAGCGCGGCAAGCTGCACGTGCCACCGGATGCCGAGGCGGTTGACTGCACCGGCTCCACCATCGTCGCCGGCTTCTGGAACAGCCACGTTCCTTTCACCGAGGAGAGATGGCAAAACGCTTCCGAGCTCCCGGCCGCCAGGCTCGGGGCGCAGTGCCAGCAAATGTTAACGCGCTACGGCTTCACTTCGGTGGTCGACACCGGTTCGCTGCTCTCGAATACGGTGGCCCTTCGAAGACGCGTCGAATCTGGTGACGTTGCCGGTCCCCGTATCCTGACGGCTGGTTCTCCTCTCGCTGGTCATCGACACCGTTCCGCCTGACGTCGTGAAGATGCTCGCCCAGCCGGCCACGCCTGCCGAGGCCGTACGCGCCGTGGATGACGACATCGCACACGGCGCAGATGTGATCAAGTTGTTCGTGGTCTCCTGGGTCGGTCGCGCCGGCAAGCACGTGCCCGTGCCAATGTCGCTTGCAATCGTCGAAGCGCAACCCGCGAGGCTCACCGCCAGGGAAAACTCGTGTTCGCCCATCCTTCCACAATCACGGGCGTGGAGCTTGTTCTTCGCGGCCACGTAGACGTGCTCGCCCACACCACCGAAGATCCCGACCAGTGGACCCCTTCCATCGTCAGGCGCCTCAAGTCAGCAAACGTTTCCCTGATTCCGACGCTCACATTGGGCAGCGGGGCAAGCAGCTCCGGTTTAATCCTGCATGAGGTGAAACATTACTCCGACGCCGGGGGACAGATTCTGTTCGGGACAGACGTAGGCTACCTCACCGACTATCCCGACCTTACCCGGGAATACGACCTGCTCGGTCGCGCCGGACTGACCTTTCCGCAAGTGCTGGCTGCACTCACAACCGCGCCCGCCAGCCGGCTAGGGTTTGCGGCAACAATCGGTCGGGTGGCCGGCGGAAAAGATGCTGATTTGGTCGTTCTGGAAGGCGATCCGGCCCGCGAGCTGGCCGCCTTTGCGCGCGTCAAATTGACCCTGCGCCGCGGCCGCGTCCTTTATCGAGCAGAGGGTCAACTGTCCCCTGGCCTCGGTCCAGCTAATCATTGATCGCCTGGTAAGCCAGCACTCGCACTTCCCGGTCCAGCGTCAGCCCGCCGGTCGGATGCAGCTGTCCCATAAAAATCACGACCATCGTCTCCTTCGGATCGATCGAAAACGCGGTGTAGAAGAATCCTCCCCACTGATAGGCCCCATCCGAGCCCAGTTCCACAAGCGGCACCTTCCCTCCGTCGACGCCAAATCCAAGTCCGAAGCTCTGCTCCGCACTCAGCTTGCCCAACTGATCGTGCGTCATCAGTTCGACTGACTTGCGGCTCACCAGCCGTGTGTTTCCCAGTTTGCCGCCCTCCAGCATCAACAGGCAGAAGCGAGCGTAATCCTGCGCAGTCGAGACCAGCCCGGCACCGCCCGAAAACAGTTTCCTCGCCCCTCGATACGGATAGTCCGCCGAATAAACAAACGGCCCTTCCTCGATCGGCGTCTCCGGAAAACGGTTCAGTCCCTTGTCCGTGTAGTAGGTATATGCGGTCGCCAGCCGATCCATCTTGTTGTCCGGCACGTAGAAATACGTATCTTTCATGCCCACCGGCTCGAAGATGCGCTCGCGGAAAAACTCGTCCAGCGGCTTGCCCGATGCCACTTCCACCAGCCGCCCCAGCACGTCGACGCTCAGGCCGTATTCGAAGCGATCCCCCGGATTGAACAGCAATGGCAACCCTGCCAGCCGCTTCACGCTGTCTTCAATGGTCCCGTCGTAGGGCAGCAATCCGCTCGCGACATTCGCGGTCCTATACAGCGGCCCGAGATCGGCATTCCACTGGTAGGTCAATCCCGACGTGTGCCGCAGCAAATCCCGGATCGTGATCTCCCGCGTCGCGGGAATCGAATAGGGCTCGCCGTGCGCCGGCTTCACCAGCACTTTCGGATTCTTGAATTCCGGCAGGTATTTCGACACCGGATCATCCAGCAGGAACCGTCCATCCTCGTAGAGCATCATCACCGCCAGGCTCGTGATCGGCTTGGTCATCGAGCAGACCCGGAACATGCTGTCCGGACGCATCGCCTTCCCGACCTCGCGGTCCGCCATGCCCTGCGCCTTGAACCACGCCACCTGCCCGTGCCGGACCACCATCGTCACCGCGCCCGCAACGCGCTTGTCGTCGATGCTGTGCTGCACTTCGATCCCGATTCGCGCCAGTCGCTCCGACGACAACCCCACCGCCTCCGGTTTCGCGGTCGGCAAATCCTGCGCAAAGCTCGCAGTCGCAACCAGAACCGTCACCGCAAGCTCCCGCACCCGGGCCGCCCGAATCCTGCCTTTTCCAGGCAAGAGCGTCCTCATCCGTTGCTTCCCTCCTTTTGCGTTCGAGGTCTCATTCCCGGCCGCGTCCTTGATTCCCTGCTGATCGCAAACCAAGCTGTTCAGGTCGGCGTCCGGCTCGATCTGTTCATCCAGCTCGGTCCCGATCCCGTGGCGCTCGATGCAGTCCGCAGCAGGATCGGATGAGAGGAACTGCTCGCCGCCTGCAAGCGCCGTCCTCTTGCGCGGCTCCATCGGGTTCACGCGATCTCTTCGAAATCCCTGCTCACAAGGCGAACCATTCTGCTCCCGCTGCACCTGCCCGGGCAAGTCCGACCCGGGCGCGACCGTGCGCCCGCCATGTCCTGGTTGCCAGCAGCGAACTTCTTTGCGTCCTTCGCAGGGGCCCTCGAATCCTAACCAACATTCGGTATCCACGCAGGCATCGCGCTGCACGGGAGGCACCATGGATAAGATCAATCTCGCCGACAAGTTTTCCAAGATCACCGAGTACTGGAAGCCCTACATCGCTGGCGAACTCAACGGCCAGATGGTCAAGCTCGACAAACTGAAAGGTGAGTTCGTCTGGCACCACCATGCAAACGAAGATGAACTTTTTCTCGTGGTCAAAGGCCGCTTCCGCATGGAACTTCGCGACCGCCACATCTGGCTGGAAGAGGGAGAATTCCTTGTAGTCCCGCGCGGCGTCGAGCACCGCCCCGTGGCCGATGAAGAAGCCTGGATCCTGCTGTTCGAGCCGGCCACCACCCTCAACACCGGCAACCTCCGGAATGAACGTACCCTGCACCAACTCGAGCGCGTGTAGTGCTTGCAGCGCGGACCTCAGCGGACCTGGCCTCGGGCGGCGGAAACCTGCGGGTGGAGACGCGGCGCGCGCCTCTGAAGGCCACGTTCCCGGATGTCCTCGCTTTCGTACCGCCGATCCAGGTAAGCTGTATTTTGACTTGCCCCTCCAGCCCATGGAACTGATCGTCTACACGGCCTTTTGGTGCTCCGACTGCCGCATCGCCAAGCGCTTCCTGGCCGAGCACAACATTGCCTACCAGGAAATCGACATCGAAACCACCCCCGGAGCCGCCGACGAGGTCGTCCAGCGGACCGGCAAACGCGCCATCCCCCAGTTCGTGATCGACGGCGAGTGGGTCCAGCCCTACCGCGTCGGTGAAGGCTTCCTGTACGACGAGATGGCCAGGCGCCTGGGCCTAAAGCAGCCCTAGAGACTCATCCGGAAAGGCCCCCCACGGGAAGGATGTTCCAATCAGTCTGACGGCTTTCCCAAGAAAAACAGGGGGGACCGAAGATCGGAGCGATCCTTTCGGTGGTAGAAAGCTGCCGTAGGTTGAGGTCCCGGT
>WNFO01000029.1_pt1 | contig 101355 bp, 90 predicted proteins | sample 5400251 | NCBI WGS metagenome assembly WNFO01 (sample SAMN13153354, study PRJNA577476) | soil metagenome | isolation source: 100 cm saprolite under Madrone tree | place: USA:California | collected 2016-06-14 | reverse complement strand
GTTGTATGCGGCCTCGCCGTGGTACGTCGTATCCAGACCCTCGCGTTCTTCTTCCTCGGCCACGCGCAGACCCACGATCAGGTCGGCGACCTTGAATGCGATGAACGCAACCACCGCGGTCCAGACGAACACCAATCCGACGGCCTTAGCCTGGATGATGAATTGGTCCAGGATGCCCGGATACTCGGTCGGTTTCATCGTCACCCAGTTGGTGATGCCCGGTCCACCCAGGCTGGGCGCGTTGAAGATTCCGGTCAGCAGCGCGCCGGTGATACCCCCGACCGCGTGTACGCCGAACACGTCCAGCGCATCGTCCTGGCTGATCAGCTTCTTCAGACTGGTGACGCCCCACAGGCAAATCGGGCCTACCGCAAGTCCGATCACGAAGGCGCCCGGGATGCCCACGTTACCGGCCGCCGGCGTGATCGCGACCAGGCCGGCGACGGCACCGGAGGCGGCGCCCAGCATCGATGGCTTGCCCTTGACCATCCACTCGGCGAAGATCCAGGAAAGCACCGCGCAGGCGGTCGCCAGGAATGTGTTCATGAAGGCCAGCGCGGCCATGCCGTTGGCTTCCAGGGCCGAACCCGCATTGAAGCCGAACCACCCGAACCACAGCAGCGAGGCGCCGATCATCGTCATCGTCAAGCTGTGCGGGGGCATCGGCTCCTTGCCAAGTCCGATGCGCTTGCCCAGCAGGATCGCGCCCACCAGACCGGCGACCCCGGAATTGATGTGCACGACCGTGCCACCGGCGTAATCGAGCGCGCCCCATTGCCATATCAGGCCCGCCTTCGCGTTGGTGGCGTCGACCACGTTGGCCGCCGTATAGGCATCCGGACCTTCCCAGAACCACACCATGTGCGCGACCGGCAGATAGCTGAGCGTGAACCAGATCGTGATCGCGATCAGCACGGCGGAGAACTTGATGCGCTCCACGGTCGCACCCAGGATCAGGCAGCAGGTGATGGCCGCAAAGGTCGCCTGGAACGCCACATACACCAGCTCCGGCAGCGGCGTGGCCTTGTCGAAGGTCCCCGCCATCGAGAAGTCGCCGGTCGCCGGCGTGAAGGTTCCAGCCAGAAACAGCCGGTCCAGGCCGCCGTAGAACGGGCTGAGCGGGCCGCTGCCTTCGGTGAACGCCAGGCTGTAGCCGTAGATCGACCACAGCACCACGATCAGCGAGAACACGACGAACACCTGCATCAGTACCGACAGCATGTTCTTGGTGCGTACCAGGCCGCCGTAGAACAGCGCAAGTGCCGGCACCGACATCAACAGCACCAACGCGGTTGAAGTCAGCATCCAGGCCACGTCACCCTTGTTCGGGGTCGGTGCGGGCGCGGCGGCAGCCGGTGCGGGCGCGGCCGCAGTTGCTTCCGGTGCCTTGGCGGGCTCAGCCGGCGCGGCGTCCTTCTTTTGCCCGGCCGCGGGCGCCTGTGCCAGCGATACGGTCGGCGCAACCGCACACACGGCCAACGCCACAACCGACGCTGCCGCTACGATCCATTTCTTCATAGAGTTTCCCTCCCCCATCGATGTTTAGAGCGCGTCCTTGCCGGTCTCGCCGGTTCGGATGCGAACGACCTGCTCGAGGTCGTAGACGAATATCTTTCCGTCGCCGATCTTCCCGGTACGGGCTGAACCTTCGATCGCCTCGATCGCGCGCTCCACGATTTCCTCGCTGACGGCGGCCTCGACTTTCACTTTAGGAAGGAAGTCCACGACGTACTCGGCTCCCCGATACAGCTCGGTGTGCCCCTTCTGCCGGCCGAATCCCTTGACCTCGGTCACCGTGACGCCCTGGACACCGACGGCCGACAGCGCCTCCCGCACCTCGTCCAGCTTGAACGGCTTGATAATCGCAGTGATCAGTTTCATAGCGCTTCCTGCGGTCGTGTGTTGGATTGAATCGGGACAACCAGGTCGCCATCCGCGACGAAGACTCCGTCCGGACCAGCCCTTTCGGTTGCGTCGTTCCACTTCGTCATGAAGGTTCCCCCAGAACTTGGATGATTTTGCGCGGCTCGATCAGCCGTTGAAGACGCGAGGCAACTTGTGTGCCAAGCCACACGCGTCGAGCCCGGCCGGCCGCTCGGCCAGCGCGGCGGCGGCCCCCGAAAATCCTTCCGAAACCACGACTTACCCGGGGAAACGGCGGATCGCAGGGCCTGCGGTGATCGAATCGCTCGCCGGCGGGCCCCTTGGATGGCGTCGTCGCACACCCCGCGCATCCTGAGAAGAGATCGCAGACCCTCGCACGCGCGCCTGGAAGCCCGACCCGACGCGCACCATGATAGTGCACCCCGGGCAGACTGGAACCCCGGCTACACTGCCTCAGCTGGAACGCAGGTGACACGGGCATTACTCGAACCTCGGGGGCGGTCGTCAATGGACAAGGTTCACATGCTGGAAGACCTGCAGCAACGCATCGCCGCGCTGTTTTCCTCCAGCCCGGCGGCGGACGTCCAGAAAAATCTAAAGGCGCTACTGATGCAGCAATTCGCGCGGCTTGAGCTGGTCACGCAGGAGGAGTTCGAGTTGCAGCGCCAGGTGCTGGCCCGGACCCGCGAAAAACTGGAAGCGCTCGAGGAGCGCGTGGCGCAGCTGGAAGCCCGGGGAAGCTAAGACGCTTCCTTTCGCAGGCGCGCGCGGCTGCGCGCCACCGCGATGATCTTGGCGGCCACACGCAGGTCCAATTTTTCGAACTCGCGGCGCATCTCATTCTGATCGACCAGTCGCACTCCCTCGCGGCGGAACCGCTTGCGCGTGGCCGGGTCGACGCCGTTTTCGGCCGCCACCAGGATCCGTGTCAGGCCGATCGATCGGGCGTGGTCGACCAGGACCGCTACCCGCTCGGGCGTAATCCGTGCCTGCTCCACGATGAATGCATAGGCACGGCCCGGGTCCTGCCGGTGCCGCAGCACCAGCTCGATCGGTCGGACTGCCGGCGAGGCGCTGGAAGGCCGGTAGCCGCGCGCCTCGAACCAGGCCAAGGCGAGCTCTCGCACGGGCACGGCCCGGTCGGCCGCGGCCGCACCGGGGCCGGCCGCGCGGGCAATGGACGTGCGGTCCGCGAGCGCCACTGCCGATGCCGGCAAAGTCATCGGCGGTGCGGCAGCAGCCGCTGACCGCGCTGCCGGCATCGGCGGCAAAGGAAAGAGGGTGTCGGGCGCGGTGCTGACGTTGGTCGGCTCCTCCAGCTGCCGGCGTGCCGCGGCGGCGACCGACCCCTCTTCGCCGGCCAGCAGATCGTCCAGGTCCAGCACCTCGACGGCGGAGGCGAGGTGGGCCAGCGGAAGCGCCGAGGTCTCGCCGCCGTCGGCAGCGGCCGCCTGGTCCGCCAGCCGCTTGCGTCGGAGCCGCGCGAGCGCGATCCGGCGGCGCACCAGCAGCGCCAGGGCGATCGCAAGCAGCGCGAGCGAGGTCGCGAGGATCAATGGGTTGATGTTGAGTATGGCTCGCAGCATCGCAACCCGGTTGCGGCACGGCGCCCAGGCCGGCCCAACCGCACCGAGGCGGATTGTCGCAAATGGCGTCCTTTGGTGCACCAGAGCGTCGGATCGGCCATGTCGCCCTCGGGATCCAGCCCCGTAGAATCGGACCCAATCCTCCTCTGGTGGACGATGACCCTCGCCGTCGTTCGAAGCCGTGCGCTGTCCGGGATGTTCTCACCCGAAGTCACGGTGGAAGTCCATCTCGCCAACGGTCTTCCTTCGTTCACTCTGGTCGGCCTGCCCGAGGCGGAGGTCAGGGAGGCGCGGGAGCGGGTTCGCGCAGCGCTGCAGAACTGCCGCTTCGATTTTCCGTCCCGGCGCATCACGGTCAACCTGGCGCCGGCGGACCTGCCCAAGGAATCCGGCCGGTTCGATCTGCCGATCGCGATCGGAATCCTCGCTGCGACCGGGCAGGCGCCCGCCCGGGTGCTGGAGCGATTCGAGTTTGCCGGCGAGCTGTCACTGTCGGGCGAGTTGCGACCGATACTCGGCACGCTGGCGATGACCTTCGCCGTGTCCAAGAGCGCCGGCAATCGTCAGTCGCCCCGCGCTTTCATTCTGCCGCTCGACAATGCGGACGAGGCGGCGCTGGTCTCCGAGATTGCGATCCTCCCGGCCCGCACATTGCTCGATGTCGTGGCTCACTTGAATCACGAGGCGGGAGATCCGCAGGCCACGCGGATCGAACCGCATATGGCGAACGTGCGCCTGACGCCTCCGTCGTATCCGGACTTATTCGACGTCAAGGGACAGGCGGCAGCCAAGCGTGCGCTGGAAATCGCGGCGGCCGGAGGCCACAGCGTGCTGATGGTCGGCCCGCCGGGCACCGGCAAGTCGATGCTGGCCCAGCGCTTTGCCGGACTTCTGCCGCCCATGACTGCGGACGAGGCCCTCGAGTCAGCGGCGGTGCTCAGCCTGGTCGGGCAATTTGCCCCGCAGCGCTGGGCCACCCGGATGTTCCGCTGCCCGCATCACACGGCCAGCGCGATCTCGCTGGTCGGCGGCGGCAGCAACCCGATGCCCGGAGAAATATCGCTGGCCCACGACGGCGTGCTCTTTCTGGACGAGTTGCCCGAGTTCGACCGGCGGGTGCTCGAGGTGATGCGCGAGCCGCTGGAGACGGGCCGCATCACGATCTCACGCGCCGCACGCCACGTCGACTACCCGGCCCACTTTCAGCTCCTGGCCGCGATGAATCCGTGCCCCTGCGGCTACTTCGGTCACAAGACGATCGCGTGCCGCTGCACGCCGGAGATGGTGGCGCGTTACCAGGACCGGATCAGCGGCCCGCTGCTGGATCGGATCGACATGCGGGTCGAGGTGCCGTCGCTTTCCGAGGACGAACTCGTTTCGATGCCGGACGGCGAGCCGACCCGCTATGTCGCCGAACGCGTGAAGCGCGCGTACGAAATCGCGCTCGATCGACAGGGCAAGCGCAACGACGAGCTGCAGGCGGGCGAAATCGAGCGGATCAGCCGCCCGGCCGGTCCGGTCAAGCAACTGCTGCACGCGGCCAGCACGCGGCTGGGCTGGTCGGCGCGTGCCTATCACCGGGTGCTGAAAGTGGCACGCACGATCGCCGATCTGAGCGGCGTCGAGGAGCTCGCCACCGAGCATGTCGGCGAAGCGATCCAGTACCGCCGCTCGCTGCGCGAAACCTGAGGCACGGCCCACCTACGAGGTGCTGGAACCCAGCTTGCGCTCGGGCCGGAGCGACCGGGTGCGGTGGAGCGAGGTCAGCACGCGCGAGCCCCCGTGATGGCGAAGCGCGTAACGCGAGCGGAACCGCACCCGGTCGCTCCGGCCCGAGCGCAAGCGGCGCACGTGCTCCGATCCGTCAACTGCCGCCGGACGGCGGAAACGAGAACTCGGGCCCTTTGCTGGCCGCATCCGGCCAGCGCTGCATCACGGCCTTGTAATGGGTGTAAAAGCGCACCGCTTCCATCCCGTACGCATGCGCCTCGCCGAACAGGCTTCGCTTCCAGCCCCCGAACGAATAAAAAGCCATCGGCACCGGGATCGGCACGTTGATGCCGACCATCCCCGCCTGCACGTGGCGGGTGAAGGCACGAGCGCTGGCGCCGTCGCGCGTGAACAGCGCCGCCCCGTTGCCGTACTCGTGCGCGTTGACCAGTTCCATCGCTGCAGCCAGGTCCGGAACGCGCACGACCGACAGCACCGGCCCGAAAATCTCCTCCCGATAGATCCGCATCTCGGGGCGAACCTGATCGAACAGGCATGCCCCCAGGAAAAACCCCCGCTCGCGCCCCGGCACGACCAGGCCGCGGCCATCGACCACCAGCTGCGCGCCCTGCTCCACGCCGGACTGCACGCAGGCCTCGACCGCGGCCCGGTGGGACTGGGTGATCAGTGGCCCCATTTCGCTGGCCGGGTCCGATCCATCGCCCACGCGCAGCGCCCGTGCACGAGCCTCCAGCCGCGGCACCAACGCATCAGCCGCGGATCCGACCGCGATGACCACCGACACCGCCATGCAACGCTCGCCGGCAGCGCCGTAGGAGGAGCCAATCGCCGCGTCGACCACCTGATCGAGGTCGGCGTCGGGCAGCACGACCATGTGGTTCTTGGCGCCGCCCAGCGCCTGCACGCGCTTGCCATGGCGCACGCCCTCGCAGTGAACGGTCTCGGCAACGCGCGTGGATCCGACGAAGCTCACCGCTGCCACGTCCGGATGCCGCAGCAGCGCGTCGACCGCCGCTTTGTCGCCTTGCACGACATTGAACACGCCGTCAGGCAACCCGGACTCGCTCAGCCACTGCGCCAGCAGCAGCGAGGCCGATGGGTCACGCTCGGACGGCTTCAGCACGAAGGCGTTGCCGCAGGCGATCGCCAGCGGGAACATCCACATTGGAACCATTGCAGGGAAATTGAACGGCGTGATGCCGACCACCACGCCCAGCGGCTGGCGCAGCGAGAACTGATCGACGCCGGCGGCCACCTGGTCCGAATGCTCGCCTTTGATCAGCTGCGGGATGCCGGTCGCGAATTCGACGACTTCGAGCCCGCGCGCGACTTCCCCCAGCGCATCCGACAGCAGCTTGCCCTGCTCGCGCGTGATCACCTGCGCCAGCGCCTGCTGGCGCTGTCCGACCAGTTCGCGGAAGCGGAACAGCACCCGCGCCCTGCGCCCCGCAGGAAGCTGCGACCAGGACTCGAAGGCCCGCCGGGCCGCGGCCACCGCCGAGGCGACCTCGCTTTCGCCGGCCAGCCGTACGCGCGCCACCACCTCGCCGCGGGCCGGATCGAACACATCGCCGATGCGCGCCGAGGGGTCGCCGTTATCGAAACGTCCTCCGATCCAATGAACGATGTCAGCGACGTTCGGTTCGGTCCTGCCCATCGCTCACCCCTTTTGCGCCGCCTTCGCGCGGGGACACCTCCGCGCTCGTCTGCCCGGCCTAGCCCACCGGCGAACGGCGAGCCGGCGGCCTGGACTCGACCGACTTTTTCCTTGCCCGATGCGGTCGCTTCTTGCCGTAGCTGCCGTTGTAGATCTTGCCGCGCCGGGTGCGCAGATCGCCCTTGCCCATTGCCGTCTCCGACTCCGTTGCCGATGCGAGCTATTCTATTCGGATCGGGCCCCGGAACCGTCGCGCGTGCCAGAATTGCGTACCTGAAGCCGGAGCACGCGCGATGGCATTGGTGGTGTTCCGATCCAAGGCGGCGGCCGAAATCTTCATGTTTGCCGAGACCGCGCGGCGGCTGCTTCAGATCGTCGGCAAGGCCGATTCCGAGCGCGGCGTGATCCGCGCTGCCGAAACAGCCGACGCGCTGAGCCGGCTGGTCGCCGCGGTCGAGCAGGAGAAAGCGCAGTTGCAGCAGGAGCGCGCGCGCCAGGACCTGGATGAGCGCGCCGGCGATGCCCATGGCGAGAGGGTCTTGCCGGTCACGCTCGGCCAACGCGCCTTTCCGCTGATCGAGATGCTGCGCGCGGCCCAGCGCAAGCAGGTCGACGTCACGTGGGGCGTTTGAGCCGCGCATGGACCTGTCGATGAGCCGGGCGAGCGAACCCGGCGTGCCGGCCAGCTCGGCGCTGGTTCGGCGTGCCTATCGCCGCCAGTTGCTGATCGGCGCGCTGGCGCTCGCGATGCTGGCATTTGCGACCCTGGTGCTGCTGGTGGAAGTGCAGCTGAACGAGGAGGTCGAGGCACGCTACCAGCAGGCGATTTCGATCGCGCTGCAGAGCCTCGATGCGCATCACCTGGACTCGGTCAGCGCATCGGTTTCGGCGCGGGCACGGCAGGCGACCGAGCACAGCCGGTTCCTGAACCTGATCGCGCGCTACACGCTGGCACTCGTGACCCTGCTCGCGGTCTCGTTCGGCAGCGTGTTCGGCGTGCTGATGTGGCGCGCGCAGACGGCGAGCCGGGAGGTGATGGCCGCGCTGGACCGGATGGCCCGCGAGGACGGCCTGACCGGGATCACCAACCGGCGCGGGCTGGACGAGGGGCTGACGATCGAAGTGGCGCGGGCGCGGCGCAGCGGCCTGGACCTGACCGTGGTGATGCTGGATCTGGATCACTTCAAGCGCTACAACGACCGTCGCGGCCACGGCGCCGGTGATTCGCTGCTGCGAAACGCGGCCCAGGCGTGGCGCCGCCAGTTGCGGCCGACCGACCTGCTGGCCCGCTACGGCGGGGAGGAATTCACGCTGGTGCTGGCAGCGTGCGACGCCGACGCAGCCTGCCAGCTGATCGAGCGCCTGCGTCCGCTGATGCCCGACCGGCAGACGTTCTCCGCGGGCGTGGCAACCTGGGAACAGCACGAGTCACCGGAGCAACTACTGGGGCGCGCGGACCGGGCGCTGCTGGTGGCCAAGAAGCAAGGGCGTAACCGGACGATCGTGTCCGGACGCGAATCGCAGATGACGCTGCCGCTGCAGACCGCCTTGGGAACCTGAGTCGGCCGCGCCAATCCGGTGGCGTATGCCGATCGGATGATGCGCGAGCGCTTTCCGGCTTTTTCGGCAGCCCGTTCGGCGGCCTGAGGCGCGAATCGGCGCGATGCTATCCGGCCAGCGTCGCCACGCCCAGCGCGGCGAACACGGCCGCCGATACGATCCGCACGGCCTTGAACGGAATGCGGTCAGACGCGACGTGACCGAGAAAGACCGCCGGCACGTTGGCCAGCAGCATGCCGGTCGTGGTACCGGCCACCACCGCAAGCAGCGACGGGTACTTGGCGGCCAGCATCACGGTTGCCACCTGGGTCTTGTCGCCGATTTCCGCAATGAAGAAGCTGACGAGCGTAACCGTGAACGCGCGGGCATGCCCGGTCGTCTTCGGCCCCCCCTCGTCGAGGAGGGAATCGGGCTTCAGCGCCCACAGCGCTGCCAGCAGGAAGGAAAGGCCCAGCGATATCTTGAGCAGGTCCGGCCGCAGCGCCTGCCGCAACAAGACTCCGACATAAGCGGCCACCGTGTGATTGGCCAGAGTGGCCAACCCGATTGCCGACACGATGGTCCATGGCCGCTGGAAGCGGGCCGCCAGCACGATGGCCAGCAACTGCGTCTTGTCGCCGATCTCGTTGACGGCGATCGTCGCCGCGGATATCAGGAAGTCGCGCGTAGGACAGTCTTGACGAGAGCTGATTCAGGCCAGGCTCGGCGCGAGCCAGCGTTCCAGTTCCGAGGGTTCGACGGCGCGCCGGCGCGCCAGATCCTCCAGCTGATCGCGGCCGATCGGCCCGACGTTGAAGTAGCGCGCCTGCGGATGCGCAATGTAGAAGCCCGCTACCGAAGAAGCCGGCGTCATCGCGAAATTCTCGGTCAATCCCATACCGATCTGCTGCGCCTCCAGGACCTCGAACAGTCGCCGCTTCACCGAGTGCTCCGGACACGCCGGGTAGCCCGGCGCCGGCCGGATGCCCTGGTAGGCCTCGGCGATCAGCTGGCCCTGATCCAGGCGTTCGGCCGACGCGTAGCCCCACAGCTCGCGCCGCACGCGCTCGTGCATCAACTCGGCCAGCGCCTCGGCCAGCCGGTCGGCCAGCGCCTTCAGCATGATCACGTTGTAGTCGTCGTGCTCGGCCGCAAGACGCTTTTCCTGCTGCTCCAAGCCGGCGCCGCCGGTTACCGCGAACATCCCGATGTGATCTGCCACGCCCGAGTCCTTTGGCGCCACGTAATCGGCGAGCGACTGGTTCGGGTTGGGCACCCCGTCGATTACCGGCTTGGCCGTCTGCTGGCGCAGTCCGTACCAGACCATCATCGGCTCGCGGCGCGATTCGTCCGCGTAGATCTCGATGTCCTCGCCCACCGCGTTGGCCGGATATAGGCCCACCACCGCGTGCGCGGCAAGCCACCGCCCGGCGATCACCTTGTCGAGCAGCGCGCGTGCGTCCTTCAGCAGTGCGCGCGCCTGCGGGCCGACCGTCGGATCGTCCAGAATCTTCGGATACGGACCGGCCAGGTCCCAGGTCTGCAGGAACGGGCCCCAGTCGATGTAGCGGGCCACCTGGGCCAGGTCCACGTTGCGCATCGGCCGGCGACCCAGGAACGTCGGCCGCGTCGGCCGGAAGCCGCTCCAGTCGATCCGGGTCGCGTTGGCGCGCGCCTTGGCGAGCGAGATAATCTCCGGCCCACGCCGCCCGGCATGCTGCTCGCGCACCCGCACATACTCGGCTCGCAAGTCGGCCAGATACTTGACCGAGCGTTCGGGTGTCACCAGCGCCTGGCACACCGACACCGAACGGCTCGCATCCGAGACATACACGACCGCTCCGTCGTAGTGGGGGGCAATTTTCACGGCCGTGTGCACGCGCGAGGTGGTGGCGCCGCCGATCAGCAGCGGGATCGAGAAGCTCTGCCGCTTCATCTCGCGCGCCACGTGCGCCATTTCCTCGAGCGACGGCGTGATCAGGCCGCTCAGGCCGATCATCGCCGCGCCGCACTCGCGAGCGGTCTGCAGGATCTTCTCGGCCGGCACCATGACGCCGAGGTTGATGACCTCGAAGTTGTTGCACTGGAGCACGACAGCGACGATGTTCTTGCCGATGTCGTGCACATCCCCTTTGACCGTCGCGATCACGACCTTGTGGCGCGCGGACAGACCGCCGCCCGATGCCGCCTTCTGCGCCTCGATGAAGGGCACCAGGTGCGCCACCGCCTGTTTCATCACGCGGGCCGACTTCACGACCTGCGGCAGGAACATCTTGCCGGCGCCGAACAGGTCGCCGACCACGTTCATGCCGTCCATCAGCGGACCCTCGATCACCTCGATCGGGCGCCCGCCGCGCGCTTCGACCTCGAGTCGGGCTTCCTCGGTGTCCTCCAGCACGAACTGTGTGACGCCGTGCACCAGCGCATGCACCAGGCGCTGCGCGACCGGCGTCTCGCGCCAGGCCAGATCCTCCTCGCGCACGCGTCCCTCCTTCTTCAGCCCCTCGGCGAACTGGACCAGCCGCTCCCCGGCGTCGGGCCTGCGGTCCAGCACCACGTCCTCGACCCGCTCGCGCAAGTCAGGGTCGATGTCTTCGTACACTCCCAGCTGGCCGGCATTGACGATGCCCATCGTCAGGCCAGCGCGGATCGCGTGATAGAGGAACACCGTGTGGATGGCCTCGCGCACGTGGTCGTTGCCGCGAAACGAAAATGACACGTTGGATACGCCGCCACTGCAATGCACGCCGGGCAGGTGCTGCCGGATCCAGTGCACCGCGCGGATGAAGTCGACCGCGTAGCGGCTGTGCTCCTCGATGCCTGTGGCGATCGCGAAGATGTTCGCATCGAACACGATGTCCTCGGCGGCGAAGCCCGCCGGTCCGGTCAGCAGCTCGTAGCAGCGGTGGCAGATCGCCACCCGGCGCTCGAAGGTGTCCGCCTGACCCTGCTCGTCAAAAGCCATCACGATGACCGCAGCCCCGTAGCGGCGGGCCAGCCGCGCCTGGCGCAGGAATTCGGCCTCACCCTCCTTGAGCGAGATCGAATTGACGATGCACTTACCCTGCACGCACTTCAGCCCCGCTTCGATAACGCTCCACTTGGAGCTGTCGATCATCAGCGGAACGCGCGCGATATCGGGTTCGGAGGCGATCAGATTCATGAACCGCCGCATCGCCTCGGGCGAATCCAGCATCGCCTCGTCCATATTCACGTCGATCATCTGGGCGCCGTTTTCGACCTGCTGGCGCGCGACCGAAACCGCCTCCTCGAAGTGCCCGTTCAGAATCAGGCGCGCGAACTGGCGCGAGCCGGTCACGTTGGTGCGCTCGCCGACGTTGACGAACAGCGTCTCGGGTCCGATGTTCAGCGGCTCCAGACCGGCCAGCCGCAACTGCGACGCGATCACCGCCACCTTGCGCGGCGCAAGGCCCGACACCGCCTGCGCGACAGCGCGGATGTGCTCGGGCGTGGTGCCGCAGCAGCCACCGACCAGGTTCACGAATCCGCTGCGTGCGAACTCGGCCAGCAGGCTCGAGGTGACGTCGGGCGTCTCGTCGAAGCCCGTGTCCGACATCGGATTGGGCAGGCCAGCGTTCGGGTAGACGCTGACGAACACGTCCGCCTTGGCCGACAGCTCCTCGATGTACGGGCGCATCAGCGCCGCGCCCAGCGCACAATTGATGCCTACGGCCAATGGCCGCGCGTGCCGCACCGAGTTCCAGAAGGCTTCCACGGTCTGGCCCGACAGCAGCCGGCCCGAGGCATCCGTCACCGTGCCGGAGATGATCAGAGGCACGCGCGCGCCGCGCCGCTCGAATTCCTGCTCGATCGCAAAGATCGCCGCCTTGGCGTTCAAGGTGTCGAATATCGTCTCGATCAGCAGCAGATCGACCGCACCGTCCAGCAGCCCGCGTGCCTGCTCGCCGTAGGCCTGCACCAGCTCGTCGAAGCTGACGTTGCGCGCACCCGGATCGTTCACGTCGGGCGAGATCGAGGCCGTCCGCGGCGTCGGCCCCAGCGCGCCGGCCACGAAGCGCGGCGCGCTGTCCGACGCATAGGCTTCGCAGGCGCGGCGCGCGATGCGCGCCGCTTCCACGTTCATCTCGTAGGCGAGGTCGCCCAGCCCGTAGTCCAGCTGTGCGATCCGGTTGGCCCCGAACGTATTGGTCCCGATGATGTCGGCGCCGGCGGCCAGGAACTGCGCGTGGATGTCCTCCAGCACCTCCGGGCGGGTGAGTTGCAGCAACTCGTTGTCGCCCTTCAGGTCGACCGGATGCGCCGCGAAGCGGGGCGTGCGGTCGCGGCCGCGAAACTCGTCCTCGCTCAGCTTCAACCGCTGGATCATCGTGCCCCTCGGTCCATCCAGGATCACGATGCGGCGGGTGAGCAGGTCGCGCAGTCGGGCTTCGGTGTCGGGCAAATCAGTCTCGCAGCCGGGGGAGGATGGATCCGATTGTATCGGGGCGTGCTTTACCCGCCTTCGCGCGGCCCTCCTTCTCGCGGTGCGTTTCGGAGGGGAACCGCGCTTCGGCGGGCAGGCGCTACCGCGGCCCAGCTACCGGGCTGCGTTGAGGGGAGATGTGACGCCCCGCGCTCGCTGGCGCCGACGCCGCGGGCGGGCTTGCCCGCCGAAGCGCTCCGCGCGAAGGCGGGTCAGTGCATCGCCAGCGGCTGCGTCATCAAGCCGGCGTAACCGGCCAGGAAGGCGTCGAACTCGTCGAAGGTCGGCTCAGTCGACATCAGCTCGTCGACATCGCGCTTGAAGTGCTCCGCCTGCGGGCCGTCCAGGAAGATCTCGCGCCGCATGCCCTTGTCCATGATCTCGAAGCCGCCGGCCGGGTGCACCAGGGCGTCCCCGAAATCGGAGAATTCGAGCACGCAGAAATTCGAGCTGTTGTACAGCATGTTCATATGCAATCCCTAACGCCGTGCCCGCCCCGGCGGTGGACTCTGACCCCGGACGTCCGAGGGTCAAGCGGCACACACATCCTTGTTTCTAATATCGGACCATCGGGGCCTGTTCTCAAGTGGCGGAGGTCATCTGAGAGTGAGTGCACGCTATACTATGGCACCCGTTACGTCGAGACGGAGCACAATGCGGCGGCGCCAGACTCGATGGAGGTTCGGATGAATCGGCCGGTTGCGGTGGTGGCCGGGGCCGGGCCCGGGCTGGGACGCGCGCTCGCGCAGCGTTTCATCCAGGGCGGCATGCGCGTGGCCGTGCTGGCGCGCGAGGCGTCCCGCCTGAACGCGCTGGCCGCGGCGATCGGCCCCGACGTGCGGCCACTCGTTTGCGACCTCGCCGACCCGGATGCGGTCGGCGCCACCTTCGACCGCGTGGATCGTGAGCTTGGAACGCCGCAGTGCGTGATCTTCAACGCCGGAACGTATCGTCCCGGTGCGGTGCTCGAGGTCACGCCGCAGGATTTTCTGCAGTGCTGGCTGATCGGCTGCTACGCCGGTTTCCTGGTCGGGCAGCAGGCGGCGCGACGCATGGTCGACCGCGGCGGCAGCATCCTGTTCACCGGCGCTACCGCATCGCTTCGCGGCAGTGCCCGCTTCGTGAACCTCGCTTCGCCGAAATTCGCGCTGCGCGCACTGGCGCAGAGCATGGCCCGCGAGCTCGGCCCGCGCGGCGTGCACGTCGCACACGTGATCATCGACGGGCAGATCCGCGCGCCCGGAGGGCAGCGAGCCGACCCGTCGGGCGCGGCGGACGCCCAGCTGGAACCGTCCGCGATCGCTGAGTCCTACTGGCAGCTGCACGCGCAACCGCGCAGCGCCTGGACGCTGGAACTCGACCTGCGGCCCTGGGTCGAGCGGTTCTAGTATTCGGGGCTGCGCGTTGGACGGCTACGCGAGGAACAGCCGGTACGCCGGGTGGCCGCTCTCCTCCCAGTAGCGGTAGCCGAGCGTCGACAGGAAACGCCTCAGCGCCGCCTTTTCTCCGCGCGGCACCTGCAGCCCGACCAGGATGCGACCGTAGTCCGCGCCCTGGTTGCGATAGTGGAACAGCGAGATATTCCACTCGGGCGACATCGAGCTGAGGAAGCGCATCAAGGCGCCGGGCCGCTCGGGAAATTCGAACCGATACAGCAACTCGTCCTGGGCGAGCGGCGAGCGGCCGCCGACCATGTGGCGCAGGTGCAGCTTGGCGAGCTCGTCGTCGGTCAGGTTCAGCGCGGCGAAGCCCGCGCGCCTGAACACGCGCGCCAGCCGGTCGGCTTCGTCCCTGCGCGCAATTTGCACGCCCACGAAGATGTGGGCCACCGCGCTGTCGGCGATCCGGTAGTTGAATTCGGTCACGTTGCGATTGCCGACCAGCGCGCAGAAGCGCTTGAACGAGCCGCGCTGCTCGGGAATCGTCACCGCGAACACGGCCTCGCGCTGCTCGCCGACCTCGGCCCGTTCAGCTACGAAGCGCAGCCGGTCGAAATTCAGGTTGGCGCCACTGGCGATCGCAACCAGCGTGCGGCCGGCGAGCCGCTCGCGTTCCACGTACGCCTTGCAGCCGGCCACCGCCAGCGCTCCGGCCGGCTCGAGCACCGCGCGCGTGTCCTGGAACACATCCTTGATCGCTGCGCACAGCGCATCGGTGTCGACCGTGATGATCTCGTCGACGTGCTGCCGGCACAGTCGAAACGTCTCCTCGCCGACCAGGCGCACCGCGGTGCCGTCGGAGAACAGGCCCACGTCATGCAGCTGCACGCGCCGGCCCGCCTGCAGCGAGCGTGCCATCGCGTCCGAGTCAGTGGTCTGCACGCCGACCACGCGAATCTCCGGCCGCACCGCCTTCACGTAGGTAGCCACTCCCGAGATCAGGCCGCCGCCTCCGACCGGCACGAAGATCGCGTGGATCGGGCCCTGGCCGTCGGGGTGGTGCTGTCTGAGGATCTCCATCGCGACGGTGCCTTGGCCGGCGATCACGTCCGGGTCGTCGAAGGGGTGCACGAAGGTCAGCCGACGGCGCCCCTGCAACTGCATCGCCCGCGCGTACGCGTCCGAGTAGGAGTCGCCGTGCAGCTCGACCTGGGCCCCGCGCGCACGCACCGCATCGACCTTCACCTGCGGGGTGGTGACCGGCATCACGATCACGGCACGGCAAGCCAGCTGTTGCGCGGCCAGCGCGACTCCCTGCGCGTGATTGCCGGCCGAGGCGGCGATCACGCCGCGCCGGCGCTCGGCCGCATCCAGTTTGACCATCCGGTTGTAGGCTCCGCGCAACTTGAAGCTGAACACCGGCTGCAGGTCCTCGCGCTTCAGCAGCACCCGGTTGCCCAGACGGTCCGAAAGCCCGGGCGCCAGATCCAGCGCGCTTTCGATGGCGACGTCGTATACGCGCGCGTTCAGCACGCGGCACAGGTAGTCTTGGGCCGTCATCGGCCGGTCTCCCCGAAAAGGGCGCCTGGAACGCGGCCCCCCGCGGCCGCATCGCGGGATTGTGCCTGTGATCGGCGCGTCCGGCGCCCGCGCCATGGCACTCGATGCGTTCTTCGTCGTGAACGCCCCGATCGACGTCGACGATGCACCGCCTGCACCATACAGACCCACGGTCGACCCGATCGAAGCATCCGCGAATACAGGCTTCGAAGGCGTCGCCACCCTTGTTGCTCCGGCGAATGCCTTATTGGCGGCCATATCACCATCCGATCGGCCTCCCACGCACGACCAAATCGCGGCTTACCCGAAGCCGTCCGAAAGGACGAACCGCGAAGCCCGAACACCGATGCTCCGCCTGCCGCGCCGTGCACCGAAGCATCATCGGCGCGCCCCGCACTGCGGCGGGTGATCTGTGCCGTTTTGCTCTACACTTCGCGCCCCCCGCTTCGACTGCCCACAATGGACCCAGCGCTGCTGCCGGTCACCGTCCTGACCGGCTTTCTCGGTGCAGGCAAGACGACGCTGCTGAACCGCATCCTGGCGCAGCCGCACGGGCAACGCATCGCGGTGATCGAGAACGAATACGGACCCGAGGGCATCGATCACGAGCTGCTGATCACCGAGACTCGCGAGCAGATCGTCGAGATGAACAACGGTTGCCTGTGTTGTACCGTGCGCGGCGATCTGGCACGGATCCTGGTCGAGCTGCGCGACAAACGTGAGGCGGGCCAAGCGCGCTTCGAGCGGGTGATCGTCGAGACCACCGGCATCGCCAATCCCGGTCCGGTTGCGCAGACCTTTTTTCTCGATGAGGATGTGGCCCGCTATTACCGCCTCGACGGCGTCGTCACGATCGTCGACGCCAAGCACGGTCACGCGACGCTGGATGCGCAGCCGGAGGCCCAGAGCCAGGTCGGGTTCGCCGACCGGATCCTGTTGTCAAAGTCCGACCTGGTCGAAGCGGACGAAGTCGATTCGCTGCGCGCGCGCCTGGTCCGGATGAACCCGCGCGCTCCGATCCGCATCGCGCAGATGGGCGAGGTCGCGCTGAACGAGGTGCTGGACATTCAGGGCTTCAGACTGGATCCGATCCTTCAGCTCGATCCGGATTTCCTGGCGTCCGAGGCGACCGACCCGTCCGCGCGTGGCCACGTGCATGGCCACGACCGCGACCGTCGCTCGGGCAACGGCAGCGATCGCGACGATCTCGACCACGGCGAACACGATGGCGAACATGGGGACGGCGATGCGGGTGGACATGGCGATGCGCACGCCCGCGCTTCGGCCCACGACGATGCGGTGCAGGCGTTCGTGTTTCGTTCGAGGCGCCCTTTCGCGCCGGCGCGGCTCGAGGAGTACCTCGGCGCCCTGACACAGGTTTACGGGCAGGACCTGCTTCGGTATAAAGGCGTCCTTTTTATGAGCGGCTCCCCGCGGCGCCAGATTTTGCAGGGAGTGCACATGGTGATTGCTGCAGAACCCGGACGCCCCTGGAGCAGGGACGAGCGGCCGGGCAGCACGATCGTGTTCATAGGACGCAAACTGCCCCGGGAAGCGATTCTTAAGGGGCTCGAGGCCTGCCTGGCCCACTAGGGCGCCGGGGCGCGGGCAAGAAAAGGTTGAATCCGATGATTTCAAAAGTGAAGGCGCCGGCGCGGCCGAAGACCGCAGCGAAAAGGACCGGCAAGGCCGCCAAAGCGGTCGCCCGCAAGGTCAGCAAGCCGGTTTCCAAGCCGGCGCGGCATGCGATCGCCAAACCGGCAGCCAAATCCGCCAAGCAGAAACCCACCCGGTCGACAGCCGTCGCGACGAAGGCAGCGGTCAGGACAGTCGCGCCACCCAAGGCTCCGGTGGCGGTCACCAGGCCCGCCGCAGTCAAACCCGCCACGGCCAAGCCCAAAACCACCGTCGCCGTAGTGCCGGCGCCTTCACCGGAAATCGCCACCCCGACTCCGAAGTCGGCGGCGCGGCCCGTGCACAGTGTCAGCCCGAAGGACCTGGCGGCGGCGCATGAATACCTGCTGACCCGCTCGTCGGGTCGCAGCGAAGAGCCGGTGATCGTGCGTGGCCGGCGGCTTCCGACCGAAGAGCAGCTGCTGCGGATGCCCGAGGCCGAATACATGAACGAGGACCAGCTCGCCTTCTTCAAGTACCAGCTGCAGCAGATGGAACGCGAGCTGCTGACGAACGCGGACGAAACGACCGAGCATCTGCGCGAAACCGTGATCGTCCCTGATCCGGCCGATCGAGCCACGATCGAAGAGGAGCACGCGCTGGAGTTGCGCACCCGCGACCGCGAACGCAAGCTGCTGAAAAAGGTCCAGTCGGCCCTGCAGCGGATCGAGTCGGGCGAGTACGGTTTCTGCGAAGAAACGGGCGACCCGATCGGCATTCCCCGGCTGCTGGCCCGGCCGACAGCGACACTCTCTCTGGAGGCGCAGCAGCGCCGCGAGATGAAGCAGAAGCTGTTCGGCGATTAGGCTCGTCGCCTCCCTCTACCTTCAGGCAGAGGGGCCGGGCTACGTACGGCGAAGCCGGGGCTGAGGGCCCCCGTGAACTTTCCTGGCTAACTTAATGACCCGGGGCCGGGGCAGGGCTGGCCGCCACAGCCTCCTTCGGCTTGACCGTATCGACCGGGCGCCCCTGCAGGAAGTTGACCGCCTGCTTAAGCTGAAAGTCCTCGGCCGAGCCAAATTCGTAGCGATGGGGCCCGGCGATCGGGTGGGGCGCGGTCGCACCTTCTTCCTTGTCCGTGGCCGTGGCGTTCTGCTGCTCAGTGGCCTTGACCGCTTCGAGCGCCGCCGCGTTCTGGTTTTCCAGATGGTGGGCCAGATCGGCCTCGCGCACGTTCAGACCGGCGAAATTGCCCTCTGGGGTGTCGTCGACCTGCATATCCGGGGTGATGCCCTGGGCCTGAATCGAGCGGCCGCTGGGCGTGTAATAACGCGCCGTGGTCAGCTTGATCGCGGTCGGATTGTCCCGGTCGTTGCGGATCGGAATGATCGTCTGAACCGAGCCCTTGCCGAAGGTCTGAGTGCCGATCAGCGCCGCCCGCTTGTGGTCCTGCAGAGCGCCGGCCACGATTTCGGAGGCCGAAGCGCTCGCTCCATTGACCAGAACGACCAGCGGCACGGACTTGACCTGCGCGGGCAGGTGCGCCAGTGCGTCATCGCCATGCGTGCGCTGGTAATCGGACGGGTTCGCCGCGTAGCGGCGGTGCGCGTCCTCGGTGCGACCCTCCGTGGTCACCACGGTCGAATCGGGCGGCAGGAAAACGGCCGACACGCCCACCGCCGCGTGCAGCAGACCGCCCGGATCGTTGCGAAGATCCAGCACGATGCCCTTCAGCGGCCCCTGCTTGTACATATCCGCGAGTTGCTTGGCCAGGTCATCGACCGTGCGTTCCTGGAACTGCGTGATCCGCACGAAGGCGTAGCCCGGCTCGAGAACTTTCGACTTGACCGACTGCACCCGGATCACGTCGCGCATCAGCTTGACCTCGAGCGGGGCGTTTTCGCCCTTGCGCACCAGCGTCAGCGTGATCGGCGTCTTCGGCTTGCCGCGCATCAGCTTGATCGCGTCGCCCAGTGCCATGCCTCGCGTGAACTTGTCGTCGATCTTGATGATCAGGTCACCGGCTCGAATGCCGGCACGCGCGGCCGGGGTGTCGTCGATCGGGGCAATCACGCGCACGGCGCCGTCCTCGGCACCGACCTCGATGCCCAGCCCGCCGAACTCGCCCTGCGTTCCAACCTGCAGGTCCTTGAAGGCGTCGGCGTCCAGGAATGCGGAGTGCGGGTCCAGACCGGCCAGCATGCCGGAGATCGCCTCCTGCATCAGCTTGCGATCCTCGACCGGCTCGACGTAGTTGGCCTTGATGGCGCCGAACACCTCGGTGAACTCGCGGATCTCCTCCAGCGGAATCGGGCCGTGCGTATCGCGGAAGGCATAGGCGGTCAAGCCATAGCTGATCGAGAGCCCGGCGATCGCTCCAATGCCCACCAGACTCCAACTGCGCAAACGTCCACCGCTCATGCCGCCTCCAGGCCAGGGGTTTGTCAGACTCGCTAAACTAGCGCGGACCCATCCACGCGAGCGGATCGAAAGGCTTGCCCTGATACCTCAATTCGAAGTATAGGCCGGAATCCTGGCTGCCTCCGGTGCTGCCGACCGCGGCAATGACCTCCCGCGCCTGAACCGCGTCGCCGATGCCGCGCAGCAGCGTTTCGTTGTTGCCGTAGACCGACAAGAGCCCATCACCGTGATCCAGAATCATCAGGTTGCCAAAGCCACGCAGCCAGTCGGCGAATACGACCCGACCGGCGGCCACCGCGTGTACCTCGGCCCCAGCCGGCGCACGGATAAACAGCCCTTTCCAGGTGGGAGCGCCGGCCTGCGGCTGGCCGTCCTCGTCGCGGCGCGCGGCTCCGAAGCGTGCCCCCAATTGACCATCGACCGGCAGCTCCAGCTTGCCCAGCAGCGCGATGAAGGCTGCCGGGCTCGGTGCCCCACCGTGGGGCACGGCCGCCGCAGGCGGAGGGTGCGCGGGCGCATGCCGGCGTGCCTGTTCCGCGAGCAGGCGCGAAATCTGGTCGATCAAGGAACCGAGCCGAGCCTCGTCGTGCTCCAGCACCGCTACCGAGCGACGCTGGGTGGCGATTTCGAGCGAAAGGCGCGCCAGCGTGGCCTTGCGGGTGGCCTGTTGATTCAGCAACTGGGCCCGGCTCGATCCCTCCTCCGCCGCGATCGAGGCCAGCTCGGCCCTGCGGTCGCGCGATTGCGCCTCCAGCTCGACCAGCTCCTCGTGGCGCTGCCGAAGGTCGCCGATCTGGCGTAATTCCTCGTGTATCACGCGATCGATATACAGGCGCTCGCGGGCGGAGCTGCCGGGCGCAGCCCCATCGAGCAGCTCCTGCCACGGACGCCGACGTTCCAGGCTGAACCGGGTCCGGATCATCTGTCCGGCCGCCCGCTCGTGCGTACCCTGGCGCGATCGGGTGCTTCGCTGCCGCTCCTGCAGTGCGCTGATCTGCGCTTCGACCTGACGGCGCGACTGCGCCAGCTCGCGCAGGCGGCGATTGGCTGCGGAGATCGCCGTCTCTGACTCCGCCAGGGCATCGGATGCCTCCGAGTGCGCCGTCTCGGCCTCGGCCAGGCGCTTTTTCAACTGCGTCAGCCGCGCCCGCAGCTCGCGCTGCTCGCCCTGCAGCTGCTGCTTGCGCTGGGCGCTGACCGGAGCTCCCTCCGAATCCCGCGCGCCGGCCCCGCCGGCCGGGTGGGCCTTCTGGCCCACGGCACCGGCAGATGCCAGGCTCAGCGCAAGCGCCAGGCACGCTGCCCGGATGCGCATTCGATGTCCCCCCGGCGACTCAGGACACCAGGTAGAAGTGCCTGTTCGGCCGCAGCGCATCGTCCAGCTCGTACACGAGCGGAGCGCCGGTCGGAATGTTCAGCCCGACGATGTCGTCGTCGGACACTCGATCCAGGAACTTGACCAACGCCCGCAGCGAGTTTCCGTGCGCCGCGATCAGCACGCTGCGCCCACGCGACAGAGCAGGGGCAATCGAGTCGTTCCAGAACGGCACGACCCGGTCGACCGTGTCCCGTAGCGATTCGGTCAGCGGAACCTGTTCGGGCTGCAGCATGTGATAGCGCGGATCGCGCCCGCTCCAGCGCTCGTCGTCCACCGTCAGCGACGGAGGCTGTACCGAATACGAGCGGCGCCACAGGTGCACCTGCTCCTGGCCGAAACGCAACGCCGTTTCGTGCTTGTTCAGGCCCTGCAACGCGCCGTAGTGGCGTTCGTTCAGCCGCCAGGTGTGCACGACCGGGATCCACATCCGGTCCAGTCCGTCCAGCACGATCCACAGCGTGCGGATCGCGCGTCGCAGCACCGACGTATATGCAATGTCGAAGGCGAAGCCCTGCTCGCGCAGCAGCCGCGCGGCCCCGCGCGCCTCGCGCTCGCCCTCGTCGCTCAAATCGACGTCGGCCCAGCCGGTGAACCGGTCTTCCAGGTTCCACTGGCTCTGGCCATGTCGTAGCAGTACCAGCCGGTGGGTGCTCATCGACGCCCATTCTATAATCACGGCCCACACTCCATCTCGCTTTTCAAGTGCAGTTCTTTCTGGACAGGGTCAACCTGCTGCTGATCGCGATGGCCTGCCTCAGCGGCGGGTTTCTGCTATGGCCGCTGCTGCGCGACCGCGCGGGCGGGCCCAGCGTGACGACGCTGGCGGCCACGCAAATGATCAATTCGCGCCACGCGCAAGTGGTCGATGTGCGTCCGGCCGATCAGTTCGCGACCGGCTCGGTGCCCAATGCACGCAACATCCCGGCAGCAGAAATCGGCCAGCGCTGCAACGAACTGCGCAAGGATCGTCCCGTGATACTGGTGTGCGACCATGGCCGTACCGCCCATGGCGCCGCATCGAAGTTGCGGGCGAGCGGGGTCGGCGAGGTCTACGTGCTGGCCGGCGGAGTTGCGGCCTGGCGCCAGGCGGGCCTGCCGATCCGCAAATGACAGGCGGTTCGATGCCCGTACCGATACGCATGTACAGTACGGCAGTGTGTCCGTTTTGCATCCGAGCCGAGCGCCTTCTGTTGGCGCGCGGAGTCGGATCGATCGAGAAGCTGCGCGTGGACCTGGATCCGGCGCTGCGCGAGGAAATGATCCGGCAAACGGGGCGACGCACCGTGCCCCAGATTTTCATCGACGGTTTGCACGTCGGTGGCTTCGAGGAACTGGCTGAGCTGGATCGCGAAGGCAAACTGATGGGCCTGCTCCAACCCTGACGACGACGCCATGACACAGAATCCCACACCGACCGCCGCCGACGGCAACGCGCCCACCCCGGGCACCGTGTTCACCGTGCAGCGGATCTATCTGAAGGACGCGTCGCTCGAGATGCCGAACGCGCCGGGCATCCTGCTGGAGCAAAGCGCGCCGCAGGTCGATGTGCAGATGGATATCGGCAACGAGAAAGTCGCCGACGCGATCTTCGAGGTCGTGGTGCGGGTGACCGTGACCGCGCGGATCAAGGACAAGGTGCTGTTCCTGGTCGAAGCCAAGCAGGCCGGCATTTTCGAGGTGCGCGGACTGCCGGCCGAGCAGTTCGACCCGGTGCTCGGGATCGTTTGTCCCGGCATCGTCTACCCGTACCTGCGCGCGAACGTGGCCGATCTGGTCGGTCGCACCGGCCTGCCGTCCATCCATCTGGCCGAGATCAACTTCGAGGCGCTGTACCGGCAAAGGCTGGAGCAGAACGCGCGAACCCAGTCGCCGATCATCGTGCCGCCGGGCTCCAACATTCGGCAGTAGGACCGGGCGGAGACGAGGCGGGCACACCCGGGCTCGGATGCGCATCTCGATCCTCGGTGCCGGCGCCTGGGGCACCGCGCTCGCATGTGCGCTGGCGGGCCGCCGGGAAGTGACGCTGTGGGCGCGCAGTCCCGAGCACGTGCGGCAGCTGTGCCAGCAGCGCGTCAACGAGCGTTACCTGCCCGGCATCCGGCTGCCCGAATCGATCGTCGTCACCGGCGAATTGGAGCAAGCCGTCCGGTTCGCCGCCGGCGGCCTGGTTGCGCTCGCCACGCCCACCGCCGGGCTGCGACCGACTCTGCAGGCCTTGCGCGCGGCCGCCGATCTGCCGACCGTGGTGTGGCTGTGCAAGGGCTTCGAGCGCGAGAGCGGGATGCTGCCGCATCAGATCGTGGCCGACGAATTGCCGGGACATCAGGCTGGAGCGCTGTCCGGCCCTAGCTTCGCCGACGAAGTTGCGCGCGGCCTGCCGACGGCGCTGACCGTGGCGGGCAGCGCCGATTTGTGCGTGCAGGTCACGCGTGCCCTGCACGGCGATTCGCTGCGCATCTACTCCACTCAGGATGTGGTCGGAGTCGAGGTGGGCGGCGCGGTGAAGAACGTGATGGCGATCGGCACCGGTATCGCCGATGCACTCGGACTGGGCAACAACGCGAGGGCCGCGCTGATCACACGGGGATTGGCCGAGGCCACGCGCCTCGGCGTGGCGCTCGGCGGGCGCGCCGGCACGTTCACCGGCCTGACCGGCCTGGGCGACCTGATACTGACCTGTACCGGCGAGCAGTCGCGCAACCGGCGCGTGGGACTGGCGCTCGGGCGCGGCGTCGAACTGCAGCACGCACTGGCCGAGCTCGGCCACGTCGCCGAGGGCGTCTGGTCGGCGCCGGCCACGGCCGCGCGCGCCCGCGAGACGGGCGTCGACATGCCCATCACCGAGGCGGTGTGCGCGGTGCTGGACGGGCGGCTGAGCCCGAGCGCGGCCCTGGGGCAGCTGCTCGCGCGCGAGCCGCGCAACGAAGGCGCGTGAGCCTGGGTCGGGCGGTCGTGAGCAAGCAGGACCGCCTCGCGGGTACGCAGCTGAGCAGCGTGTGCGTCTTCTGCGGATCCGCGCCGGGCCGCGACCCCCGATTCGTCGAGACCGCGCGCGACACCGGAGCGCTGCTGGCACGGCGCGGCCTGACGCTTGTCTATGGCGGCGGCCACATCGGAATGATGGGTGCGCTGGCGGACGCCGCGCTGGCGGCCGGCGGACGGGTGATCGGCGTGATCCCGCGACAGCTGATGCGCCCCGAGGGTGCGCACCCGAGTCTTTCCGAGCTGATCGTGGTCGACTCGATGCACCAGCGCAAGCAGTTGATGGCCGATCGCGCGGACGGCTTCCTCGTTCTTCCGGGCGGCTACGGGACCCTCGACGAAACGTTCGAGATGCTGACCTGGCTGCAACTCGGATTGCAGCGCAAGCCGTTGGCGCTGGTCAACGTCGGCGGCTATTTCGACCCGTTGCTGCACTGGATCCAGCACGCGGTCGACTCGGGCTTCGTGGCTGCCGACCAGGCTCGCCTGTTGCGGCCGGCGGCTACACCGGAGGCGGCACTGTCACAGCTCGAGCCGGTTGCCTGACGGTTGCCTGACGGTTACACGCCGCCAGAGAAGCCGGACTGCCGCCAGGCCTCGAACACGACGACGGCTACTGCGTTGGACAGGTTCAGGCTGCGGTTGCCGGGCCGCATCGGCAGCCTGAGCTGGCGCGCGGCCGGGAACTGCTCGCGCACCCCGGCCGGCAGCCCCGTGTCTTCCGATCCGAATACGAACCAGTCGCCGGCGCGGAATTCGACCTCCGCAAAATGCGCGCTACCGTGCCGGCTCAGCGCAAACAGGCGTTGTGGATCCGGCCGTTCGGATTGCAGCATGGCATCGAAGCTGGCGTGCACTGCGACCTGGGCAAATTCGTGGTAATCGAGCCCGGCGCGCCGCATCCGCGCATGATCCAGCGCGAAGCCGAGCGGCTGCACCAGATGCAGCCGGGCGCCGGTGTTGGCGCACAGCCGGATCACGTTGCCGGTGTTCGGCGGGATCTGCGGCTCGACCAGCACCACGTGGAACATCAGCGTCGCTCATTCGGTACGCGCGACCACCAGGTTGACCACCTGCTCGACTCCCGCGCGTTTCACAACCCGCGCCAGTTCGTCCAGCGTGGCGCCACTGGTCATCACATCGTCGACCAGCGCCGCCCGCCGCGCGCGCAGCGGTGCGCTCAGCGCAAATGCGTCGCGTACGTTGCCACGGCGCGCCGCCAGCGGCAGCGATTGCTGGGGCGGACCGGCGCGCCGGCGCAGCAGCGCCCGGGGCCGCAGCGGCACCGACAAACGACGTGCGATCACGCGAGCGATTTCCAGCGACTGGTTGAAGCCGCGCTCCCGCTGGCGGCGGGCGCTCATCGGCACGGGGAGCAGGCAGTCGATCGGCACGCGGTGCCCGATCCGCTCGGCCAGCAGATCCCCGAACACGCGTGCCAGGTCGAGGCGGCCACCGGACTTCAGCGCCACCACCATGGCATCGAGCGGCGGCGCGTAGTCGCCCAGCACGATCGTGCGGTCGAACGCCGGCGCAGCGGTCAGGCAATGGCCACAACGTGACGCGGGCGCGACGCCGGCAAGGCGCGCGCCGCACACGGTGCAGCGCGCGCAGCGGGGGTCGAAGAAATCCTGCAGGCAGCCCGGGCAGACCGGATCGCCGGGTTCGACCCGGCACACCGCGCAGTACGGCGCGGCCAGCCGCCGCAGGCCAGCGCTGAATCGGTCAAGGGCGCGCTTATAGGGGTGGTAAAAGACGCGGTCAACGGCGCTCGCCAGGGCGCCGGCACTGCGGATGACCCTGGCGGCGCGGAGCGGTCCGATCATCGCCCGAGCATATACTGGCGCGCCGCGCGCCAGCCGGGTCAGGTACGAATCCGTGTTCCGATGACTCCCGAGTCCGGCAGTGTCGATCCATCCGAGGCGGTCGCCGGACCTGTCCGGCTGCCGGCCCGCTGCGTCACGGTTCAGCGCCAGTTCGACCAGCGTGCGCGCCGCTTCGCGGGCGCTTCCACGATAGTGCGCGAGGTGGGGCAGCGCCTGTTCGAGCGCCTCGAAACAATTCGGCCTGACGGGCGCATCGTGGTGGACCTGGGTTGCGCAGCGGGGGCCCAGCAGGCGGCGCTGCTGAGGCATTTTGCGCCCGGGACCTGGATCGGCATCGACCTCTCCCACGCGATGCTGGTGCAGGCCCCGCAGGGTGGGCCCGCGTTCGCGCGCTGGCTGCCGCGCACGCTGCGGCCGCGGTCGCACGCGCTTCGGATCTGCGCCAACGCCGATTGCGTGCCGCTCGCGAGCGACAGTGTCGACTGCGTGTTCTCCAACCTGATGCTGAACTGGCACCCGGCGCCGCACCGGGTCTTCCCCGAGATTGCTCGGGTTCTGCGCGAAGGAGGCCTGTTGCTGTTCAGCAGCCTGGGCCCGGACACGCTGCGCGAGCTGCGTGAGGCATGCGCGGCCGCGCTGCCCCATGCACGGCCGATGCCTTTCGTCGACATGCACGACCTGGGCGACATGATGGTCGCGGCCGGTTTTTCGTCGCCCGTCACCGAATCGGAGGCTATCCGCCTGACCTATCGATCGGCCCGGCAGCTGCTGGCCGAAGTGCGCGCCCTCGGAGGCAATCCGCGCGACGACCGCTACGCGGGGATGCCCTCGGGCCGACAGGCCAGGGCCCTGCTGGCCGAGCTGGAGGCGCAGCGCGACAGCACAGGGCGGATCGGATTGACGTTCGAGATCAGCTATGGCCTTGGCTGGAAGGCGCCGCCGCGGGTGCCCGCAGGCGGCACGACCACCATTTCAGTCGAAGCGCTGCGCGGTCAGCTGCAGCGCAGATGATCGCGAGGCGCCGTCGGCAGCGTGGAAATGCGGCCGGTCCGGCCTATCCGGGGGCCGCTTCGGCCCGGCGCGCGGCAGCCCGCTCTGAGGGCGTGAACGTCTCCGGCATCCGGAACATCGCGATCAAACTGACGAGGCTGGTCAGAATCACGTAGTACGCGGGCGACAGCGGATCGCCGGTCACCCCGATCAGCCAGGCGATCACGAATTGCGTGGAACCGCCAAAGACGCTGACCGAGACCGCATAGGAAATCGCGAAGCCCGCGCTGCGAACCTGGTTCGGGAAGATTTCGGCGATTGCAACCAGGGCCGCGGCGGCACCGAGGGTCGAAAGCAGGTTCAGCAGCGCGCTCACCGACACCAGAGCCCAGAGCGACTTTTCATTCACCAGCAACACGTACGCCGGGTAGACAACCAGCACCAGCGCCACGCGGGATACGATCATCAGCGGCTTTCGGCCGAACCGGTCGGACAGCTGGCCGCTCCAGACTGCGCCCACAGCGATGGCCGCTCCCCCGATCAGCGTCGCCCACATCGCCTTGAACGCCGGCAAGCCGAGCGTTGTGAGCGCGTAGGTCGTCATGTAGTTGTTCACGTAGACCGAGATCGTCATGCACATGATCACCAGGATCGCCAGTGTCATCGAGCCCAGATGCTGGTTCCATACCACTCGAATCACGCCGGCGCTGGTGCCAGTGTCGGGCCGCCGCATCAGGGTCTCGGGCAGCCGGCGCCGGATGTACAGCCCGACCGGCACGATGATCAGGCCCAAAGCGAACGCCACCCGCCAGCCCCAATCGGCGAGTTGCTCCGGGCTCAGAACCGCGCCCAGCACGACGCCGACCAGTCCGGCGGCCAGGATCGCAATCCCCTGGCTCGCAGACTGCCAACTCGTGTAAATGCCGCGCCGGCCCGGCGGCGAGCATTCGAGCAGCACCGCGGTCGAAGGCCCGACCTCTCCGCCGAGCGCCAGGCCCTGGACCAGCCGGGCGGCAACGAGAATCACGGGCGCGGCAATTCCGATGGCGGCATACGACGGCGTCACCGCCACGCCGAGGGTACCGACGGCCATCAGGCCGATCGTCAACATCAGGGCCGGCCGGCGGCCGGCCCGATCGCCCATGGCGCCGATCAGCAGCCCGCCCAGGGGTCGCGTGAAGAAACCGACCCCGAAGGTGGCAAGCGACAGCAAAAGGCCGGCGAACTCGGTGCGCGTGGGGAAAAAAGCTTTGCCGATGTAGACGGCGAAGGTCGAGTAGACCAGGAAATCGTAGAACTCCAGCGCGTTGCCGGCCACGGTAGCCGCCACCGCCCATCGGTCCAGCACGGGACGGGGACGGGAGCCGACGACCCGCGCAACGGCCGGCACCGCGCGTTCGCCTTCGGCCGCCGTGGACGCGATCTGCATCAGCTGGAATCAGGTCCGGTGGATCTTCAGGCGATTGCCCTCAGCGTCGACTTCCTCCAGCACGACGTCGAACTTCCACAATTCCTTGACGAACTTCATCACCGCCTCGGTGCTGTCGGTCTCAAGCAGCCGCCCGCCTTCCACCCGGTGCTGCAGCAGCAGGGCGCGCTCGGTGTCGTCGCCAGCGCGCGCGACCACGATGCTCGGCGTGTGATACTCCAGGCGGTACTGGCTGGCCAGCGCCTGTCGCAGCTTCAGGTAGCCGTCCTCGTTGTGGATGGCCTCCACGTGATAGTGCCGCCGGTCATCCTCGCCGTCGTGCAGCAGGAACAGGCGCATTTCGCGCATCACCTTGGGCGACAGGTACTGCTCCATCAGGCTGTCGTCCTTGAAGTTGGCCATCGCGAAAAAGATCGCCTCGTTCCAGGCCGTTCCGGCCAGCTCGGGAAACCATTGCCGGTCCTCGTCGGTGGGCTGCTCGCAAATGCGCCGGATGTCGCGGTAGATCGCGAAACCCAGCGAGTACGGGTTGATGCCGCGAAAGCCGCGCGAATCGAACGGCGGCTGCGCCACCACGTCGCTGTGGTTGGCGAGCCACTCCAGCATGAAGCCGTCGTCGACCTCGCCCGCGTCGTACAGCTCGTGCAGCAGCGTGTAATGCCAGAACGTGGCAGCCCCTTCGTTGGCCACCTTGGTCAGACGCTGCGGGTAGAAGTACTGGGCCACCTTGCGCACGATCCGAACCAGCTCGCGCTGCCAGGGAGCGAGCTTGGGCGCGCTCTTCTCAATGAAGTACAGCAGGTTTTCCTGCGGCTCGAAGACGGCCGCCGCGATGGCCGCCGCTTCCTCGCGGCTCGGCGGCGGCGCATCCAGGTGGGCGAAGTCCGGCTTGTAATGCTGCTCCGCAAAGCGCAGCCGCTCGCGCAGCCGCTCGCGTTCCCGGCGCGGCGACAGGCGGCTCGGCCGCCGGTAGCGGTCCACGCCGTAGGCCGACAGCGCGTGGCAGCTGTCCAGGATCTTCTCGACCTCCGGCCACCCGTAGCGCTCCTCGCACTCCTGCACGAAACCTCTTGCGAATTTCAGGTAGTCCAGGATCGCATCGGGCTGCGTGAACTGGCGAAACAGGTAGTTGGCCTTGAAGAACGCGTTGTGCCCGTAGCCGGCGTGCGCCATCACCAGCACCTGCAGCGGCAGCGTGTTGGTCTCCATCAGGTAGGCGAGCGACGGATCGGTGTTGATCACGATCTCGTATGCAAGCCCGGACAGTCCCTTGCGGTAGCCGCGCTCCTGTGACAGCAGCTGCTTGCCGAAGCTCCAGTGCGCGTAGTGCACCGGCATGCCGACGGTCGAGCACAGGTCGATCATCTGGTCGGCCGTGATCAGCTCGTACTGGGTCGGGAACGTATCCAGCCCCAGGCGCTGGGAGTGGCGTGCCAGCGCGACGTCGAACTTCTCCAGCGTGCTCAGCGTCCATTCGCCGCCGCGCGCGATCGGATCAGAGGCGCGCTGCGCGCCAGGGCGCGGCATCGGCACGCTGGGCCGCTTCAGCAGCTTGGGCCACGGCCGTTCGCGTTCCTGCTCGGGTGCCGCGTCCGGTGTATCGCTCATAAACGTCAAGCCGTCTGCTTGCGGGTGAACAGTTCGCGGAAGACCGGCCAGATGTCGCTGCGGCCGCGAACGCTGCGGCGCGCGAAGCCAGGATCCTCGATCGCATCGTAGCTCTGCCACAGATCGGACGGGCGATTGAACCATCCGCTCGAACTCGGAATATCGACGTATGCGAAATAGCGCACTTTCGGCAACATCACGTCTTTCACGAAGGCGGCGCTCAGGCGGCCGTCCTCCGAGGTGCAATCGCCGTCCGAGGCCTGTGCCACGTACACATTCCAGTCCGGCCCCCCGTATCGATTGTCGATCACGCGGTTGGTCAGCTCCAGCGCCGGCCGCACCAGCGTGCCGCCGGTCTGCGGGTCGTTGAAGAAGCGCTGCTCGTCGACTTCCTCGGCTTGCTCGGTATGCCGGATGAACACCACGTCGACGCCCCCGTACTTGCGCTCCAGGAACAAGTACAGCAGCACGAAGAAGCGCTTGGCCAGATCCTTCTTGCGCTCATCCATCGAGCCGGACACGTCCATCAGGCACAGCATCACGGCGCGGGCCGCTGGAGCGGGACGGGCCACGCGGGCACGATAGCGGCGGTCCAGATCCTCCAGGAACGGAAGCGAGTCGCGGCGCAGCTGCAGGCGCGCGATTTCCTCGTCGATCTGGGTGCGGCGATCGGCGCCCGCTTCTTCGCGTTCCCGTTCCAGCTCCTCGATCTGTGCATTCAGCGAGCCGCGCAGCGCGATCCGGCGTGCGATCGACATGCGCATCGTCAGCGCCGGCAGCAGGCTCAGCGGCAGTCCGTCGCGGCTGAAGCCGGCGCGGTGCACGCGCTCCATCGTGACCTCGCCGAATCGGGTGCGCTCCAGGTTCGGCAACTCCAGGTCGTCGAAAAAAAGCGCCAGAAATTCCTCGCGCGACAGCACGAACGCGAACGAATCGCGGCCCTCGCCTTCGCCCGCCTCGTCGCCGTCGCCCTCGCCGGCGCCGGCGTCTTCCGGCCGTGGCAGCTTGTCACCGGGCATGAATTCCCGGTTGCCGGGGACCACGAACCCGCGGTTGCCGGTCTGCTGGTCGTGCGTCAGATGCGGCTCGGCCAGCCCGCGGCCCGGGATTGTGACGCGGCCGCCGCGGCCGACGTCGGTGATCGAGCGCTTGGTGAACTCCTCGTCGGCCGCCCGCTTGATCTCGCCCTTGAAACGGCGGATGAAGCGCTCGCGGTTGACGGCGCCGCGTCCTTGCGGGTCGATGCGGCGGTCGACGATGCGCATGAAGCGGGTGCCGATGCGATCGCTCATTGACGCGCCTGTCGGGGCGCTAGGACTGGGCGCTCTTCTTGAAGTGCAGGTACCAGTCGACCAGGCGCCGCACTTGCTTTTCCGTGTATCCGCGCGCCGCCATCCGGTCGACGAACGAGCGGTGGCGCTGGTCCAGCTCGTCCGAGCCTTTGGCCTCGAACGAGATCACCGGCAGGATGTCCTCGGTCTTGCTGAACATCCGCTTTTCGATCACCGAGCGCAGCTTCTCGTAGCTGGTCCACTGCGGGTTTTTGCCGTGGGCCCGCGCGCGCAGCACGAAGTTGACGACCTCGTTGCGGAAGTCCTTCGGATTCGAGATGCCGGCCGGCTTCTCGATTTTCTCCAGCTCCATGTTCAGGGCGTCGCGCGAGTACTGCATCCCGGTGTCCGGATCGCGCCAGTCGTCATCGAGCAGCCATTTGTCCGCATACGTGACGTAACGGTCGAACAGGTTCTGGCCGTATTCGGAGTACGCGTCCAGGTAGCTCATCTGCAGTTCCTTTTCCAGGAACTCGGCAAAGCGCGGGATGATCCACTCCTTGATGTGCGAGCGCAGCCGGCGCTTGTATTCGTCCGGCAGGTCCTCCTTGGACAGCCGCTCCTCCAGCACCACCAGCAGATTGACCGGGTCGGCCGCGATTTCGCTGGGGTCGCGGTTGAACGCGGCCGAGATCGTCTTGAAGGCCCAGCGGGTCGACAGCCCGGAAAAGCCTTCGGCTGCGCCGGCGTCGTCCCGGTATTCCTTCACGCTCTTGGAGCGCGGATCCACGTCCTTCAGGTTCTCGCCGTTGTAGGCGCGCAGCTTCGAATACACCGAGGAATTCTCGGGGACCGTCATCCGCGACAGCACGGTGAACTCGGCCAGCGTGCGCAGCGTCTGCGGCGCGCAGGGCGATTCGGCCAGCGTGGAGGCGCGCAGCATCTTGTCGTAGATGCGGATTTCTTCGTCGGTGCGAAGGCAATAGGGCACCTTGGCCAGGTACACGCGGTCGATGAAGGCTTCGTTGTCCTTGTTGTTGCGGAATTTCAGCCACTCGGACTCGTTGCTGTGCGCCATGATGAAGCCGTTGAACGGCATCGCCGGCAGCGCCTCGGTGCCCTTGAAGTTACCCTCCTGGGTCGCGGTCAGGATCGGGTTCAGCACCTTCAGCGGCGCCTTGAACATCTCGACGAATTCGACGCAGCGCGCCGAGCCCAGGCACAGCGCACCGGAGTAGCTGTACGCGTCCGGGTCGTCCTGCGCGAACCGCTCCAGCATCCGCAGGTCGATCTTGCCGACCAGGCTGGAGACGTCCTGGGTGTTCTCGTCGCCCGGCTCGGTCTTCACGATGCCGATCTGGTTCAGCACGGACGGCATCACGCGGACCACGCGGAACTTGGACACGTCGCCGTTGTACTCGCGCAGCCGCTTCAGCGCCCACGGACTGGCAATCCCTGTCAGCGCGCGCCGCGGGATACCGTAACGGTCCTCCATCAGCTGCCCGTACTTTTCCCGGTCGAACAGGCACAGCGGATTTTCCAGCAACGGCGACACGCGCCCGCTGTCGGGATCCTTCAGCGAGTAGACCGCGTACTGCTCGCACAGCTTCTTGATCTTCTCGGCCAGCGACGACTTGCCGCCGCCCACCGGACCGAGCAGGTACAGCACCTGCTTGCGCTCCTCCAGGCCCTGGGCAGCATGCAGGAAGTACGCATACAGCGACATCAGCGTCTCTTCCATCCCGTGGAACTCGGAAAACGTGTCCCACAGCTGGATCGAACGGTTCTGAAAAATGCGGGAAAGGCGCGGATCCTCGGCAGTGTTCACGAGGCGCGGCTTGCCGATCGCCTCCAGCACGCACTCGTGCGCGGACGCATACGCCATCCGGTCGTTCTTGCAGTACTTCAGAAAGTCATCCAACCCCATTTCCTCGTCCTGTCCACGGACAAAGGATTCCCGGTAGTCGGAGAACAAAGTGGAGGGCGCACTCATCGATACCTCCTGTGCGGCCGGCACAGGCCGCAACTTGCAATAGCTGACATACACTGCTGCGTCCACAAATCCGGACGAAAGTTCAATGGATCGATCTGCAGCTTCCCGTCCGCCGGTTTCGCACGGCCGACCCACTCGAAGCGGGATGCTTTCAGCTTATGCCGCGCCATTCAACGCTATCGCAGCAAAAGCAGGCGATTCACGGCCCAGAGCGCTCATCCGTCGCAGCTTGCTTCCTTGCCGCATTCAACGGCCAGGCGTCGGCCGGGTTGACCGGCCCGTACGCAATATCGCGGATGATGCGTCGCAGTCATCCGATCGCAAAATATTGTCGCGCACTTCGGGCGCTTGCCCCTCCGTCGCCGACGACTCGCAACGGCAGCGTACCTGCACATTACTACTCACGCTACTAGTATGCCTCCTCCTTGCATATTGCACGAAGCCCGAGTTCAATAATATCGACATAAGCGGCGCCGATTACGCGCGCGACTTCGCGCTGACCGACGCCAGCGGCGCGCGGCGCATGCTGGCGGACTACCGGGGCAGGGTAGTGGTGCTGTTCTTCGGCTATACGCACTGTCCCGATGTGTGTCCGACTACGCTGACACAGCTCGCGCAGGCCCGCCGCCTGCTAGGACCGGACGCCGGCCGGGTCCAGGTGTTGTTCGTCACTCTCGACCCCGAGCGCGACACTGCCCAGCTGCTGGCGCGCTACGCCCCGGCGTTCGATCCGAGCTTCGTCGGCCTGACCGGAACGCAGCCACAGATCGAGGCTGCTGCTCGGGAATTCAAGGTTTTCTTCCAGAAGGTAACCGGCCCGACTTCGGATTCCTACACGCTGGATCACTCTTCAGGCAGCTTTGTGTTCGATCCGCAGGGCCGCATCCGGCTGTACCTGCCGGACCGGGCACAACCCGACCAGATCGCGGCCGATTTGAAGCGATTGCTGGGTTAGCCGCGCAGAAAGCGTGCGGTTAGCGCACGATTTGGCCGGTTTCAGCGTTCACGGGCGTGGCGCTGCCGATCGAGAGAGCCCCGGGCCTGGCCGGACCGATCCCGAACCGCTCTCGCACTTCGGCGGCCAGCTCGAGTTCGAACCCGAGAAAGACAGTGGCCGCCGCCGCCACGTAGCGCTCTCGGTCGTAACGCAGCTGGCCCGGATCCAGCACTGCATGCGGCTGGAACGGATCGAACACGACCAGATCGCCGGCCGCGCACGCGAGCCGCAGCTCCGTGCCCGCGAGCACGAAGTCGCGCATCGGGCCCGCCATGCACCAGGCCCCGAACAGCACCTCGTCGTAGTGCGCATCCGTGTGAAACCCGGCACCGCGGCAGCCGTACCACTCGAATGGCGAGTGCAACGACGCCGCCAGATCCTCGGGCAGGCAAGCGCTGAGCGCCCGCCGGGCCGTTTCGTCTTCAAAGCGACCCAGTTGATGGACGCGGCCAGGCGTCTGGGGGGTTTTCTCGGCCAGTTGCGAGGCCTGCTGCTCCAACGGCGCCGGCACGGCCGCCCGGCTATGCCAGATCCGGCGCGCCAGCCCCCTGCGAGCGCTGGCCGACATCGGCGGCGCGTCCGGCAGCTCGACGAAGTGCCCGCAGCTCAAAAAAAATGCCCCGCACACGCGGGGCAAACAATCCGCCTCTTCGGAGGAGAGGGGGAGGAGGAGAGGCGGACGATTCGAAACCCAAACCCGCATCGAAGCCCGGCGTCATGCATAAGCATCCAGGGCTCCGCGCATCTTTCGTAATGCTTTGGCCTCGATCTGACGGATTCGTTCCGCAGAAACGCCGAATTCCCTAGCCAAATCGTGTAACGTGGCCGTGCCCACACTTCCATCCGAGTCTTCATCCAGCCAGCGCGCCTCGATCACCCGGCGGCTGCGCGGATCCAGGGCGGCCAGAGCCTCCTGAATGCCTTCCCGTTGCAGCTGGTCATACCGCTGCCGCTCGATCACCGCCGTCGGCTCGCTGCTGCTGTCGGTCAGGTACTGGATCGGGGCAAATTCCTCGACTGCCTCGTCCGACCGACCTTCCAGCGCCACATCGCCGCCGCTCATCCGGGTTTCCATCTCGGCGACTTCTTCCGGCTTCACGTTCAACTCGCGCGCGACGCCCTCGATCTCCTCGCGCGACATCGTCCCGGCGCGCTGCTTCAGGCTGCGCAGGTTGAAGAACAGCTTGCGCTGCGCCTTGGTTGTCGCCAGCTTGACCAGCCGCCAGTTGCGCAGGATGAATTCGTGAATCTCGGCCTTGATCCAGTGCAGCGCGAACGACACCAGCCGCACTCCGCGGTCCGGATCGAACCGCTTGACCGCCTTCATCAGCCCGATGTTGCCCTCCTGGATCAGATCCCCATGCGGCAGACCGTAGCCCAGATAAGAGCGGGCAACGGCAACCACCAGGCGCAGGTGTGACAGCACAAGCTGCCCCGCGCAGTTCAGGTCGCCGTGCTCGCGGTAACCGCGCGCCAGTGCGCGCTCCTCTTCGGCCGACAACATCGGAATCCGATTGACGGCCGTGATGTACGCATCCAGGTTGCCCAGGCTTCCGGGCAGAACCAGAGCCCCGCCTTGGACGCGCACCGATGGAACCAATGCGTTCTCTGTCACGATTTTCCCCTTACTCCTTGGCTCAAACTCTAGCACTCGATGATTGAGAGTGCTAGTTAGAGTCCTGGGGACGCTTTCAGTTCAATTCGGCCTGGGCGGCCGCACCCGTTAGCCCCGCAATATGCTAGCGAGCACACACATACTTACTTGTGAGGGATGAGGGGGATCATGACGGGCCCGAGTATGGTACTGAAACGGCCCAGGCCCGGCCCAGAAAGTCGCTACGGGCACGAGGCGGCCCCGGCCCGAATGGCCTGCAGCCGCAGCCGGGCGCGGATCGATCCGATCACGGTCCCCGCCACCGACATGGCGGCCACAAAAGCGGCCAGCCAGGCCGGCGCAGGCCACCGAAGCCTGAACGCCGCCGCATACAGCTGCCCGACCGATCCGAGCTCGCGGTCCAGCCACAGCCAGCCGACGCGCGCCGCGACCAGCGCGACGGCGGCCACCGCCACCGCGGTCAAGGCGGCTGCGGCCACCGGCGCGCGCCGCACGCCGCGATCGTCCGCCCCCAGCAACCACAGCAGCTGCGCGCGCCGGGCATCGATCGGCGCGCTCACCGTCACGGCGACCGCCAGCCAGCCAGCCGCATGCACGACCAGCGCGGCGATCGCGGCCAGGGAGACGGCCACACCGACCCGCGCCAGTGCCCAGAACTTGCGATACCAGCCCAGGTCGAGTTCGACCGCGTCCACGTGCGCCATTTTCCTGATGGCGCCGGCCGTGGACTCGATCGCATCGGGCGCGCTATTGGACCTGAACGTCAGCACGATGACGTCCGGCAACGGATTGGCAGCCAGCTGGCCGATCGCATCCCGGTCGGCCGGCGTGCGCGAGGCAATCTGGGCGAGCGCCGCATCGTGCGACACGAACTTGGTCGCGGCAACGGTCGGCAGCAACGACAGCGAGCTGCGCAGCGCATCGACCTCCGCAGGGTTGGCGCCGCCCGCCACGATCACCGTGGCCTGAGGCGCGATCGGGCCCTGCTCGACCAGCGGGCGCAGACTCCAGCACGCGATCGCAACCAGCAGCACGGCCCCGAGCGCCAGGCCGGCCACCACGGCCGCAACCGCCCAGGCAACCGGCCGACGGCCGATCGCGCCAAGGGCCTGGCGCCAGCGATTTCCGGTCGGGCATTCGCTCATCGGGGAGGGGGGAGCCTGAGAGTGCCGCGGGGCAGGCTCATGACTGCAGTCGCCCTTCGAGCAGGGTGATGCGGCGCGCCGCGGGTTCGGATGGAAGGGCCTGCGGCGCCCGCGTGGCCACGACGGCGGCGACCCCCGCGCTGCAGAACTGCTCCAGAGTCTCGAAAAGCGCGGCGGCATCGGTGCCCGGATCGGCGCCGACGCCGCCCGGCTCGTCGATCAGCAGCAGCGCCGGACGATTGGCCAGCGCGCGCGCCAGCACGACCCGGCGGCGCTCGCCCGCGGCCAGCCGGTCGCAACGCAGCGCGCCAAACCGGGCCGCGTCCAGGCCGACGCGCTGCAGCGCGACCCGGGCCCGATCGATCGCCTCGGCCTTGCGCTCGCCGGCGATCAGGGCCGGTGCACTGACGTTGTCGAGCACGCTGCGGTCCTCGAACAGCAACGGCTCCTGAGGCACGATGCCGATCCGTCGGCGCAGGTGCGCGCGGGCGCGGCGCGTCAATCGCGCCGTGTCCTGGCCGGCAATCGTGATCCGCCCGGAGGTGGGCAGCTCGATGGCCGCCATCAGCCGCAGCAGCGTGCTCTTGCCGGCGCCAGAAGGGCCGACCACGAGCACCAGTTCGCCACGGGCGACGCTCAGGCTCAGGTCCGAAAGAACGAGTCTGAAGGTGCCGCGCCGGACTTCGACATGGTCCAGTTTCAGCAGCGTTTGGGATTCACCGGGCTCGGACACGTCAGTTCGACCCTCGCCGCCTACAATGCGCCAGCGGTGCGGCCGGCGACAGGCAAGGCCGCGGATTGTACGTCCCGCCGATCCGGGGCAGTTCATGGAACGGACAGAAAGCAACTCCCTTGCGACGAGCCGTCGCACCCACAGAAACGGGGCCGAGCGCGCGGTCGAGGCGCAGCTTGCGCCGATCGCGCGCTTGCTGGATCGCGAACTGTCGCACCTGGCGTTCAACGAACGCGTGCTGGCGCTGACGCAGCGCACCTCGGTACCGCTGGCCGAACGCCTGCGCTACGTGTGCATCGTGTCGTCGAACCTGGACGAATTCTTCGAGATCCGCATTTCCGAACTGATGGGCGAGATGCGGGAGACCGGCGGCATCAATCAGGCATCGCCGCTGTGGGAGTCGTTCGCGCACATCGCAGAGCGGGCGCACGGGCTGGTGGACCGGCAATACCAGATCTATAACGAGCAGATCATTCCGGCGCTGGCGCGCGAGCGCATCGTCGTGCTGAGCCACTCCAAACGCACGCCGGCACAGCGGGCCTGGGTCAAAGAGTACTTCGAGGGCGAGGTACGCCCGCTGCTGTCGCCGATCGGACTGGATCCTGCGCACCCGTTTCCGCAGGTGATGAACAAGACGCTGAACTTCATCGTCCAGCTCAACGGCAAGGACGCGTTCGGCCGACCGGGCACGATCGCGATCGTCAAGGTGCCGCGCGCGCTGCCTCGCGTGATTCCCTTGCCATCGCGACTCACCCCCAACCGGCAGGCCTTCGTATTGCTCTCGTCGGTGATCCGTGCTCACCTGGCGGACCTGTTTCCTCGCCGCGGCGTGGCCGGTTTCTCCCAGTTCCGGGTCACGCGCGACTCGGAGCTGTGGGTCGACGAACGGGAGGTGTCGGATCTGCGGCACGCGCTGCAGGTTGAGCTGACCCAGCGGCACTTCGGCAACGCGGTGCGGCTGGAGGTACTGCGAACCTGCCCGGAGGCGCTGGAGCTGATGCTGCGCGAGCAGTTCGAACTGCCGCCGCATGCCGTGTACCGGGTGGCGGGGCCGGTCAACCTGGTGCGGCTGAACCAGCTGGTCGACCATTTGAATCGCCCCGAACATCGCTTCCCGCCTCTGGTGCCGGCCTGGCCCCGGCAGCTCGCTCAGGGCTCGGATCTGTTCGAAGCGATACGGCAGGGGGACATCCTGCTGCACCATCCGTTCGAAAGCTTCGAACCGGTCGTCGATTTCCTGCGCCAGGCGGTGGCCGACCCGAAGGTGGTCGCGATCCGGATGACGCTGTACCGCACCGGCACCGGCTCGATCCTGGTCGATCTGCTGGAGGAGGCGGCGCGGCTGGGCAAGGAGGTCACGGTGGTGGTCGAGCTGAAGGCGCGCTTCGACGAGGAGGCCAACATCAACGTGGCCGAGCGTCTGGAAGCGGTCGGCGCGCAGATCGTGTATGGGCTGGTGGGGCTGAAGACGCACGCCAAGCTGCTGCTGGTGCTGCGCCGCGAATCGGCGCGCGGACGGGAGCGGCTGGTGCGCTACGCCCATCTGGGCACCGGCAACTACCACCCGACCACGACCAAGCTGTACACGGACTTCGGTTTGCTGACCGCGCATTCCGGAATCTGCACCGACGTCGAAAAGGTGTTCATGCATCTGACCAGCCTGACGCGGGTCGAACGCCTCAGGCATTTGTGGCTGGCACCGTTCACGCTGCACCAGCGCAATCTGGCCGCGATCGCGAACGAAGCGCGCCTGGCCCGCGCCGGCAAGCCGGCCCGCGTGATCGCCAAGGTCAACGCGCTGGTGGACGAGGCGACCATCAACGCGCTGTACGAGGCCTCGGGCGCGGGCGTGCGGATCGACCTGATCGTGCGCGGCGCATGCTCGCTGCGCCCCGGCGTCAAGGGACTTTCCGAGAACATCCAGGTGCGGTCGGTAGTCGGTCGCTTTCTGGAGCACCACCGCATCTATTACTACGGCGCCGGCGGCAGCGAGCTGGTCTACCTGGCCAGTGCCGACTGGATGGGGCGGAACCTGTTCCGGCGTATCGAGGTCGCGTTCCCGGTGCTGGATCCGAAGCTGAAGCGGCGCGTGATCGAAGAGGGCCTGCGCCCGTACCTGGAGGACACGGCCGAGGCCTGGACGCTGCTGCCGGCCGGCGAGTACGCGCCGCCGCGTCAGCTCGCGCACGGTCAATGCGCCCAGCGCAAGCTGCTGGCGCTGCTCACCCGCCCGGACGAAGAGCCCTGAGCCATGGAACTGATCCTGTGGCGACATGCCGAGGCCGAACCGGGGGAGCCGGACCTGGGTCGACAGCTGAGCGCCAAGGGCGAGAAACAGGCACGGCGAATGGCCGAATGGCTGCACAGCCGGCTGCCGGATTCGGCCCGCATCCTGGCGAGCCCTGCCACCCGTGCTCAGCAGACGGCGCGAGCGCTGGCGGACATGTCGCGCCGGAAGTTCAAGACGCTCGAGCAGATTGCGCCCGGGGCGACCGCCCAAGAGCTGCTGGCCGCGGTCGGCTGGCCCGGGTCGCGCTCGCCGGTGGTGGCGGTCGGTCACCAGCCTACGCTGGGCCTCGCGGCCAGCCGGCTGCTGGCCGGCGCCGAGCGCCCCTGGCCGGTGAAGAAAGCCGCGGTCTGGTGGCTCAGCTCCAGCGACGGCGACGGGCTCGAGCAGGCGGTGCTGCGCGCCGTGATCAACCCGGACCTGGCCTGACTCTTTTCGCCAACCGGGCTTCGAAGACTGGTGCCCCCGGGCGCCGGGCCGGCTTCCAGCGCGCGGTTCATTCCCCGGAATTGCTCGCGAATCGCTCCGTTTCTTCAATGCAGCGGCCGGCGGCTTAGCGGCTAACGTTGCCCGCGCGTCTGGTGCTCGCCGGACTCGCAAGGAGCGCAGCATGCGTTTTAGAGACTGGCCGATCGCGATACGCATCTGGAGCGCGATCGGGGCCACGATGGCCTCGTTTACGGCCGCGGCCGTATTCGGCCTCTGGACGGGCGCCACCGTCTGGGCCATGCTCGGCGTGCTCACCGGGGCGGCGCTGGTCAGCGGCCTGGCCGGTTGGCTCGTTGCGGCCAGCGTCGTGAAGCCGTTTCAGAAGGCCGTGGACGTCGCGATGGCGATCGCTCAGGGCCGTCTCGACAATCCGATAAAGTCCGAAACGCGCGACGAGCTGGGCTGGCTGCTGCACGAACTGAGGCAGATGCAGAAGAGCCTGGTCAAGTCGGTGACCGGGATCCGCACCGCGGCCGATGCGATCAACTCCGCCGCCGGTGAAATCGTCAGCGCCAGCGCGAATTTATCCTCGCGCACCGAAACCCAGGCCGCGTCGCTGCAGCAGGCATCGGGGTCGATGGAACAGCTCACCTCGACCGTGAAGCGCAACGCCGAGCAGGCACGCTCGGTCAACCAGCTGGTCAGCTCGGCAGCCGAGGTGGCCACGCGCGGCGGCAACGTCGTTTCCGAGGTGGTCCGGATGATGAGCCAGATCAACGAGAGCGCCGGCCGCATCGTCGACATCATCGGCGTGATCGACGGTATCGCTTTCCAGACCAACATCCTGGCGCTGAACGCCGCCGTCGAGGCGGCGCGCGCCGGCGAACAGGGCCGCGGCTTTGCCGTGGTGGCGGCCGAGGTCCGCAGCCTGGCACAGCGCAGCGCGATGGCCGCCAAGGAAATCAAGGCGTTGATCAGCGACTCGGTCGAGAAGATCGGAGCCGGTGCCCGCCTGGTCGACTCGGCTGGAGAGACGATGGGCGAGATCGTCCACAGCGTGACGGAGGTGAGCCGGATCATGGGGGAACTGGCCGACGCCGGCATCTCGCAAAGCGGCGGCATCGAGCGCATCGGCGCCACGGTGACCCAGATGGACCAGACGACCCAGCAAAATGCAGCGATGGCCGAGCAGGCCGCCGCCGCGGCGCAATCGATGAAGGAACAGGCGGCGAATCTAAGTCAGATCATCAGCCAGTTTCGGCTGGCTGCCTGAGCCCCAGCGCAACCCCTGGGCTTAACTCAGCTCGCGGACCGTAAAGCGCACTCCGACCCTTTGCCATTGCTCGGCCTCCTCTTCGAGCAGGTGGCGCGTTAGCGGGTGCTGGTCGAGCCAGGCCCGTTCCAGTGCGAAGTCGATCGCGCGGGCGAAGCGCAACGTCCACCGCTCGCACACCACGTCACGGCGCGCGTGGTGCAGGATCACGGCCAGCCTCAGCGCCAGCAGCGCCGCCGCCCTCTCGGGTTCCTCGAGCAGGGCCGACACCTTCTTCAGATTGCCGCGCTGGCCGAGCACCAGTTCGGCGATGTTCTTCTGGTCGGAGGTCGAAAAGCCCGGCAGATCGCCGTGCTCGATCAGGTAGGCCGAATGCTTGTGGTAGTCGCCGTGCGACACGGCCGTGCCGACCTCATGCAGCTGCGCGGCAATCAGGATGCGCTTGAGCGACTCCTCGTCGGCGGACGGCGCGACCGCCCGGAACAGGCCCAGTGCGGTCTGAGCGACGCGCTCGGACTGCGCGCTGTCCACGCCGAAGCGCAGCTGCCACCGGTCCACCGTAGCGTCGCGGATGTCGTGGCTTTCCCGCCGTCCCAGCAGATCGTACAGAACACCGAGCCGCAGGCCGCCCTTGGCCGTGCGCAGCTCGTGCAGCCCGAACGTTTCGAAGATCGCCATCAGCACCGCTAGCCCCCCGGCCAGCACCGCGGCCCGTTCCTGCTTGATGCCATCGAATCGGACCCGCCGCACGTCGCCGGCAGCCATCAGTGCCTGGCGCAATCGCCCCAGCCCGGACGCCGTGATGGTCCCGTCGGTCCAGCCTTGATCGCGCAACACCAGCGATACGGCGCCGATCGTTCCGCTGGTTCCATACGCCTCGTCCCACCGTCCCTGACCGAAGAACGACTCGGCCTCTTCGAACTCGGCCTGGCACGCGACCTGCGCGCGCCGCAGCGACGCCCGGTCGATCACGCCGTCCGGAAAGAATTTCAGCGTGACATTCAGGCAGCCGATCTTGAACGATTCGGCCTTGTTGGCCTCGAAGCTGTGCCCGACGATCACCTCGCTCGAGGCGCCCCCGATATCGACCACCAGGCGCCGCTTCGGGCTCGGGGCGAGCGAGTGCATGCAACCCTCGAACACGAGGCGGGCCTCCTCGCGACCCGAGATGATCTCGATCGGGAAGCCCAGCGCGTGCTGCGCCTCGAGCAGAAACTCGTCCGCATTCAGTGCCTGGCGCAGCGTCTGCGTCCCGACCGCGCGCACGTGCGAGGCGGGCATGCCCCGCAGTCGCTCGTTGATGCGCGCCAGGCATTCGGAGGCCGTCTCGATGGCTTTCCTGGACAGGCGGCCGCTCTCGTCCAGGCCGGCTGCGAGTCTCACGATCTCCTTCCAGTAGCCGCGCCGCTCGATATGCGATCCATCGGCGCGCCCGATCTCGAGGCGGAAGCTGTTGGATCCGACGTCGACTGCGGCGAGCAGCATGCTGGGGGCGATCAGTGGCCTCAGTGACGCGTGACGGGCCACTAGGCTCCGACCAGCGCCTCGGCGAACTGCCGGGCCGAAAACGGTTGCAGGTCCTGCGGCTGTTCGCCGACACCCACGAACAGGATCGGCAGCGGCCGCTCGCGCGGCTCGCGCGCCAGAGCCGCCATCACGCCGCCCTTGGCCGTGCCGTCCAGCTTGGTGACGATCAGCCCGGTCAGCCCGATCGCCTGGTCGAACGCGCGCACCTGCGCCAGCACATTCTGCCCATTCGTGCCATCGACGACCAGAAGCACCTCGTGGGGAGCGCCCGGCTGGCCCTTGGCGATGGCCCGCTTGATCCGCTTCAGCTCCTCCATCAGGTGCATCTGGGTCGGCAGCCGGCCGGCCGTGTCGGCGATCAGAACGTCGACCGAGCGGGCGCGAGCCGCCGCAACCGCATCGAAGACCACGGCTGCCGGATCGCCGCTCGCCTGAGAGATCACCTCGACGCCGTTGCGCTCGCCCCAGATCTGCAACTGTTCGCGGGCCGCGGCGCGGAACGTGTCGCCCGCCGCCAGCAGTACCTTGTCGCCGTTGGCGGCGAACCAGTGCGCGAGCTTGCCGATCGTCGTGGTCTTGCCGCTGCCGTTGACGCCCGCAATCATCAGCACGCACGGCCGCTGCTGCGGCAGCTCCAGCGCGCGTTCGCACGGCGCCAACAGCGCTGTCAACTCCTCGCGCAGCGCGGTCCGGACCGATTCCGCGGCCGGCGCCTCGCGCCCGTCGAGGCGTGCCCGTACCCGCTGCAGCAGCAGCTGGGCCGCCGGCACGCCGGTGTCGGCGCTGACCAGGGCCGCTTCGAGCTGCTCGAACAGGGCTTCGTCGACGCAGGGAGCCGAAAACAGCCCGACGATGCCGGCTCGCGTCTTGGCCAGCCCCTGCTTCAGGCGCGCCAGCCAGCTTCGATCCCCTTCGCTCATTTTCTGCAATCATCCGGCTGCGGCCGCGCCTGGCAGTGTAGTGGATCAACCAGCGCGATCGAACCAACGGGCGCGAAGCTCTGGCAAATATCAAGTCGACTGCGATCCGCCGGGCCGACGCACCAAACCGGGTCAGGATCATCGGTGGCCGTTATCGCCGCACGCCGATCCCCGTAGCGGATCGCGCACAGTTGCGCCCGACCCCGGATCGGGTGCGCGAGACGCTGTTCAACTGGCTGTCGCACCTTTACGGCGATCTGGAATCGGTCCAGGGGCTCGACCTGTTCGCAGGCAGCGGCGCACTCGGCTTCGAACTGGCCTCGCGTGGAGCGCATCGGGTGGTGCTGGTCGAACGCGACCTGGTGCTGGTCGAGCGGCTGATCGCGCTGCGCGACCGCCTGGGCGCGCGCGAGGTCGAGGTGATCCGCAGCGATGCGATCGAGGCGGCCAGGCAGCTGGCGCCGGGCTCGTTCGACCTGATTTTCATCGACCCGCCGTACCGCGAACCCCTGCTGCAACCGGCGTTGACCTTGGCCTGCCGCCTGCTGGCGCCGGGCGGAGCGATCTACGCCGAGGCTCAGGCGGCGCTGGCGGACGCGGACCTTCAGCCGCTCGGTCTGCGGATAGCACGGGCCGGACGAGCCGGGCGCGTTCATTTCCATTTGCTGGTCATGCAACAGTCCTGAAATAATGGCGTGACCCTCCTTTTATCGCAGGAATCGGAGCCGATCGCATGTCCATCGTGATCGCCGTATATCCCGGAACGTTCGATCCTCTGACCCGCGGCCACGAGGACCTGGTGCGCCGTGCGGCCGGGCTGTTCGCCAAACTGATCGTCGGGGTCGCCGACAGCTCGGCCAAGCGACCGGTGTTCACGCTGGACGAGCGCATCGAAATCGCGCGCGAGGTGCTGGGTCACTACCCGAACGTCGAGGTCATCGGCTTTCGCGGTCTGCTGAAGGACTTCGCGCGCGAGCAGAGCGCGCGGGTGATACTGCGGGGGCTGCGCGCCGTGTCCGATTTCGAATACGAATTTCAGATGGCTGGAATGAACCGCTACCTGCTGCCCGAGGTCGAGACGATGTTTCTGACGCCCGCGGACCAGTACCAGTTCATCTCCGGCTCGATCGTTCGTGAAATCGCGATGCTCGGCGGCGACGTCAGCAAGTTCGTGTTCCCGTCGGTCGAGCGCTGGCTGAAGAACAAGGTCTCGCAGCTCGGCGGCACCCCGTCGGCCTGACAGGCGGGCAGGACCGCGCCGCGGGCATCACTCCGATCCGGGCTGCGGGGCAACCTCGACCTTGACCCACAGGCCCGCGCGGGGCGCGCCGGATTCCGCGGAATAGGCCGAATCCGGCCCGGTTCCGGAATCCTGCAGCGCGATCCATTGTCCGAGCCGCCCGTACACGGTGACCGCCTCGGGGTTCGAGTCCGGAGCGCCCTCGATGCGCTCCGCAGCACTCGGCCGCAGATCGATCGCGACCGTCTCGCCCGCCAGCCAGATGCGCGCCGTCACGCGGGTGGCCGCGTCGAAATGCACCAGGCCGGCCGCATCTGCCGACGGGTTCAGGGCCGTGCTGGCCGAAGTTGCCGTCCGCGGCCCGCCGCGCCTGCCGATCACGCCGACCCATAGGGACTGCGACGTCGGCATCGAAATCGCCAGCGGGTCTCCCTCGACGACCCCGGCCGGACGTTCGGTGGGTCGGGTCGACAGCAGCTGGCCATTGCCGTGCGGATCGGCCGGCAACGGGTGCCCGGTCGACAGAGCGATCGACCCAGCCTGGCCCGGCCGTTCGGGCTCGCCCGCCTTCGCGCTGCGCGCTTCGGCGGGCATGCCCGCCGGAGCGCCCGGCGCGAAGGCGGGCGGCGGATCATCGCGCAGCGTGACCAGCAGGGGTTGTGGCGGCCGGTCCGACTGCTCGATCAGTCGAACCACGCGCGGCAGGTCGGAGGGCGAGGCGCGCACTTGCAGCCGCGCGCCGGCGCCGGCCAGCGTAGCCGGCCCGATCAGCGGCCGCAACACGGTGATCAGCGACTCGGCGCTGCGATGATGCAGCTCGACCGTGACCGGCTGCTGCGGCCAGGCGGCCGCCGCGGCCAAGGCCAGCGGCACCGCGAACAGCACGTGCAGCCGCGCGATCACTTTCCCAACAGGTTCTTCAGCGCTTCGCCCAGGTTCGGCGCGGGTGACTGACCGCCTTGCTTGAGCTTGTCTCCAAGCAGGTTCCTGAGCTTCTCGGCGGCCTTGCTCTTGGCGGTCTGCCGGGCCAGCGACCCCCAGTCGAGCTGATAAGACAGGGCCGTAAAGGGGCCGGACAGGTGCACCGGAATCGTCACGCCATTCAAGTTCGCCAGCTCGCTGCCGCCTTGTCCGGCCAGCGTTCCGACCACGGACGCCTGCACCGTGTAATCGAGCGCGCCGGCGCCGATATCGATGATGCCGGCGCCGCTGACCCGCAGCAGCGGGGACTTGGCCTGCAGGTCGTTGTTGGTCGCCACTCCGTTCTTTATCGAGAAGCTGGCGGTCAGCTCGGAAAAATCGGTCTTGTCAGCGCTGCTCGCCGCCTGGATCTGCGTCGAGCCGCCTGACAGCGCCGACTTCACATCGCGCAGCCTCTGGACGATGTTGATGCCGTGCACCGCGCCGTCGCGCAACGCGAGCGATGCACCGCCGCCGAGGGATCGGCGCATCGCGCCGACCGTCGCGCCGGCCGCCGTGACATTCAGTTTCACGCCGCCATGCCCCTCGACCAGGTCCTTGCCCATCAGGTCCTTCAGCAGCGGCCCGATCGAGATGCCGTCCAGCGTTGCGTTCGCCGCGACGCGGTTGGCATCCGCGTCCGCCCTGGCGGTGCCGTTCAGAGCGCCCTCGTACAGGCTGGCCGACAGCGGCGCCATCTCCAGGTGACCACCGGCCGCGTGCACGCCGACTTTGATCTTGCCGGCCTTCACGTTATGCAGCTGCAAGGCGCCGATCCGCATTTCGCCCGCCAGGTTCAACGGCTTCAGCGCCGACAGGTCGACCTTCGGATCCGCGGGCGGTGTCACAGCCGGAGCCGGCGCCGATGCCGGCTTCGGGCCGCTTGCCGGTGCGGCTGGCGGGAGGTAGCGGTCCAGGTTCAGCCGGTCCAGTTCGACATCGAAGCCGATCCGCGGCGTCGAAAAGCCGTGTACATCGGTGCGCATCGAAGCGTTCGTTTCGTCGAAATGCGCCGCGAGCCGCGCCGCCAGGTCCTGCGCCTGCAGATCGACGGTCACCGAGCCGTCCAGGTTCATTTTCAGCGATTTCTGCGGCAGCGCGGGCGAGTCGAGGTCCACTTCGCCGGCGATTTTTCCGATCGAGAACTTGTTGCCCGTACCGGCCAGGTTCTGCAGCGCCAGCTCCGCGTGCACCTGATGGCCGCCGGTGACCGTCGCAACCAGCTTCACCGGCCCGCCGGCCACACGCGCAGCATCGAGCGCGATTTTCGGCGCCGTCAGCGCTACGTCGAACTGATCCGCGCCCGAGCGGCCGCGCGCGCGGGCCTCGATCTCGCGGGCGGCAAATACGTGATCGACCAGGTCGATATCGGCCGTCGCTTTCACCGACAGCTCGACGTTGGACGGCGGCTCGGTGGCGGCGACAGACGCCGAGAAATCGATGGGGGTGCTGGCCCGCGTCGCCAGCCGCCCGGTTTTCAGGTTCAGCCGGGACACGGTTACCGTGTTGTGCGCGCGCTCGTCCCGATAGGTCACCTGCGCGTCGACGACGTCGATTCCCCCCAGTTCGAACTGATGCGCCTTTGCGCCGGCGGGCTCGGACGGGGTCGGCTCGACCCTCGATTTCGGCTGCGGAGCTCCGATCAGGTCGTCCAGATTGCTCGTTCCGTCGGCGTGGCGCTCGATCGTTGCCCGCAGTCCGTACAAGGACGCCGTACCGGCCGCCAGCCGCCCTGACAGCAGCGGCACAAGCGCCAGCGACACGCGGGCCCGGTCCAGGCTCAGGAAGGGCGCGTCCGTACCGCGCTCGCTCAAGGTGGTGTGCGGCAGCGCCACCGCGATCGTGGGAAATACCGACAGCGACAGCCTGCCGTCGAATTTCAGCGTGCGATCCAGCTTGTCGTGAATGGCCTGCTCGATCCGGGGCTTATAGCGGTCGACGTCGACCGTGGCCAGCAGGATCACCAGCACCGCGATCAACACTAAGACCAGTGTGCCGAATCCGATAAGGATTTTCTTCAGCATGGGACGGCTTCCCGCAAGCGATCCGAACTGTGGCCCGAAGCCTGGCGGCCCTCCCATTGTGCCAGCCGCACAGGACCGGTTCGTTCCGCTACGCGACGCGGCGAATCTGCCCCCACCTCGCCCGCTACCGAGCGCCCCACTGGATCTGCGTGGCGATCCACCGCGGGAAACACCCGATTGAAAACTCCGGCCTGCGGGGTGAAGCTTCTCACGCGAAACTCGCCATGCGCGCTTGGATCATGGTGGCTGGCATCTTTCGAATGGGAGTCGGGTGTATCCGCGAAAGGGATTCGTCGTGAATCTGTCGTTGCGCGCACATATTCGTGGTCTGTTGCGTATCCGCACTGAACGCGCTGTTCCGCGTCGCGGCCCGAAGCCCGCGAGGGGTGCCTATGTCGTCTGCGGAGACCTTCGCATGACGATCCAGGCGGGCGTCACGGATGAATTGTGGGAATGGTTAATGGAGCGGGGCTGGCGCGAGCTCAGGTACGCACCCGACCGGCGTCATTACCGCGTGGTCCCCGCCGTCAGAGTGACGAAGCTGATCGATTCGCCGCCGGAGCTGCGCCCGCTCGTGCTCAGCGTCGCCGTGTCACACGCATCGGTTCGCCCGATTATCGGTGATCCTACGGCCCTTCCTCCATACATCATGCTCCACTGATATCTTCGCTTCGGAGATTGTTCAATAGTCGTGACAGCGACGCCCGCGATCGGGCAGAAGTACAACATTGCCTGATTAGGGCGATTCAGATATTGAACCGGAAATGCACGACGTCGCCGTCGTGCACCACGTAATCCTTGCCCTCCAGGCGCATCCGGCCCGCCTCCTTGGCGCCGGTCTCGCCCCGGTGCGCGACGAAATCGTCGAACGGGATCACCTCGGCGCGGATGAATCCGCGCTCGAAATCGGTGTGGATCACGCCGGCCGCCTGCGGCGCCGTGGCACCGGCCGGGATCGTCCAGGCGCGCACTTCCTTCGGACCGGCCGTGAAATACGTCCGTAGCCCCAGCAGCGCGTAACCGGCGCGGATCACGCGGGCAAGCCCCGGCTCCTCCATCCCCATGTCGTGCAGGAACATCGCCTTGTCCTCGTCGGGCAGATCGGCGATCTCGGCCTCGATCTTCGCGCATACCGGCACCACCGGCGCCGATTCGCGCACAGCGAACGCCCGGACCGCGTCCAGCAGCGGGTTGCCGGCGAATCCATGCTCATCGACGTTGGCCACGTACATCGTCGGCTTCATCGTCAGCAGAAAGAGCGGCTTCAGCACTGCCCGCTCCTCGGGCGCCAGGGCGACCGACCGGGCCGGCCGGGCCTGATTCAGCACCGGCTGGATCTTCTCCAGTGCCGCCACCAGCCGCACGGCCTCTTTCTTTTCCTCGCCGGCCGCCCCGGTGCGCGCCACCTTCGAATAGCGTCCGAGCTGCTTTTCGACCGTCTGCAGATCGGCCAGCGCCAGTTCGGTGTTCACCACCTCGATGTCGCTGACCGGATCGATGCGGCCAGACACGTGCACGATGTCGGGGTGCTCGAAACAGCGCACGATGTGGGCGATCGCGTCGCACTCCCGGATGTTGGCCAGGAACTGGTTGCCCAGACCTTCGCCCTTACTGGCGCCCGCCACCAGACCCGCGATGTCGACGAACTCGACGGCGGCCGGCACCACGCGCTCCGGCTTGGCGATCGCGGACAGGCTCGCCAGACGGGGGTCCGGCACCTCGACCACGCCGACGTTGGGCTCGATCGTACAGAACGGATAGTTCTCGGCCGCGATGCCCGCTTTGGTCAGTGCATTGAAAAGGGTCGACTTGCCGACGTTGGGCAGGCCGACGATGCCGCATTTCAAGGCCATTGCGCGTCGCCGATCCGAGAAAAGTGGTCATTGTACGTGGCGGGGCGCCGCCTCTCGGACGGAAACGACGCGGCACCAACCGGACGCGGCCACGGCTCGCTCAAGATGGCCCGGCTCGCGACTCAAGAGCCGCACTCAAGATCGGTTGACAAGGCACCACCGGCGCATCGGCGCGAACGTCACGATCCACATCCAGCGCGGCGACCCGCGCGAGATGCGGCGGCTGCAGCAGGTCATCGAGGAAACGCCGGGTTACTACGAACGGACGACCGGAGCGCACAAGTCTGGGGCAGTTGCGACCGGATCCGCATCGGGGTCGTGCGCTCCAGCGAAGGCGTGATGACCTTCTGGACTAGCCAGGGACTCGAGGCCACAGGGGAGCTGCGTCGCCGGCACGAGGGTACGGTCGAGTCCGAGGCCGTGTATCTGGAGAAGCGCTTTTCGTAGAGCGCAATGAGTCTCGAAATCAGTAGAACACGGCCTTGCGCTGCGGGTCGACGACGTGCACACTGATTTCGAAGCTGAATTGGAACCAGTACGCCAGTTGCGCTGTCTGATCGCCGATGGATACTCCCACCAAACCATCCTTGCTGCGGCGCCTGCTCGGTTCGGTCACGGGCGCGCGCCCGGGCGATCCGCCGCGTGCCGCGGTCCGGGATGCGCGCAGGGCGATCTGGCTGTGTCATGCGCTGCTGTCGGAGCGCGGCGACGTCGCCGGCGCCCGGCTGGCGCGCGAGACGCTGGCGGCGTACCAGGGCCTCGAGGATCTCGCGCTCGGTGTCTTCTTCGACCTGCTGATCAAGGAATTCTCGCCCGATCCGCAAGATGTGGTACGGGTTGCGGACGCCTACCGCCAGGACCCGTCGCAACCCAACCTGATCCGGCTGCAGCGTGCGGTGGAGCCGCGCCGCCAGGAGCTTTTCCGGCGCCTGAACACGGTGGCCGGCGGCACGGCCGTGCTGCTCGAGATGCGCCGCCGGGTGCTCAAGCAGCTGGTCGAGCGACCGCATTGGGTCGGCATCGATGCCGACCTGGCGCACCTGTTCAACTCGTGGTTCAACCGCGGCTTCCTGGTGTTGCAACGGATCGACTGGCGCACCTCTGCGATCGTGCTGGAAAAGCTGATCAAGTACGAGGCGGTGCACGAGATCCAGGGTTGGCCCGACCTGCGGCGCAGGTTGCAAGCCGACCGGCGCTGCTACGCGTTTTTCCACCCGGTGCTGCCCGACGAGCCGGTGATCTTCATCGAGGTGGCGCTCACGCGCGGCGTCAGTACGCGAGTGCAGCCGCTGCTGGAGCTGAATTCGGAGGTGGCCGATCCGGCATCGGCCGACTGCGCGATCTTTTACTCGATCACCAACTGCCAGGAAGGCCTGCGGGGCGTGTCATTCGGCAACCTGCTGATCAAGCAGGTCGCCGAGGACCTGGGTCGCGAATTTCCGCGGCTGAAGACCTTCGCTACGCTGTCCCCGGTCCCGGGTTTTCGCCAGTGGCTGGTCGAAAAGTCGGTCGAGCGCCCGGCGCTCGGTGAACTGCTCGCGCGGATCGACGCGCCCGGGTGGCTCGACGACGCGGCTGCGGCGGCCGAGATTCAGCGCCAGCTGATCCGGCTGTGCGCGCATTACCTTCTGTACGCGAAGCAGGGCCGCGACCCGCTCGACCCGGTGGCGCGTTTCCATCTGGGCAACGGCGCCCGTCTCGAACGGCTGAACTGGCTCGGCGATACGTCGCCGAGCGGAATGCGTCGCGCAGCCGGCTTGATGGTGAATTACGTGTACCGCCTGGGCGAGGTCGAACGGAACCATGAGGCCTATGCCAGGGACGGCCGGGTCGCCGCGGCCCGGCGCTTCGAAGTGCTGGCGCGCGAATCGCTGGTCGCGCGGCGCGACGCCGCACGCACCGGCCGGATCATCGAATCACCGTAACACGGCCGCGCCCTTGATCTGGGCGAACACGGTGCGGCCGAACTGCAGCCCGAGCAGGGTCGCCGAACGCCGTGTCACTCTGGCCAGCAGGCGTGTTCCTCCCAGATCGAGCTGAACCAGGCTGGTGCCGCGCTGGTCGTCGCGTCGCGACAGCACGGTGGCCGCCAGCACGTTCAGGATGCTGGTCGCGCGCGGCGGCTCCAGCGCAAGGCTGACGTCGCTCGCCTGCACCCGGAGGCGCAGCACCTGGCCGATCTCGCAGTCGACCCGCGGCAGCCACAGCGCTCCGCCTTCGAATTGCACCTGGGTCAATGCGAACTCGGCGTCATGCGCCGCACAGCGCGCCTGCAGCACCACGCCGGCTTGCTCATCGTCGCCGAAATCGAGGTCGGCACGCGCGGTCACCTCGGTGATCTGGCCGCTCGCCTGCACGCGGCCGCGCTCCAACAGGACGAGGTGATCGGCCAGGCGCGCGACCTCGCGCATCGAGTGGCTGACGTAGATCATCGGGATCGACAGCGCGCCGCGCAGCCGCTCCAGGTACGGAAGCAACTCGGCCTTGCGCGCTTCGTCCAGAGAGGCCAGCGGCTCGTCCAGCAGCAGCAGGCTGGGGCGCGTCAGCAGCGCGCGGGCGATCGCGCAGCGCTGGCGCTCGCCACCGGACAGCCGATCCGGCTGACGCTCCAGCAGATCGGCGATGTCGAGCAGCCGCACCACCTCATCGAAGCCGACCGCCTCGGGCCCGGCGGCCCGGTCCATCGCGTAGCGCAGATTGCCGCGCACGGTCAGGTGCGGAAACAGCCGTGCATCCTGGAACACCAAACCGAATCGACGGCGGTGCGGCGGCACGAAGCGGCCGCCGGCGCTGTCCTGCCAGGTGTCGCCGGCCACGACGATGCGCCCTTCGCAACCGCTCTCCAGGCCGGCGAAGCAGCGCAGGCAACTCGTTTTGCCCGAGCCGGACGGACCGAACAGCGCGCTGACGCCGCCGGCGGGCAGCCGCAGGTCGACATCCAGATCGAACCCGGGATACCTCAGCGCAAAGCGCGCTTCGATCGGCGCCGCGGTGTTCATCGGCGGGACGCTCGCCCTGGCAGGGCGGCGCCGGTGGGGCCGAGCCAGTGCATCGCCAGCACGACTGCGAACGAGAAGATCAGCAGGCCCCAGGCCAGGCGGCCGGCGCCAGCGTAATCCATCGCCTCGACCCGGTCGTATATCGCCACCGATAGAACGCGGGTCGCGCCCGGAATGTCGCCGCCGATCATCAACACGATGCCGAACTCGCCGACCACGTGGGCGAATCCGAGCACGACCGCGGCCACAAAGCCGGGGCGCGCCAGCGGAATGGCGATCGAAACGAACCGGTCGAACGGTCCGGCGCGCAAACTGGCCGCCGCCTCCAGCGTGGCTTCGCCGACCAGGGCGAACGCGGCCTGCAGCGGCTGCACCACGAACGGCAGCGAATACACGATCGAGGCGAGCACCAGGCCCCCGAAACTGAACGCCAGCGTTCCCAGTCCGAGCGCAGCCGTGAGCCGCCCGACCGCCCCGTTCGGCCCCAGCAGCAGCAGCAGGTAAAAGCCCAGCACCGTCGGCGGCAGCACGAGCGGCATCGCAACCACGGCGGCCAGCACCGGCTGCAGCCGTGAGCGCGTGCGCGCGAGCCACCAGGCAATCGGCGTGCCGATCAGCACAAGCAGCGCCGTCGTGACGAACGCCAGCTCGATCGTCAGGCGCAGCGCGGTCAGGTCGTCGGAGCTCACTCGAGCCCGGCGAGCGCGCGATCGCGTGCCCGGCGAACCAGCAGGTGAGAACCCAGTCTTTGCGTCTGCAGACTCTGCAAGCGCTCGCGGATCGCGTCGCCGACGAAGATCTGGGGCTCGGAAGGCGTCAGCTTGGCGGCCGCTTCGCGCTGCGCGATCAGCTCGCGCGCGCGTTGCAGCGCGCCCTCGAAGGAACCGGTCGCTGGCAGCGCCTCCTTGAAATAGGCACGGCCGAAATCGGTCCACTGGCGGCCGTCGCGGCATCCGAACGAGGCGCGATCGGCTCCCGAGGCGGTGATCACCAGCGTATCCGGGCTGGCCAGCGTGCGGACGAAGCCGCCCGAATAGCAGGCGGAAACGACGATCACTCGAAACCGGATGCCCGACTCATCGAGCAGCGCTCGCAGCCGCACCGGTGTCAGCGGCTCCAGCTGGTAAGGCGCAAGCGAAACGTCCAGCCTGTGATCCGGCGAGCCGTGCGAGGTCAGGAACAGGAACAGGATGTCCTCGCCCTCGTCCATCCGCTGCGCGATCGTTGCCAGTGCCCGCTGCAGCGCGGTCACGGTGGCGAACGGGGTTTCGCCTGCATGTTTCTGGCTGTTGGCCAAAACGATGCTGCGGTCGCCGGTGTCGAACAGCTCGGCCATGGTCTCGTTGACGCCCTGCGCTTCGTTCAGGAAGACGTCCTCCGATCCGCTGCCCGCGAACGCGATCGAATACAACTCGGTGACGCCCGGCCGCCCGGGCGCGATCCGATCCAGCGCATCTTCCAGCAGATCCGTCTGCGCGTACAGAACCTGCTCGGCGGCGGCGCCGTTCTGGCTGCTCGCGTCGCTTCCCGGGTCGTCTGCGGCCGCCACCCAGAGCCGGGCGCCGGCATCGGCCGTCCACTGCGGAGCCACCACCAACGCCGCCGCCAGCACGGCCGCCACGACCGCCCGCCCTCCGCGCAGCCCGGCCAGCCGGGGCGCGCCGAAAGCCCACCCGAGCGCGACCCACAGCACCGGCACCCAGATCAGCCATTGATAGAAGCGATCGATCGGCGTGAAAAAATCAGCCAGCACCGCCAGCGCCGAGCTGGCAAACGATTCGAGCGCGCCGAGCGCGAACCCCGCCACCGCCATCGGCAGCATGAGTCGACCGGCGTCCGCTGGGCGCCCCAGATGCGCGATCAGCCAGGCACTGAGCAGCAGCGGCAGCGCCCAGAAGCTCGCTCCCGGCAGCGCGTCCCAGTCGAACCGCCCGGGTCCCGGGTAGGCGGCGTAGATGTCGTAGGCCAGCCCCGCGGCCAGGTTCAGCAGGAACAAGCCGATCAGCTGAATTCCGTCGGCACGCCACGCGTCGAGGCCGCGCCTGCGAAGCAGGGCCAGCGCGGCTGCGGCGCCAAGATTGCGCAGCAGGTCGCGCACGAAGCCGAAGCGCGGCCGCGACCGCGCTTCGGCGGTGGGCGGCGGCACGACCGGGGCCGGCCGCTCGCCGGCGCCCGGAGCCGAGCCGGCCTGGTCGGAATCGATCGGAGTACTCATTCGGGGCTGCCCGCGGGCTGGCCCGCCCCGGCCGGCGGCGGGCGGCTGTGCAGCCGCATCATGGCGCGCTCGAACTGGCCTTCGACCATCAGGCCCAGCACCGCGTCGACCCGGGCGACCGCCTCTTCGATGGCGGCCTGCTCGTCGCGACGCGGCACGTGCAGCACGAAATCGGCGACATCCTGCTCCAGGCCAAGCGACCGCGGATGACCGATCCCGATCCGGGCCCGCCAGAAGTCGGCATGGGTCAGGCGGGCCTTGACGTCTTTCAAGCCATTGTGGCCCGCAGTGCCTCCGCCCAGCTTCAGTCTGGCCTCGCCGGGCGGCAGATCGAGCTCATCGTGCGCGATCAGGATCTGATCGGGCAGGATCCGGTAAAACAGTGCGGCGGCCACCACGGCCTGACCGGACCGGTTCATCAAGGTCGCCGGTTTCAGCAGGATCAGATCATGGTGATCGATCGTCGTGCGCGCCAGGTCGGCGGAAAACTTGCGCTCGGGCTTCAGGCGCGCCCCGACCCGGGATGCGAACCGGTCGACCAGCCAGAATCCGGCGTTGTGCCGGGTGCGCTCGTAACCGGCTCCGACGTTGCCCAAGCCGACGATCATCCGGATCCGGGCGATGGCAGTTTCGTCGACCATCGTCAGTCACGCGGCGCGGCGCGCCCGGTCGTCGGGGCAGGCTGCCTGGGACCAAGGTCTCGGACGCGTCTGCAGACCGTTACTTCTTCTTTTCCGCGCCAGCCTTGCCGGCGGCCGGCTTGGCCGCCGTAGCGGGCCCCGGCGCGCCCGCGGAGGCGGCCGCGGGTGCACCCTTGGCCGGCGTTGCTGCAGCGGCAGCAGCCGGAGCGGCGGCCGCACCCGGAGCGGCGGCGGCGCCTTCTTCGACCGGCGCAACCTCCTCCTCGGCCTGCACGCTCGGCAGCGTCACGCTGACCACCACCGGATTTTCCTTTCCACGCAGCGCGGCGCTCACCCCGCCCGGCAGCTTCAGGTCGCGCACATGCACGGTGTCCTGTGCGGTCAGGTGCGACAGATCGACTTCGATGAACTCGGGCAGATCTCGTGGCAGGCAGGAAATATCCAGGTCGGAGCGCACGTGGCCGATGATCGCGCCGCTTTCCTTCACGGCCGGCGAGTTTTCTCCGCCGACGAAGTGCAGAGGAACCCGCACGTGGATCTTCTGATCCTCCGCGACCCGCTGAAAATCGATGTGCAGCACCAGCGGCCGGTACGGATGCATCTGGAAATCGCGCAACAGCACCCTCTCGGAGCGGCCGTCCAGCTCCATTTCCAGCACGGACGCGTGGAACTTCTCGCGCTTGAGCGAGTGAAACAGCGGGTTGTGGTCCAGCTCGATGTTGACCGCTTCGGATCGGCCCCCATACAGGATGCCGGGCACCTTGCCCTGGTGGCGCAAACGGCGGCTCGCACCCGTGCCTTGCGCCTGACGTATCGTTGCCACAACCTTCATATCACAACCTCGGCTTCGAAAAGCGTTTGTCTCCTGCCCGCAGTGGCAGCGCCCTTACTCGACGAACAGCGAGCTCACCGAGTCCCCGCGCGAGATGCGCGAAATCGTTTCACCCAGCAGCGCCGCGCATGACAGTTGCCGTATCTTGCGGCAGGCGGCTGCTTCCGGATCCAGCGGAATCGTGTCGGTCACGACGACTTCGTCCAGCACCGACTCGTTGATCCGCTCCACGGCCTTGCCCGACAGCACGGGGTGCGTGCAGTACGCAAACACCTGCCGCGCGCCCCGCTCGCTCAGCGCCTTGGCGGCCTGGCACAGCGTGTTCGCGGTGTCGATCATGTCGTCCATGATCACGCAGGTGCGGTCCTCGACCTCCCCGATGATGTTCATCACCTCGGCCACGTTGGCCCGCGGGCGCCGCTTGTCGATGATCGCCAGGTCGGACTCGATCCGCTTGGCCAGGGCCCGGGCCCGCACGACCCCGCCGATGTCCGGCGACACGACCACCAGCTTCTGGTAGTTGTGTTTCCAAAGGTCTCCCAGCAGGATCGGGCTCGCATACACGTTGTCGACCGGGACGTCGAAAAAACCCTGGATCTGGTCCGCGTGCAGGTCCATCACCAGCAGCCGGTCCACGCCGACCACCTGCAGGATGTTGGCCACCACCTTGGCGCTGATCGCGACCCGCGCCGAATGTGGCCGCCGGTCCTGCCGTGCATAGCCGAAGTACGGAATCGCCGCGGTGATGCGCCCGGCCGAGGCGCGCTTCAGCGCGTCGACCATGATCACCAGCTCCATCAGGTTGTCGTTGGTCGGCGCGCACGTCGACTGCAGCACGAACACGTCCTTGCCGCGGACGTTTTCGTTGATCTCGACCATGATCTCGCCGTCGGAGAAGCGCGACACCTCCGCCCGGCCCAGCGGGATGTTCAGGTGCTGCACGACCGCGTGCGCCAGCTTCGGGTTCGCATTGCCCGAGAACACCATCAGGTTGTCCGACACCATCGACGCGACCATCAACGACCCTTGTTGCTCTCAGTTGCCAACGGCCACCGCCAAAGTTCGGAATGGCTGGGGAGGAAGGATTCGAACCCTCGAATGGCGGAATCAAAATCCGCTGCCTTAACCAGCTTGGCGACTCCCCAGCGCGAAACCCGTCCGTCCCCGTGTATTCAGATCCTGCCACTGATCGCTGCACGCCCCGCAAGCCGCTGCCGGCGAACGCTCACCACGACGCCAGCGGATGTTCGGTCAATCCGGATACGGCCCACGACAACCATCGGGCCGGCGCGCCGGCGATTGCGCGCTGCGCCTGTGCTTCGGTTTCGAACGCCGCGAACACGCAAGCGCCCGATCCGGTCATTCGTGCCTCACCGAATCCCGCCAGATAGCGTAGCGCAGCATCCACTTCGGGTACCCGGCGCCTGACGATCGGCTCCAGATCGTTGCCGCCGCTTTTGCCAGCACCTATGCCGGGGCCGCCGGAACCCGCCCCTCCGCCCCCAGGCGCAGTTTCGTCGGCCCGACGCCCGTCCTTGGGAAAGCTTTTGATTTTGGTCTGTTTGAGATGCACTGTCAATTCCGGCGACTTGAAGATTTCCGCTGTCGAAACATGAACTTGTGGATGAATCAGCGCGTACCAGCGCACCGGCACGGCCAGCGGCGAAAGGCGCTCCCCGATGCCTTCTCCGAGCGCAGGCCCGGGTTGCAGGAAAAACGCAACGTCGGCCCCGAGGCGGACCGCCAGTGCAGCCAGCTGCTCGCGACTCCAGTTCAGCCGCCACAGCCGGTTCAGCGCGATCAGCGTGGTGGCCGCGTCCGAGGAACCGCCGCCCAGCCCGCCTCCGCTCGGGATTCGCTTCACCAGGTCGATCCGCACACCCAGGTCGCATCGCGCTTCCTGCTGCAGCACACGCGCAGCGCGCGCCGCCAGGTCCTGCTCGACCGGGCCGACCAGGTCGCCGCGCCGTTCGATCCGATCGTCCTCGAGCAACTCGAAGTCCAGCGTATCGCTCAGATCGATCGCAACAAAAGCCGTCCGCAGCTCGTGAAATCCGTCCGCCCGACGCCCGATCACCTGCAGGAACAGGTTCAGTTTGGCCGGCGCGGGCAGACCCAGCATCAAGCGGGTCATGACCCGGCTTCCGAATCGAGCACGACCCGCAGTGAAACGGCCGGCGCGTCACTGCGCTGCGGCCGGCTCATGTCCAGCCGGCGGATACGCCCGTCGGATCCGCGCGGCTCAAACCGGATTGTCCAGCCGTCCTGCTCCAGCAGCGCGTTGCCGTCCTGGCCGGGATCCAGTCGATAGGGGCGCCCCGCCGCCGGCCGGCCTTCGATCCAGTCGCCGATTCCCGATACCGGCAGCGTCCAACCGAGAACCTGCAAGCTGAGCGCATCCGGATCCGGGCCCTGCTCGGTGCGCAGCCCGCCCGCGGTGGGCACGGTCAGACGCGCGCCGGCGGCTCCGGACTGCACGCGCGCGACCGTCGTGCCGAGCGGCGTGCTCAGGTCCAGCGTCACTTCGGACCGGTCCACCGTCAGCGCGAAACGCCCACTCATCGTCTCGTGCCGGTCGACTCCGTCGACCGCCAGCGCAAACCGCCCGGAATAGCTGACCCCGCCGGTGACCGCCGGCAGCGAAGCACACTCGGTTGCCAGCACGCCCATTGCGCAGGCAAGCCAGCCCGCTCGGGTCCGCCAGAGGCGGCCCAGAAAGGGCAGGCCCACGCTCACGGCTTGGCGTCCAGCCGCTGCAGCGTCTCCTTCAAGGTCTCGTTGTCGGACTCGCGTTTGCCCGCCTCGCGCCACACGTTGCGCGCGGCCTCGCGGTCGCCCTGCAACCACATCACCTCGCCCAGATGAGCGGCCACGTCGGCTTCGGGCTTGAGCCGATAGGCCCGGGCGAGGTAGTCGCGTGCCGCAGCCAGGTTGCCCATCCGGTACTGCACCCAGCCCATCGAGTCCAGGATGAAGCCGTCGTCCGGGGCCAGTTGCATCGCCTTGTCGATCAGCTCGTAGGCTTCCTTCAGTCGGATATTCCGATCGGCGAACGTGTAGCCGAGCGCGTTGTAGGCGTGCGCGAAATCCGGGCGCAGCTGCACCAGGTGGCGCAGATCCGTCTCCATCACGTCCAGTCGGTCCAGCCGCTCGGCCGACATCGCCGTCTCGTACAACAGGTTCGGATCGTCCGGTGCAGCCTGCAGCGCCGTCGCGAGCAGGTCATACGACTCCTGGTAGCGATGCGCATCGCGCAGGATCTGTCCCTGCGACAGCACGACCTGCGAGCGGTCGTCCGGGGACTCGGTCGGCGCCTCGCGCAGCACTTTGAGAGCGTCCTCGAGGCGATTGACCTTGGCCAGCAGGAATGCCTCCCGGATTCGCGCGGTCAGCACCTGCTCGGGACTGTGCACGCGGTGCAGCCAGTCGAAGGCCTCGTCGTATTTCTGTTCGTCCTCGGCGATCCGCTCCATGTTCAGATACGCCGGATCGGGCTCCCGATCGGCGCCATCCTCGATCGCCTTCAAGTAGCGCTCGAAATACCCGCGCGCCTGCGGGCGAAGCTCGGCCTGCAGCGAAAGCACGCCCAGCGCGAACAGCGGATCCGGACTGTGCGGATCGCGCCGCAACAGCTCCTCGAACTGGTTGCGCGCCGCATCGTTGCGCCCATCGCCGATCAGCAACCGGGCGTACGCCAGGCGCGCATCGGCCGCGCTCGGATTGCGCTGCAGAAAGCCCGACAACAGCGCGATCGCGTCGGCTCGTCCGGCCGCGTCGGCCTTGTTCTTGCTTTCCAGCATGAATTGCGCTGCCGCGATCGCGGCCTGCTCCGAGTCCGGTCTCATCGCCAGCGCGGCGCGTGCCTCCTCGGTCGCCCGCGCGCCCTGGCCCGCCGCATGCGCCCCGTGGGCCAGGATCAGGTGCGCATTGAAACCGCGCTTGCGGTCGTTCAGATACGGCTCGGTGAGCGCGTCCAGCAGCGCCAGCGCCCGCGCCTGGTCGGGTGCGCGTGCCAGCAGCCGCTGGATCCGCTCCAGCGCGGTCAGCGGATCTTCCTCTTCGCGAAGCTGCTTCTGCAGCAGCGGCTTGGCGTCGTCGTACCGACCGTTGGCGACCAGCAGCGACGTGTAGGTCTGCTCGGCCTCGGACGATCCGCCGTCCAGCTCTCGCCACAATTGCGCCGACTCCAGGGCCTGCGCGGCGGCACGCGCGCCCAGCGCGACTTCGGTCGCGCGCCGCGCGAGGCGTGGATCGCGCGTATCGCGGGCCGCTTTCATCAGGGTCGCGAAAGCGGCGCTGGACTCGCCCCGCTGCACGGCGACCTCGGCCGCCACGATCTCGAACAGCAGCGGGCCGGTCAGTTCCACCTCGGGCAGCGAGCGGCCTTCCGCCGGCGCTGCGCCCGCCGCAGCGGTCGCCGGCGCAGGCTGCGCGGACGTGGTGGGACCATGCGCCGGGGACGCACACCCTACAATCAGCGCACACGACATGAACCCCGTCGCCCATCTCAGAGCCGGTCCGAGGGGCCTTGCATGCATCGACATCGTCGCAGCGCCTGCGAGGGCGCGATAAGTTCGCCAGATCCACAGTTTAGCCGCGGCCTGAAATGCCCGAATTACCCGAAGTCGAGGTGACCCGGCGCAGCATGACCGGCGTGCTCGAAGGCCGGACCGTGCGGGCGCTTCGGGTGTACGAACGGCGTCTGCGCTGGCCGGTGCCGCGCGCGCTCGCCGCGACGCTCGCCGGCCGGCGCCTGCAGCGGATCGATCGGCGCGGCAAGTACCTGTTGTGGCGTTTCGAACACGGCGTGCTGATCTCGCACCTGGGGATGACCGGGTCCTGGCGCCTCTACCCGTACGGCGCTGCGCCCGAACGCGGTCCGCACGACCACGTTGACCTGGATTTCGACACGGCGCTGGCCCGCCTGACCGACCCCAGGCGCTTCGGCGCGCTGCTGTGGCATCGCGCCGCCGACGGCGATGTCGAACGGCACCCGCTGCTGGCGTCGCTGGGCGTGGAGCCGCTCGATCCGGGCTTCGATGGCGCGCGCCTGTACCTGGCCACACGCGGGCGATCGGCCGCGATCAAGCAGGTCCTGCTGGCCGGGGACGCAGTGGTCGGGGTCGGAAACATCTACGCCTCGGAGAGTCTGTTCGACGCGGGCATCGATCCGCGCGTTCCCGCGCGGCGCCTGGGCCCGACGCGCTGCGCCCGGCTTGCCGCGGCGATACGGCGGGTGCTGGCCGAGGCCATCGAGGCGGGCGGATCGACGCTGCGCGATTACGCATCGGCCGATGGCGCGCCGGGGCAGTATGCGCTGCAAGCACGCGTGTACGGCCGCGATGGCTCGGACTGCCCGGTGTGCGGCCGTCCAATTCGAAGGATCGTACAGGGTCAGCGCGCCACATACTGGTGCGCGTTTTGCCAGCGGCGCTGAGCACTGCGGCCGCAGGCCGTGTCGGGGCGTTGCGGTCGAGACACTGGTCCGACCGCGCGGATTGACTTAAGCTTACGGGCCGAAGGCCGGTCGAACGTCGAGCACTCGTACATGTCGCAGCTCGCCACCAGCTTCCAACAGTACGGGGCTTGGCGCGATACTTTGGCGGTGTCGGTCGCGCAGTTGCGCCGGTGGCTCGAGGACGCGCAGCTGCTGGAGGCAGACGCGGCGCGCCGTCTGGATCTGGCGCTGGAGCGACTCAACGGCGACCGGCTGGTGGTCGCGTTCATCGCCGAGTTCTCGCGCGGCAAGTCCGAGCTGATCAACGCGATCTTCTTCGCCGATTACGGCCGCCGTATCCTTCCGTCTTCGGCCGGGCGCACCACGATGTGCCCGACCGAATTGATGTACGACGAGTCGTTGCCCCCCTGCATCCGGGCCCTGCCGATCGAGACGCGCGCGCGCCTCGGAACGATGGCCGACTTCAAGAAGAGCTCCGGCGAGTGGCGCGTGTTTCCGGTCGACACCGCCTCGCCGGACGGCATGTTCAAGGCCTTCCACCTGGTCGCCGAGACCGTGCGAGTCGGCATCGACGAGGCACGCATGTACGGTCTGTTCGATCCGAACGACCCGGACCGGGTGATCAGGGACGGTGAGGAGGCCCTGGTCGAAATATCGCGCTGGCGTCACGCGGTGATCAATTTCCCCCATCCGCTGCTGAAGCAGGGTCTGGTGATCCTGGATACGCCCGGATTGAACGCAATCGGCACCGAGCCCGAATTGACGCTGTCGCTGGTACCCAGCGCGCACGCGGTGCTGTTCGTGCTGGCGGCCGATACCGGCGTCACCAAGAGTGATCTGGACGTGTGGCGCCACATCATGGGCGATTCACCGGAGGCGGCCAATCACATCGCGGTGCTGAACAAGATCGACGGCCTGTGGGACGCGCTGAAGGCGCAGACCGAGATCGAGGCCGAGGTGCGCCGCCAGGTGATCAGCGTCAGCGAGACGCTGAAAATCGATCGCAAGCGGGTATTCGCGGTGTCGGCGCAGAAGGGGCTGGTCGCCAAAGTGACCGGCGATGCGCAGCTGCTCGAACGCAGCCGCCTGCCGACGCTGGAAGCGGCGCTGGTCGATCTGCTGGTGCCGCAGCGCCAGCAGATCATCCGCGAGCAGACGCTGGCAGTGAGCTCACGCGTGGTCAACGAAGTGCGGCAGGCGCTCGGCGCGCGCGAGCGCAACCTGGTCGAACAGCTGTACGAGCTGCGGGCGCTGCAGGGCAAGAACCAGAGCGCGGTGGAGCGGATCCTGTTGCGCGCGCAAAGCGAGCAGCACGAATTCGAGGGCAACGTGCGCAAGGTCGTGGCGACGCGGTCTGTGCTGGCACGCCTGGCCGAACAGGTGTATTCCAACCTTCGGATGCAGGCCTTGCGCGCCGTCGTGCTGGCCACGCGCGACCGGATGCGCAAGGTGCGCCTGACTCCGCAATTCATGTCGGTGGTCAGGGAGTATTTCGCGGGGCTGCGCGAGATGATCCGCCGCGCCAACGCGTCGCTGGCCGAGATCGAACGGATGGTGCTGGGCGTGCAGCACCGCTTCGCGGAGGAAACCGGCTGGAGCATGCCGCCGCCGATGACCTTCACGCTGGACACGTACCTGGCCGAGATCGACCGGGTCGAAACGGCCTACGAAAGCCACTTCGGAGCCATCGCGGTGCTCACGCGCGACAAATGGTCGTTGATCGAACGCTTCTTCGAGACCGTGGTCGGCCAATCCCGCACGATCTTCTCGGCGGCCGAACGCGACACCGAGGCCTGGATCCGTTCGCTGCTGCCCCCGCTCGAGACGCAGGTGCGCGAGCAGCGCCAGCAACTGAAAAAGCGCACCGACGCGGTGGTGCGGATACGCGATGCGCAGGAATCGCTCGATGGGCGGATCGGCCAGCTGGAGGACGCGCTGCAGGATGTGCAGGCGCACCTGGACGAGCTGAAGAAGATTTCGGAGCCGATTGTCCCGCCGTTGTCGGGCCAGCCGCGGCCGGCGGCCGAGTCGCCGCGCACCGACGCGAACGGCCAGGGGCTGCCTTCCTTCCTGCGTGCCGAGATCTGAACGCGCTCGCAGCCCGGCTGCCGCGCAAGGCGGGTTCGCCCGGCGGCTGCTCGGGTGGTACCGCGGCCACGGGCGGCGTGACCTGCCCTGGCTGGACGAGCGTGATCCGTACCGCGTCTGGATCAGCGAAATCATGCTGCAGCAGACCCAGGTCGCCACCGCGCTGCCGTATTTCCGGCGCTTCATCGAGCGCTTCCCCGACGTGTGTTCGCTGGCGCGGGCCCCGATCGCGGACGTGATGGGCGCGTGGGCGGGCCTGGGTTACTACGCGCGCGCCCGCAACCTGCACGCCTGCGCGCGTGCCGTGGTGGAGCGCCACGGCGGCCGCTTTCCCCGAACGTCGGAGGCGCTGGCGGCTCTGCCCGGAATCGGACGCTCGACGGCCGGCGCGATCGCGGCCTTCTGCTTCGACGAACGCGCGCCGGTGCTGGACGGCAACGTGCGGCGCGTGCTGGCCCGTCACTGGGCGATCGAAGGCGATCCGAGATCGGCGCCGGTCGTGAGCCGGCTGTGGGAGCGCGCGCAGGTCGAACTGCCGGCCGCGCGCGACATGGCCCGCTACACGCAGGCGATCATGGACCTGGGAGCCACCGTCTGCACCCGGATGCAGCCGGCCTGCAGCCGCTGTCCGGTCAGTGCCAGTTGCCGGGCGCAGCAAACGGGCCGCACCGCGGCCCTGCCGGCAACGCGCGCACGCCGCGAGCGGCCGGTGCGTCCATCGCACGTGCTAATCGCACTCGCCGGGCAGGCCGTGCTGCTGCAACGGCGCAAGGCGGACGGAATCTGGGGCGGATTGATGTGCCTGCCGGAGTTCCGATCGAAAGCGTCCCTGCTGCGGCGTGCACGCGCGCTTGGTCTGGACCCCGTGGCAGGGGCGCCGCTGGCGCCGCGACGGCACGCGCTGACCCATCTGACGCTGGCGATCGAACCGGTGGTGGCCGCCGGGCCGGCCTCGAGAGCGCGCGACGCGGATCCACGGCGCTGGGTCGCGCTGGACCGGATCGATCAGGCCGCGCTACCCGCGCCGCATCGCGTGCTGTTGCGCGAAGTGCGGCAACTCCTTTGCGCCTGACCGCCCAAGGCGAGAGGATGGGAAGTTGGGGCGACGACTCCAGGCCAGGACCGGCGCTAGTGCACGCCGAGCAGTTCGACGTCGAAAATCAGCGTTGCATTGGGCGGAATGACCCCTGCAGCCCCGCGCGCGCCGTAGCCGAGCGCCGCGGGGATGATGAGTCTGCGCTTGCCGCCGACTTTCATTCCGGCGACGCCCTCATCCCAACCGCGAATCACGCGGCCGCCCCCCAAGGGGAAGTCGAACGGTTGTCCGCGATCAAGGCTGGAATCGAACTTCTTGCCGGCGCTCCCATCGGGATTCTGCAGCCATCCGGTGTAGTGGACGGTGACCTGCTGTCCGGCACTGGCTTGCGCACCGGTGCCGACGACGAGATCCTGGAATTCGAGTCCGGAGTCGGTCCTGGTGTGCGTCGTGGTGTCGGTCATCGCTCGGCTCGTCGGTTGTTCGGCACCTGACGCGCCGAATGGGCCCGCAAGGGATCCGCAAAGAAGGGCAATTCCCAGCAATATCGACACCGGGACGCATGAGTATCGCATGGCTGCCAACCTAGAGTTCGTCGAACCTTACGCGCTTTTGCTCATCGGCGCTCGTCGCCGAGTGGCTGACCATCGCATTCGAATAGTTCATCGCCGAACAGTAGAGAACTAGCGCGGGGACTTCAGCGCGGTTTCGCTTTCTGATACGTGCCCATCAGCTCCGCCTGCGCCAGCACGTGCCCCTGCATCGCCTTGAGCAGTTGATCTTTGCTGGGCTGCTTCAAGTCCGGCAGCTCGACATCCAGCGCATACAGCTTGTGAAAATAGCGATGGCGGCCGATCGGCGGGCACGGTCCGCCGTAGCCGGTGCGCTTCCAGTCATTCTTGCCCTCCAAGGTGCCGGCCGGCAGGGCTGACGGCGCCACCGCCGCGTCCAGGTGCGTCGTCTCGGGCGGAAGGTTGTACAGCACCCAATGAACCCACGTCATTTTCGGAGCGGCCGGATCGGGCGCATCCGGGTCGTCGACGATCAAGGCCAGACTGCGGGCGCCGGCTGCAACGCCGGACCACGCGAGCGGCGGCGACTCGTCCTCGCCTTCGCACGTGAAACGCTTCGGAATGCTCGCGCCCTGCTCAAAGGCGCTCGAGACAACTTTCAGTTGTGCAGCCATTGGTCGAACCTCCTGCCACAGCGCGTCAGCGATCCAGAACACGGTGCCGCACCAGCACGCGCTCCTTGCCCCCGAAGCGGCGCGCCAGCTGCTCGACGACGTATGGCGAGCGGTGGCGCCCGCCGGTGCATCCGATCGCAACCGTCAGGTAGTTGCGCGCATCCTGCACGTAACTGGGCAGCCAGCGCGTGATGAAGCCGGCGATGTCGTCGATCATCGCGCCCGCCTCCGGCAGGCTCTCGAGCATCGCCGCCACCGGCGCGTCGAGCCCTGTCAGCGGCCGCAGCCGGGCATCGTAATGCGGATTCGGCAGATTGCGCACGTCGAACACCAGATCGGCAGCCACCGGGATCCCGTTCTTGAACGCGAAAGACTCGAACGCAAGCGTCAGATCGCTGCGCGGGCCGTCCACGAAAGCCCTGACCCACTGCCGCAGCGTGCTCGCGGGCAGATCGCTCGTGTCGATCACATGCCCGAGCGAGTCGATCGGCGCCAGGCGCTCGCGCTCCTGTGCGATCGATTCCTCCAGGGTCGGCTCGCGCCCTTCGACCGTCAGGTGGCGCGACAGGGGATGGCGCCGCCGCGTCTCGGAGAACCTCTGCACCAGCGCGTTGGTCGAGGCCGTGAGGAACAACATCCGAACGTCGTAACCGAACGAACGCAGCACGCTCAGCACGCCGGGCAGCTGCGCGATCGGCCCTTCGGAGCGGACATCGACCGAGACCGCGACTTCCGGGTGGCCGTTGGCCGACAGGTAGGCGCACACATCGGTCAGGAACTGCGACGGCAGATTGTCGATGCAGTAGTAACCGATGTCCTCGAGCAGCCGGATGGCGACCGACTTGCCGGAACCCGACATACCGGAGACGAGGACCAAGCGCATCTAGTTAGGTACAAAAAATAACGGGGGACGCTCGTCCCCGGCTTCGCCGGGCGACGCCCGGCCCTCTCCCTAAAGGAGACGGGAGGCTGATCGTCCTTCGTAGAGCGGGAGCACGATCGCCCCGGCCCCTGCTCGAGGCAAGAGCAGAGGTTACGCCTGTGCTGCCGGCCGGCGGATCAGGTCTTCGATTCGCCTTTCAGGCACTGCGACATGAACTTCTTGCGCTCGTCGCCTTTCAGCGCCTTGTCACCGGCTTCCTTGTTGCAGGATTTCATTTTCTGCTGCTGGCTCGTTCTGGCCTGGCTCCTGGCGGCCGACAGACACTCGGACATGAACTTCTTGCGCTCGTCGCCTTTGAGCGCCTTGTCGCCGGCCTCCTTGTTGCACGAGGCCATTTTCTCCTGCCGGGGCGTCCTGGTCTTGTCTTCGGCCGCAAACACGCACAGCGGCGCGGCCAGCAGCCCCGCGATCAACCATCGTTTGAGCATCGGTTTCTCCTGTCCTGGTTCCGGCAATCGGCAAATTATCCATTCGGCAAGGCGATTGCAACACGCGCCGCAGACGGCGGCTCTGCCGATCATGGTAGATGCGACCGACCGGGCGACGCGCTCAGGATTCTTCTCCGTTTTCCATCGCTTCGCGCTGCCGCTGCTGGAAGTCCTGCATCGTGTCGATTCCGCGCAGTTTCAGGATCGTGTTGCGAACCGCGGCCTCCAGCAGCACGGCCAGGTTGCGGCCGGCGGCCACTGGAATCACGACCTTGTGGACCGGAAGTCCCAGCACCTCCTGCGTCGTGCCCGCCAGCGGAAGCCTCTCCAGGCTGTCGGCGGCACTGCGACGCATCAGTTCGACGATCAGACGCAACTTCATCTTGCGCCGCACCGCGGTCTCGCCGAAGATCGCGCGGATGTCCAGAAGGCCGAGGCCACGCACTTCGAGCAGGTTGGCCAGCAGCGGCGGGCAGCGGCCTTCGATCGTGTCGGGCGCAACGCGCGCGAAATCGACCACGTCGTCGGCGACCAGTCCGTGCCCGCGGCTGATCAGCTCCAGCGCGAGCTCGCTCTTGCCCAGGCCGGACTGGCCCGAGATCAGCACGCCCATCCCGAACACATCCATGAAGACGCCGTGGATCGAGCAGTGCCGGGCCAGTTGCTTGGCCAGATAAATGCGCAGTACATCGATCACCTCGGCCGCGTCGCGCGAGCTGCCGAACATCGGCAGCCCGGCTGTGCTGGCGATGGCGACCAGATCTTCTGGAAGCGAGCGGCCTTCGCCGACGATCAGCCCGAGCGGCCCGCCCTGAATCAACTCGCGCATCACCTGTTCGCGCCGTCCCGCCGGGATGCGGCCGATGTAATCGACCTCGGCGCCCCCGAGCACGTGGATGCGCTTCGGATGGATCAGGTTCAGATGCCCGACCAGCTCGGCCGCCTGCACGCTGCTGCCGATGGCGTCGGGCAGGACTCGCTGTCCGGCGGTGGGCTCGCCGATCCAACGCAAATCGAGTGCCGTGCCGTTGTCCTCGAACAGCGACTCGAAGGTCAGCATGTCAGGCCGCGGGGCGAATCGGCTCCCAAGCGGCGACCGTCGCGAGCAACGCGGCCGGCTGCGCGATCGTCTGCAGCTGCCCCCGCATCGAGGGCTCCGACAGCATCTGGGCCAGCTCGGAAAGAATCTCCAGGTGCTGCTGCGTCGCGTGCTCCGGAACCAGCAGCACGACCAGCAGCCAAACCGGCTGACCGTCGGGTGAATCGAACTCGATCGGCTCCTTCACCCGGATGATCGCCGCGGCCGCCCGCTTCAACCCGCGCAAGCGCCCGTGCGGAATGGCCACTCCCTTGCCGAGTCCGGTAGAGCCGAGCTGCTCGCGGGCCGTCAGGCACTCGACGATGCGCGATCCGCTCAGTCCCTGATTATTCTCGAACAGCTGCGCCGCTCGTTCCAGCGCCGCGCCCTTGTCGCGCGCGTCGATGTCCAACTCGACGTTGGAAAGCGGCAAAAGACTCGCAAGCAGATTCATGGGCGTCTCACGCCCCTAAACGATTGGCCGAACTGCAACCGACTGTCAAAGCCTAACCCGCAACCCGGCTACCTGAACCGCTCATGGGTCCAGGAATTACCCCTCTCACTGCCTTTAGTGTGGCCCAATCTGCCTTTAATGCGGCCCAATCGAGCCAGGCAATTATGTGACCGCTTACACCGAGCAGATTTATCAGACTAATCTGGCCGGTTTGCGGCGCAGTATACGCGCGGTGCCCGGATCGAGAACTTCCCGTTGCCATGCGGCAACAGCCAGAACGGGGCTGTCACTGAGGACCGCTGGCCGACTGGTGCTTTAACGCCGTGTGCGCATGGTTCTTGACGCGGTCCTTGTGACGCAACACCTGGCGATCCAGTTTGTCCATCATCACGTCGATCGACGCATACAGGTCGGGTTCGACCGATTCAGCATGCAGTGCAGACCCGCGCACTCGCAGCGTGATCTCAGCCTTTTGTTGCAACTTATCCACGGACAGCACGACGTCGACGTCGATCACGCTGTCAAAGTGCCGGCGAATTCGCGCGAGCTTGTCCAGCACATAGCTGCGCAGGGCCGGGGTGACTTCGAGGTGGTGACCGTGGATGATCAGGTTCATGCAACGCCCTTTCGATGATGTGGACTGCTTCAAAGCGTCTTGCGCAACGCCAGCGGCGGAATGTGCAGCAGCTCGCGATACTTGGCGACGGTGCGGCGCGCCACCACGATTCCCTGATCGCCCAGCAGCTCGGCGATCCGGCTATCCGACAGCGGCTTACTCGGATCTTCGGCCGCGATCAGCTGCCCGATCAGGGCCCGGATCGCGGTGCTCGAGGCCGCCCCGCCGGCATCGGTGGCCACGTGGCTGCCGAAGAAGTAGCGCAGCTCGAACACGCCGAACGGGGTGGCCATGTACTTGTTTGCCGTCACGCGCGACACCGTCGATTCGTGCAGTCCGACCGCGTCAGCGATCTCGCGCAACACCAGGGGGCGCATCGCGATCGCACCGTGGGAAAAGAAATGGCTCTGGCGGTCGACAATCGCCTGCGACACCCGCTGAATCGTTTGAAAGCGCTGGCGCAGATTACGGATCAGCCAGCGCGCCTCCTGCAACCGGGCAGACCAGGTCGGGTGCGACGGCTGCCCTTTCTCTCGTTTGAAGATCGTCGCGTAGGCCTGGTTCACGCGAAGACGAGGCATGACGTCCGGATTCAACTGTGCGGTCCAGCGGCCCTTTTGTCGCCGCACCAGGATGTCGGGCACCACATAATCCGGAGCTGTTGTGGCAAAGCCTAACCCGGGTCGGGGATTCAGTCCATGGATCAGATGATGTACCGCCCGCAACTGGTCGTCATTGGCCCCCGTTAACTTCTTCAGCTTCGCGAAATCCCGATTCGCAAACAAAAGCAGGTGTTCACTAACCACCTTCTTCGCGAGGTCGAGGCACTCGCGGTTCGCGCCGTCGGCCCCGGGAGCGATCGCGCGCCGCCGGGCGTCGATCTGCAGTGTCAGGCATTCCTCGAGGCAGCGCGCGGCGACTCCCACCGGGTCAAAGCTCTGCAACAGGCACAACCCGGCCGACAGCTCATCGAGCTCGACGGCCTCCGACGACGGGCAGATCGCCTGGATTTCCTCCAGCGAGGTGCGCAGATAGCCGTCCTCCTCGACCGCCTCGATCAGCAAGGAGACCAGCACCCGGTCGCGCGGTGACGCCTGGGTCGAGGTCAGTTGCTGACGCAGGTGATCGTGCAAGCTCGTCTCGGCCGCCGCCCAGGCGAGCGCGGCGGGTTCATCGTCGTCGCGCGATTCGCGCGGATTGCCCCAGTCCAGTGTCGGTGCGGGAAACTCGGATTCGTCGGCCCGCGCGCCCATGGAATCGGCTGGCGCGGATCCGGAGTCGGCCTCGACGCCGTCTGCACCGCCCGCTGCATCCGCGCCACCCCCGGAATCGTGGATCGCTCCATCGGCCGCGAGCCGCGCGTGCCCTGCCAGCGGATCGTCGTCGCGCTCGAGCAGCGGGTTGTCCATCAGGGCCTGCTCGAGCTCCTGGTTCAACTCCAGCGTCGACAGCTGCAGCAGCCGGATCGACTGCTGAAGCTGGGGAGTCAGGGCCAGGTGCTGCGCAAGGCGCAGCTGAATCGACGCTTTCATGCCGTGAAGCTCAGCTTCGAAAAGCGCCATGTCCTGCGACGGCTGGGAGCCTTGGAACCGAAAAGCATCTTGCCTGTCAGCATCGGCCTTACATCCGGAAGTGTTCGCCCAGATAAACGCGCCGGACCGACTCGTTTTCCACGATTTCGTCTGGCCGACCTTCAGCCAGGACCTGGCCCTCATTGATGATGTAGGCGTGGTCGCAGATCCCGAGCGTCTCGCGTACGTTGTGGTCGGTGATCAGCACCCCGATCCCGCGCTGCTTCAGGAAGCGGACGATCCGCTGGATCTCGATCACGGCGATCGGATCGACCCCGGCAAACGGCTCGTCGAGCAGCACGTACCGGGGCCGCGCCGCCAGCGCGCGGGCAATCTCGACGCGGCGCCGCTCCCCGCCGGACAGGCTGAGCGCGGCATTGGTGCGGATCTCCACGATTTGCAGGTCCTTCAACAATTCAACCAGCCGCTGCTCGATCGCCTCCTCACGCAGCTGCCGGCCCTGATCGTCGCGTTGCAGCTCCAGCACCGCGCGCACGTTCTGCTCGACCGTCAGGCGCCGGAACACCGAAGCTTCCTGCGGCAGGTAGGACAGGCCGAGCCGGGCGCGCCGATGTATCGGCAGGTGGGCGATCGAGCGGCCGTCGAGCCGGATCGAGCCATCATCGAGCGGCACCAGGCCGACCACCATGTAGAAGCAGGTTGTCTTGCCCGCGCCGTTCGGTCCGAGCAGCCCGACCACCGCCCCGGGCTCGACCGACAGTGAAACATCCTTTACGACCAATCGCCCGCCGTAGCGCTTGGCGAGCCGCTCGACCACCAGGCCCCGCGGCAGCGCCCCGGCGTCGGCCGACGCATCGATAGCATCCGGGGCCTCGGCCACCGGCAGCGGAGTGGCGGCGTTCATTGCGAGCCGCCGCGCCCCGGATCGGTCCCTTTGGGCGCTTGCTGCGGGGGCGTGGACTCGTTGATCCGGGGAGCGATCCGAGCGGTGACGCGGCTGCCCGGGCCGGCGCCCGAGCCGGTCAGGTCATAGTGCGAAGTGCGCGCGTCGTAGGTGATCCGATCCCCGGTGAACTCGTCGCGCATCACGCCGTTTTCGAAGCGCCGCACGATCGCGCGCGTAAACAGCTTCACCGTGTCGGCCCGGTTGTCGTACTCGATCCGCTCGGCCACGCCGTCGATCGTCTCCTCGACCCCGGGGCGGTTCGGGTCGCGCCGCTGGTGAAACGTGGCCAGTGAGTCGGCCGCGGCAGTGACGACCGCGTACTGGTATCCCTCCGGGTCCTCGCGGTATTCCATCCGCTCGCCCGTGACGCGAATCGTTCCCTTGGTCAGCACAACGTGGCCGGTGAACACCGACAGCTGCTTCAGGTCGTCGACCGTCTGGTGATCGGCAACGATCAGCGTCGGCTGGTTGCGGTCCGCGCGCTCGGCGCCGGCCGGCCACGGCATCAGGCACGCGCCCAGAACCAGCAGCGCGATCCAGCCGGCGGACTTCGCGTCGTTCATTTCCTCGGTTGCGGCGTAATCGTGTCGACCACGTCCGCCAGGAATTGGACTCGCTGCGCGATATTGTCCAGCTCCATGCCGTGCGCCTGGATCGAATCCGGACCGCGATCGACCAGCACCGGCCGGTCGGTCCAGTAGCGATCCAGATCCGGCAGCGCGAGCAGCATCTCGGTGCTGACCCGCAACGGGGGCCGCCCCGGGGGCGAGGCCCGCGTCAGCACGACATCGCCCGAGAGCCGGATCCGTTCGCCGTCGTTTTCCATCCGGGCCAGCTGTGCCACTGCCTCGACCCGTGGTTGATCCGGCCGCAGGCTCACCAGCCGCGGCTTCACCAGATCGACGTCGTCGGTCTGCGCGTAGTGCGTCATCCGGTCCGCGAACAGCTTGTACTTGGCTCGACCCACCGAGTCGAACTGGATCAGCGTCACCCCGTCGGCGTCGGCATCGACCTTTGGTCGCGCCAGCTCGGCAGGCGTCCCGGTTTGCAGCGAACGCGAATACCGGTAGCTGATGGCGGCCACCAGCGCCAGCAGCACGATCGCGATCACCGAGGCGATCCGGTCACGCATTTGTGGGGTGGACCTCAAACACCGAGCTGCCCAGGGTGACGCTGCCGGCAGCGCAGCACGTACTCGGCCAGCGCGCGGACCGCGCCGCGCCCGCCATCGGCCTGGGCGATCCAGTGGGCCGCGCGCCGCACTTCGGGTGCGGCGTCCCCGACTGCGGCGGCAAACCCGACTCTGGCCATCACCGGCAGATCAGGCCAGTCGTCGCCCATATAGGCGCACTCGGCGGCCGCTACGCCGCTCGCGGCCAGCAGCCGCTCCAGCGCGGCGAGCTTGTCGCGCTCCCCCTGCAGCACCGTGTCGATATCGAGCTCACTGGCTCGCCGCTCGACGATCGCTGACGCGCGTGACGACAGCAGCGCCACGCCCAGACCGGCTTCGCGCAGCAGCCGCACGCCGTGGCCGTCGCGCACATCGAACACCTTCAAGGCTTCGCCTCCGGCACCCATATACAGCCGCCCGTCGGTCAGCACGCCGTCCACGTCCAGCACGACCAGTCGCACGCGCGCCGCACGCAGCCCGGCCTCCGCCGCCCGCCCGACGGAGCGCGTCAGCGCGGAGGCGGGGCCTCGTCCGACGGAGCGCGCCGGCGCGGAGGCAGCACTGCTCTTCCTGCGAGGCTTCATCAGATGACTCGCGCAGCCATCAGGTCGTGCATGTGCAGCGCGCCGACCAGCCGGTGCTCGGCATCGACCACCAGCAGCTGGTTCTTGCGCCCGCTGTCGAGCAGCTGCGCGGCCTCGACCGCCAGCGCCTGCGGCTCGATCGTCAGCGGGGTCGCGGTCATCACGTCGCGCACGCGGGTTGCGCGCGCATCGCCGCCGCGCTCCAGCAGCCGGCGCAGATCGCCGTCGGTGAAGATGCCCGCCAGCGTGCCGTCCGGGTTGCGCACCGCGGTCATTCCCAGCCGCTTGCTGGAAATCTCGCGCAGCGCGTCCATCACGGTATCGTCGGCGGACACGACCGGGATCGCCTCGCCCGTGTGCATCACGTCGGACACGCGCGTCAGCAGCCGCCGTCCCAGCGCGCCTCCCGGGTGCGAACGTGCGAAATCGTCGGCCCCGAAGCCGCGTGCATCCAGGCAGGCAATCGCCAGCGCGTCGCCCAGCGCGAGCATCGCCGTGGTGGAGGACGTCGGCGACAGGTTCAAGGGGCAGGCTTCCCGCTCGACCCGGCAATCCAGGTACACGTCCGCGTAGCCGGCCAGCGACGAGGTGTCGCGCCCGGTCAGCACGATCAGCGGCGTGCCGCCCCGTTTCAGAATCGGGACGATCGTCAGCAACTCGTCGGTCTCGCCCGAATATGACATCGCGATGAACACGTCGCGCCCGGTCACCATGCCCAGGTCGCCGTGCGCCGCTTCGGCAGCGTGGACGAACAGAGCGGGCGTGCCGGTCGAGGCCAGCGTGGCGGCGATCTTGTGAGCGATGTGGCCGCTCTTACCCACCCCGCTGACCACTACGCGACCGCGACAACCCAGCACCAGCTCCACCGCGCGCAGGAAGCGCCCGTCAAGGCGGTCGGCCAGCGCCGACACCGCCTGCGATTCGGTGATCAACACATCGCGCGCGAGCGCCAGCGCGGAGGATCGCGAGTCAGGGATGGCACCCAATGCCTGCACCGGGTCGACAGGGTTCAACGCAGAATCCAAAAGCTCCAACCGCCCGCCGCCCCTCCCGTGGGCGCCCTGGCCTGCGTGGATCGCGGCCGCGGCAGGCTTTCAGCCGATGATACTCTGGCGCTTCGACGCTGGCACAGGACTTGCTGCGGCTCGCCCCCAACGATGCCTTCGGCCCTCGAGCTGACTCTGCTGCTGCTGGCCGCCTCGGTGCTCGCAGTGACCGCGCTGCGCGTGCTGAACCTGCCGCCGGTGCTCGGCTACCTGCTGGTCGGCATCGTCGTCGGCCCGCACGCGCTGGCGCTGGCGCCCGACAGCAGCAGCACGTACGAGCTGGCCGAGTTCGGCGTCGTGTTCCTGATGTTCTCGATCGGGATCGAGTTCTCGCTGCCGCGACTGCGCAGCATGAGGTCGATCGTGGTCGGGATCGGCTTGCCCCAGGTTCTGATCACGCTGAGCGTGCCGCTCGGGCTCGGACTGCTGTTCGGCGAACGCATCGGGGTCGGGGCGGCCGGGGCGTTCGCGCTGGGGGCGGCGCTGGCGATGTCATCGACCGCGATCGTGCTGAAGCTGCTGGCCGAGCGCCTGGAGCTGGACACCGACCAGGGCCGCCTGGTGGTGGGCGTTCTGCTGTTCCAGGACCTGGCGGTCGTTCCGCTGCTGGTGATCCTGCCCGCACTGGCCAACCGGCAGGGCGACCTCGCGGTCGAGCTGGCATGGGCCGGCGCGAAGGCGGTCGTGCTGCTGGCGCTGCTGCTGGCCGGCGGCCAGTGGCTGCTGCGCCGCTGGCTCACGATGGTGGCGCGCCGGCGCTCGAACGAATTGTTCATGCTGAACCTGCTGCTGATCACGCTCGGCCTGGCCTGGCTCACGTCGAAGGCCGGTCTGTCGCCGGCGCTGGGGTCGTTCGTCGCCGGGATGCTGATCTCGGAGACCGAATTCCGGCACCAGGTCGAGGAGGACATCAAGCCGTTTCGCGACGTTCTGCTCGGGCTTTTCTTCGTCACGATCGGCATGCTGCTCGACCCGCGCGTCGTGATCGGCCACTTCGGCTGGGTGCTGGCTGCCTTGACGGTGCCGGTCGGACTGAAGTTCGCGCTGGTCGCGCTGCTGGCGCGCTGGCGCGGCGAGAGCGCCGGCACCGCGATCAAGGTGGCGGTGCCCCTGGCCACCGCCGGCGAGTTCGCGTTCGTGATCCTGAACCAGGCCGGTCAGCTGCACCTGCTTCCCAATGCGCTGATGCAAATCGTGCTGGCGGCGATGGTGCTCTCGATGCTGGCCACACCGTTGCTGGTCCAGTACAGCCAGTGGATCGCGCTGCGCGTGACCGGCTCCGAGTGGATGCAGCAGGCGCTGCGGCTCACCCGCATTGCGACCCGCTCGATCGCCAACCAGGGCCACGTGGTGATCTGCGGCTTCGGGCGCAGCGGCCAGCACCTGGCGCAGATGCTGGAGCAGGAAGGCTACGCCTACGTGGCGCTGGATCTGGACCCGGACCGCGTGCGCGAAGCCGCCGCTGCCGGCGCATCGGTCGTCTACGGCGACGCCGCACGGCGCGAAACACTGGCCGCGGCCGGGGTGTCCCGCGCCGCAGCGCTGGTGGTCAGCTACAACAACGTCCAATCGGCGTTGCGGGTGATCCACTTCGCGCACGAGTTGCACCCGCATTTGCCGATCATCGTCCGAACGCAGGACGATTCGGCCCTGGAGCGGCTGTTGAAGGCCGGCGCTACCGAGGTCGTGCCGGAGGTGTTCGAGGGCAGCCTGATGCTGGGCTCCCATGCGCTGGTGCTGCTCGGAGTTCCGCTGGCGCGGGTCGTGCAGCAGGTGCGCGACGCCCGCGATACGCGCTACCGGCTGTTGCGCGGCTACTTTCACGGCGCCGACGATCCGGACCGCGCGGTCGACGAGGACGAGGCCCAGCACGTCCGGCTGCATTCGGTGGCGATCGAAGCCGGATCGTCGGCGATCGGCAGGGGTCTCGGATCGCTCGACCTCGCCGCCACCGGCGCGGAGGTCAGGGCGATACGGCGGCGCGGAATCCGGGGCGACGATCCGAGCGATTCGCTGGTGCTGGAGCGCGGCGACGTCGTCGTACTGCGCGGCACGGCCGAAGCGGTCGAACTGGCGGAGGCGAGGCTGTTGGGGCAATAATCGGAATCGGGGAATCGGGGACTCGGAGGTGCGCCATGCAAGAACCGTCGCTGCCGATGCAGATACCTGCCTTCCGCCAGGTGCATTCCGGTCACGGGGTCGAGTGGTGGAGCAGCGCATGGCAGCTGCTGTTCCAGCGCGGCGCGGCTGTGACGTGGATCGCGATGTGCTTTATCGCGATGGCGATCTACGGGCTGCTGCACCTTTTCTCGCTGCTGGGTCTGATTGCGGCGCATATCACCTTGTTCGTGTTCGCGGGGGGATTGATGCTGGCGGCGCGCAAGACCGAGGCCGGCACTGCGCCCGCCGTCGGGGACCTGTTCGCAGGCTTCAGTCAGTCGCTCGGACCGCTGGCGATCGGCGGCGCGCTGCTGATGGTCGCAGCGCTGCTGGTGCTGAGCGCGGCGACCGTGGCCGGCATCGGCGCCCTATCCGGCGCAGCGTCCGGCGCCCTGTCGGGCAATCTCGCGCTGCTGGCGGGCCTCGGCGCCACGACGCTGCTGGTGGCTCTGGTCTCGCTGATCCTGCTGCTGCCGATCGCGCTGGCGGCCTGGTTTGCGCCGGCGCTGATCGTTTTGCGGCGGCAGCCCCCGGTGGAGGCGTTGAAGGCAAGCCTGTCGGCCTGCTGGGCCAACCTGGGCGCGCTGGCGGTCTACGGACTGCTGTGGATCGCGTTCGCGATCATCGCCTCGATTCCCCTCGGGCTGGGTTGGCTGGTGCTGGCGCCGCTGATGGTGCTGTCGACGTATGCGGCGTATCAGGACCTGTTCGAAGCCGGGGGCAGCGGGGGCTAGCCGGCAGCCAGGCCAACTCCTACGACGTACAGCACCGATTCGGTCACACCGTCTATTCCCAAGTCTTTCTCGATCAGCGTGTCCTTGAGCGCGGCGGTACTGAACGGGGCCAGTCCCATCCGGATGCCGAGTCGTCAAGCTTCGCGAGGCATCGCCCGCTCGATAATCCGGCCGAACTCGACGCCCGCCGGCAGCGCGCCGAACTGGTGGTGCCCGACGCCGTCGAGCCGGGACCGGCAGAACGCGTCGGCCACCCAGCCTGGCGCGTGCTGCACCAGCAGCGCCGCCTGCAGGATCGCCGCCATCCGGTCGACCAGATCGCGCGCCCGATATTCGATGTCCGCGCCATCGCGCAGTTCGCCCCTCAGTTCGCCGATATGGCGGTCGAGCGACGCGTGACCGCCGCGTGACCGCGCCACTTCGTCGAAGTAGGCCTGCACCACGGCCGGTGTCTTGCGGATCGCCCGCAAGGCGTCCAGGCACTGGACGTTGCCGCTGCCCTCCCAGATCGCGTTGACCGGCGATTCGCGGAAAAGGCGCGGCATCGGCGAGTCCTCCATCACCCCGCTGCCGCCGATGCACTCCATCGCCTCCACCGCATGCGACGCCACACGCTTGCAGATCCAGTATTTCCCGACCGCCGTGCACAGGCGGGCCAGACAATCCTCGTGCTCGTCCACACGGCGGTCCAGCGCGCGCGCGATGCGCATCGTCAGCGCCAGCGCCGCCTCGGATTCGAGCGCCAGGTCGGCCAGCACGTTCTGCATCAGCGGCTGATCGACCAGCAGATGCCCGAACGCGCTGCGCTGGCTGCAGTGGTGCAGCGCCTGCGATGCAGCCATCCGCATGCCCGCGCTCGATCCGATCATGCAGTCAAAGCGCGTCATCGCCACCATCTCGATGATCGTGCGTACGCCGCGCCCTTCTTCGCCGACCATCCAGGCAAGCGCGCCGCGCAACTCGGTCTCGGCCGACGCGTTCGAGACGTTGCCCATCTTCCGTTTCAGCCGTTGCAGCTGCATCGGGTTCTTGCTGCCGTCCGGCCTCCAGCGCGGCAGCAGGAAGCAGGTCAGGCCCCCGGGCGCCTGGGCCAGCACCAGAAACAGGTCGCACATCGGCGCCGACACGAAGAACTTGTGGCCGACCAGCTCGTAGGGCTGCCCGGGCCCCGGCGAGGACACCGGATAGGCGCGTGTCGTGTTGGCGCGTACGTCGGAGCCGCCCTGCTTCTCGGTCATCGCCATCCCGACCGTCACGCCGGACTTCTCGTGCCCCGGCCGGTTGGACGGGTCGTACACGCGCGACGTGATCTTTGCCTCCCACAGCACCGCCAGGTCCGGTTGCAGCCTCAGGCTCGGTATCGCGGCAAACGTCATCGTGATCGGGCAGCCGTGCCCGGCCTCGACTTGCGCTTGCAGGTAATAGCGGGCCGCGCGCGCAACGTGAGCGCCGGGACCCGGCTCGGTCCAGGGCGAGGCGTGCAGTCCCTCGGTGATCGCCGTCCGCATCAACGCGTGATAAGCGGGGTGGAAGCGGACCAGGTCGGTCCGATGCCCAAAGCGGTCGTTCGGCTCGAACTCCGGCGGGTAGCGATTGGCCAGCTGCCCGAGCTCCAGATACTCGGCCGTGCCGACCCGCCGGCCGAATTCGACCAGATCGGACTCGAAGGCGCCCGCGCCTTCGCGCGCCACCGCTTCGCGCAGTGCGCGATCGGCCGCGTACAGGTTGTAGTCGGCCAGCTCGATCGGCTGGTTGATGACCTCGTGGGTTACGGCCAGGAACCGGTCCGGCGCCGTCCGGCCCGAGCCGCTGGGAGTCGACGTATCCATCGCCGCACCCATTGTGCTCCTGTCGGGCTCGGCCGACTCAAGTCGGCCGGGTAAGCGCCGACTCCATGGAAGGCCGGCGCTAACTCTTTTGCCGGCCGCTTTTCACGGATTCTTAAGATGCGGGGAGTGCCCTCGAAGTCCTTCGATTCGCGGATGGCCGCGTTCACGCTGGTCGAGCTGCTGCTGGTGGTGGCCATCGTCGCCGTGCTGGCCACGATCGCCGTTCCGTCCTACTCGAGCTACGTGGACCGCGGCAAGGTCACGCAGGCCGAAGGCGACATCGTCCAGATCGAAGTGGCAATGGCCCAGTACGTGGCAGACAACGGCTCGCTGCCCGGCGCCTTGAGCAATCTGAACAACGTTCCCCTGGTCGATCCCTGGGGCAACCCGTACCAGTACCTGAACCTGGCCTCGCGAGGCGCGATGGGGCACGCGCGCAAGGACAGGTCACTGGTCCCGATCAACTCCGACTACGACCTGTACAGCATGGGCAAGGACGGACAAAGCTCGCCGCCGCTGACGGCCAGCGTGAGCAAGGACGACGTCGTTCGCGGGCGCAACGGCGATTTCGTCGGGCCGGGCGCCGACTTCTGAGGGCCAGATGCGAATTCAGGGCACCTTCCTTCCGGGCAAGGTCGCGCGCCGGATCCTGATTCTTTTCGTGCTGTGCGCGTTCTTGCCAGTGCTTGCTCTTGCGCTGCTGTCGTTGGGCCAGGCGCGCGCGGTTTTCACCGAGCACTCCCAGGCAGACCTGACCGCGGTCAGCAAGGCGTATGCGTTGAAAGTCTACGAGCGGCTGCTGCTGGCTAATAAGGGCATGCAACATACTGCGCTGGCTCTTCGTTACGGCGCAGCGCCCACGGACAGCGTGCCGCCGACGCTGGACGGCATGTACTTGAGCTTGACCGTCGTCGGGCCGGACGTCCGACCCGTTCCGGTCTTCGGCCAGGCGCTTTCGTGGCCGCAGATCGGAGGGTTTGCCGTTGCCCACCTGGCGCAAGACGAGTCGGTCCTGATCGTCGAACGCGCCTCCGGCGTGCCACCCCGGATCGTTCTGCTTCACATGATCGACGCCAACCGGCCCGAGCGGTTTGCGCTGGCGGCCGAACTGAACCCGGACGAGCTCTGGGGATCCGCGGACGGTCTTTCCGATGCGATCGGCTTGTGCGTGATCGCCGAGACGGGGGCCAAGCTGTTTTGTTCGCCGGGCGCACCCTCATCGGATGCGGCCGCCCCGGCGCGCGCCGTTACCGACGCCTCAGGCGGTTCCAGCATCGCGGCCGCAAGGGAAGCGATGATCGCCGGACAATGGCAGTTGTTCCTGAAGCCGAAGTTCTACACGCCCTACTGGACCGTGATCGCGACCGAGCCGAGCTCGGCTGCGATGGCGCCGGTCGAGAAGTTCAGTCGGGTATTTGTGGAAGTGATCCTGCTTTCGCTGCTGCTGGTCGCGCTGCTCAGCGTCGGTCAGATTCGCCGCACGATGGGGCCGCTGGACAAGCTGATCAAGGGAACGCGGCGACTGGCCGGCGCCGACTTTGCCCACCGCGTCGCGATCGCCGGAGACGACGAGTTCGGGCAGCTGGCGACCTCGTTCAACGACATGGCCGCCCGCGTAGGCCGGCAACTGGACACGCTGAAAGTCCTCGCCGGCATCGACCAGGTGATCCTGTCCAGGGCGGGCATCGATCCGGTTTTCGGCCTGGTGCTGGCTCACATCCTGGAACTGACGCCAGCGCGGTTCTCAGCAATCGTCGTGCTGGAGCCGGACCCTGCAGGGCAGGCCCGGATGTACACGCTCGCGGCCGGGCAGGCGGGTAGTCCCGAATCGAGCCGGATCCCCGTGCCGCCCGGGCTGATCAAGCGTATTGCCGACCACCCGGAGGGCGTCGCGTGCGGCCACCTCGCGGAGTTTCCGCCGGCGGAACCGCACGCGGCCGCAGCGGGCGTGCCACGCGTGTTCATGCTGCCGATCCTGGATCGGGGCCGTCTGTGCGCATTCGCCTGCCTGGGCGTAGCCACCGGCGACCCCATGGCCGAGGACGTGCTGGTGCCGCTGCGGGACCTGTGCGACCGCATCGGCGTCGCCTTGTCGGCGGCCGCACGCGACGAGCAGCTGATCTACCAGGTCCGCCACGACGAGCTGACGGGCCTGCCGAACCGGCTGCTGTTCAAGGAGCGGCTTTCGCAGGAGATCGCCTCCGCCCGGCGCGAAGGCCGCAGGCTCGCGCTGCTGTACATCGACCTGGATCGCTTCAAGAGCATCAATGACAGCCTCGGCCACACGGCCGGCGACGAACTGCTCGAGCAGACCGCCCGGCGGATGCGCACGTGCCTGCGCGAAAGCGATACGCTGGCGCGGCTGGGCGGCGACGAATTCGCGATCATCCTGCCGAACGTCGCCGGACCCCAGAGCGTAACGACGGTGGCCGAGCACATCGCCGAGTCGCTGTCGGATCCATTCGTGATCGGCCAGCAGGAAAGCTACGTCAGCGCCAGCATCGGCGTCGCGATGTTTCCGACCGACGGCCGGGACAGCGAAGAGCTGCTGAAAAAGGCCGATACCGCAATGTACCGCGCCAAGGACTCAGGCCGCGGTCGGTTTGTCTATTTCGAGGAGCGGATGAACGCAGAGGCAGTCGAGCGTGTGGCGCTGGAACGCGAGCTGCGACAGGCCCTGCTGCGCAGCGAGTTCGTGTTGCACTACCAGCCGCAGCTCGACCTGCGCACGGGTCGAATCAGCGGGGCCGAAGCCTTGTTGCGGTGGAACCATCCGACCCGCGGCCTAGTGCTGCCGGGCGTATTCATCGCAGTTGCCGAGGAGACGGGGCTGATCGACCAGCTGGGTCGCTGGGTGCTGCTCGAGGCCTGCGCGCAGCATGCGGCCTGGCGATCGGCGGGCCTGAATCCACCCCGGATCGCCGTCAATGTCTCCGGACGCCAGTTCCGCCGCAGCGACCTGGTTCACGTCGTCGAGGAGGCGCTGCGGCAGTCCGGCACGCCGGCTTCGGCGCTGGAAATCGAGGTCACCGAAAGCCTGTTCATGGACGAAAGCGCCCACGCGGTTGCGGTGCTCAGTCAGCTGCGGCAGATGGGCGCACAGGTCGCGATCGACGACTTCGGCACCGGTTATTCCTCGATGTCCTACTTGAAGCGCCTGCCGGTGGATGTCCTGAAAGTCGACCAATCCTTCATCGCCGACATGACCGACAACCACGACACGCGCGCCATCGCCAAGGCGATCATCAACCTGGCCCACACGCTGAACAAGTCCGTCGTCGCCGAGGGGGTCGAAACGGCCGAACAACTGGTGCTGCTGAAGCGGTGGCGTTGCAACCGAGTGCAGGGTTACTACTTCAGCCGCCCACTGCTGCCGGAGCGGTTCCTCGAACTGCTGCAGGAGCGGCGACCGGCATCGGAGCCGACGCACGACGCCATCGCGCCGATCGGATCCGCGCCGCGCGCACCGCTACAGGCACCCTAGTGTCCCGAGTCGGACGTTCGACGAACCTGCGGGATTCGTTGCCGTGACGAGCCAGAGCGCGGCCGACAGCGACACCGCATTTCCGACCTGGTGCTGCGCCAGCGCCGCGCGGATCGACTCGGCGGCCGCAGCCCGCAATACCGGCGGTTGACCGTCCAGCGCACGGCTCGCCGGTCCTATTCCCATCGCTGCGTCCACTGCTGCGTCCAGCCCCTGGCCATTGGACAGATCGAACGTCAGATCGATCGGCTCCAGATCGATCGTCTCGAATCCGGCCAGCGCCAGAACGCGGCGCACACGGTGCGGATCCGCGAACGAGAATGGCCCGGGATCCTCGGGTCCGATCTCGGGCAAGCGCGGCACGTGCCGGTAAGCCTGCTGCAGCGGAACCATCAGCCAGGGGTTTTCGCGCGGCTGCCGCCAGCAGGCAAACGCCAGTCGTGCGCCACCTCGCAGGCCGCGCCGGATGTTGGTGAATGACCGCGCCGGGTCCGCAAAGAACATCACGCCAAAGCGAGAGCAGGCCAGATCGGCCCGGGCGGACTCGAACGGATACGCCGTCGCGTCGGACAGGACGAATTCGACCGGCAGCGCCGGCGGGGCGAGTTGGCGCGCCCGCGCGAGCAGCGGCTCGGAGACATCGATCCCGAGCACACGACCGTTGGGCACAACCCGCTGCGCCAGAGCGAAGGAGGTGGCGCCACATCCGCAGCCGATATCCAGCACGACTTCGCCCGCGCGCGGGGCCGCGCGGTCGAGCAGGATCTCGGCCACCGGCGCGAGCAGTGCGTCCTGCCACTGCTGCCGCTCCAGCCAGCGCCGGCCTCCCGGACCATTCCAATAGGCGATCTCGTCGGCGTTGCGGTCGTCGGCAGGGGACAGCATCGTTGCACTACCGGGTGAAGCAGCGACTGCCCCGAAATCCGGGGTCAGCATTGCAAGCCCGCGCTCGAGCAGCGACAATTCTAGTGGCACTACCGTCGACTCGGAGGCTTGCCCGCCGTAGCGCCGCCAGGCGCGGAGGCGGGAGCGGAATTTCAGGATTAGGAACGGTTAATATATTGTGAACATACGCCCGCTTTTTGCCTTGCCGCGGAGGGGTCGATGGCACGAGAAGGGGACAGCGATCTGGCAGCAAAGCTGAAGGCGCAGGTGGCGCTGGCCGCCCTTCGCGGCGACAAGACGGTCGGTGAATTGGCCAGGCAGTTCAACCTGGATCCGGCTCAAATCCGCGAGTGGAAAAATCAGCTGGAGCAGAACGCCGAGACGGCGTTCTCCCCATCCGAGGTCCCACTGAGCGAGGCACCCACCCTTCCGAATTTACCGTTGCCATCGAAGTCTCCGACTCTCCCAAGGCCTCCCACGGTTCGTCCGCTGCCGCTCGCGTCGAGCGCCTTGCAGCCGGCGACGCTACCGACGCACGGTCGAGTCGCCTCGAACGCTGGCACGATTTCGGGGACCCTGCTCGACGACGACGATTACTGGAAAGAGGAGACCAAGACGACTTCAGTCGGCACGGCGGCTCAGACCACTGCGGCCGTGCCGGCGCAGTTTCCGCGCGGGGAGCGCTCTGCCGACTGGGCGCGCAGGCTGCTCGGGCCGATCTTCGTCGGATGGCGGGAAAAGCACCATGCCGCAAGGACCAGTCGGGAACTGCTGAAGACTTACCACGCGGTGGCGGCCGCCCATCCCGGTCTGAAGCCGCCCGAGCTGTACCGTCATATCGTGATGGCCCGCATGGGCGGGACCCGGGCCGCGGCCGAGGCGGTCCTTGCTCGCGCGACGGAAAGCTTTGCGACCTGGCCTGTGGAGCGCGCTCTGAGGTTCCGCGATGTCGTGCATTACCTGGCCGTGTCGGACTACCTGGCCGACAACGAGGATGCCGCCGAGTGGACGCGCGAAAACCTGGGCCGCGTTGTTTCCTCGCTCGTGCCGGAGAACCTCTGACCCGCCGACCCGGTCGACCCGTCACGCCGCCTTGGCCGCACCGGTTCGCGCCGCCAGAGCTCCGCGCAGGCAGCGGCCGGTGTAGCTCGCCTCGGCGGCAGCGACCTGCTCTGGCGTTCCGCACGCGACGACGCGTCCGCCGTCCTGACCGCCTTCCGGGCCCAGGTCGACCAGCCAGTCGGCCGTCTTGATCACTTCCAGGTTGTGCTCGATCACGATCACCGTGTTACCGGCGTCCCGCAGCCGGTGCAGCACTCTGAGCAGCAGCGCAACGTCGTGGAAATGCAGGCCGGTGGTCGGCTCATCGAGAACGTACAGCGTGCGTCCCGTATCACGCTTGGAGAGCTCCAGCGCCAGCTTGATCCTCTGGGCCTCGCCTCCGGACAGCGTGGTCGCACTCTGGCCCAGCCTCACGTAGCCCAGTCCGACCTCGGCCAGCGTCTGCAGCCTGCGCTGTAGCGACGGCACTGCGCTGAACATCTGCCCGGCCTGCTCGACGGTGAGGTCCAGCACCTCGGCGATGTTCAGGCCGCGGTACAGCACTTCCAGGGTCTCGCGGTTGTAGCGCCGGCCATGACATACGTCGCACGGCACGTACACGTCCGGCAGGAAATGCATCTCGACGCGGATCAATCCGTCTCCCTCGCATGCTTCGCACCGTCCGCCCTTCACGTTGAACGAGAAGCGACCCGCTTCGTAGCCGCGCTCGCGCGCGATGGGCGTCGACGCGAATAGCTCCCGGATCGGCGCGAACAGGCCGGTGTAGGTGGCCGGATTGCTGCGCGGCGTGCGTCCGATCGGCGCCTGGTCGACGCTGACCAGCTTGTCGAAATTCTCCAGCCCGACGATGGCGCCATACGGCGCCGGCTGGCCGCTGGCCCCATACAGGTGGCGCGCCATCGCAGCCACCAGCGTGTCGTTGATCAGCGTGGACTTTCCCGATCCCGACACGCCGGTTACGCAAGTCAGCAATCCGACCGGGATTCGCACATCGACCTGCTGAAGGTTGTTGCCGCGCGCGCCCGACAGCTCCAGCCATTGCAGCCCCGGCGGCACGCGCGCCGCCGGCACCTCGATGCGCACCCGGCCGGACAGGTAGGCGCCGGTCAGGGACGAAGCCTGCCGCGCTATATGTTCCGGCGTGCCTTGTGCCACCACTTGGCCGCCGTGCTCGCCGGCGCCCGGCCCCATGTCGACCACGTGATCGGCACTGCGGATCGTCTCCTCGTCGTGCTCGACGACGATCAGGGTGTTGCCCAGGTCGCGCAGGCGCTTCAGCGTGTCGATCAGCCGCTGGTTATCGCGCGGGTGCAGCCCGATCGAGGGCTCGTCGAGTACGTACAGGACACCGGTCAGGCCCGATCCGATCTGCGATGCCAGCCGGATCCGCTGCGCCTCGCCCCCCGACAGCGTGTCAGCCGCGCGTTCCAGCGCCAGGTAGCTCAGCCCGACGTCGTTCAGGAAGCGCAGCCGTGCGACGATCTCATCGACGATGCGCCGGCCCACCTCGCGGCGCGCCCCGTCCAGTTGCAGCCGCTCCAGGTAACGCTGCGTCTGGGCCAGGTTCTGCCGCTCGATCTCGAAGATCGCGCGCCGCTCCTCGCCTTCGCCGATGAATACGTGGCGCGCCTCGCGCCGCAGGCGCGTGCCGGCGCAGACCGGACAGGGGCGAACGCCCCGCAGCTTGGCGAGCTCCTCGCGCACGGCCGGCGAATCGGTTTCGCGCCAGCGCCGCTCCAGGTTGGGAATTACGCCTTCGAAGGGGTGATGGCGGACGGACGGACGGCCGCTTTCGCGGGTGGTCGAAAAAGCGATCGACTCGTTGCCGCTTCCGTACAGAACTTCGTGCTGGAACGCGGGATCCAGTGTCTCCCACGGGACCGTGATATCCACGCCGCGATGGCGTGCCAGGGCCTCGAGCATCTGGAAGGTCTGCCGGTTGCGCGCGTCCCAGCCGCGCACCGCGCCGGCGTGCAGCGTCAGCTCGGGGTGGGCCACGACCCGGGCTTGGTCGAAGAATTCGTTGATTCCCAGGCCGTCGCAGGCCGGGCACGCACCGAGCGGATTGTTGAACGAGAACAGCCGCGGTTCCAGATCCGGGGCCGCGTAACCGCACACCGGGCACGCATACCGGCTCGAAAACTGGGTCTCCTCGCCGTTGTCCAGATCCAGCAGCAGGGCACGCCCGTCAGCGATCCGCAGCGCCGTCTCGAACGATTCGGCCAGCCTTGAGCGGGCGTCCGGGCGCACTTTCAGCCGATCCACGACCACGTCGATCGAATGATGCCCGCCGCGGGCCAGCGCGGTGCCCTCGTCGGCTTCGACGATGGCCCCGTCGATCCGGAACCGGACGAAGCCGCGCGCGCGCAGATCGTCCAGCAACTCGGCGAATTCACCCTTGCGCTCGCGCACGAGCGGGGCCAGCACGATCACGCGCGTCTCCGGCGGGCGGGTCAGCGTCCAATCGACCATCTGCGCCACGCTGTGCGAGCCGAGCGCGCGCTCGGGGTGGTCCGGACAGTGCGGCTGGCCCGCGCGCGCGAACAGCAGACGCAGGTAGTCGTGGATCTCGGTCACGGTTCCCACGGTGGATCGCGGGTTGTGGCCGCCGGACTTCTGGTCGATCGCGATCGCCGGCGACAGGCCCTCGATCCGGTCCACATCGGGCTTTTGCATCAGCTGCAGGAACTGCCGCGCATACGCCGACAGCGACTCGACGTAGCGGCGCTGTCCCTCGGCGTACAAAGTGTCGAACGCGAGCGAGCTTTTGCCGGAGCCCGAGAGCCCGGTGATCACGACCAGCCGGTTGCGCGGCAGGTCAAGATCGACATTTTTCAGGTTGTGGGTGCGCGCACCGCGCACCCGGATGCGGTCCATTGGAGGGACAGATGCGGCCAGCGAAGGGCAAATCAACCACTATAGCCGGCCACCGCCCGGTTCGCAGTTTTCCTGCCCACGAGGCGCACCCTTGGAGCGGAACAGCGAGGCTAGCGGCACGCCGAGAACTCGCCGCTACTGTGACGCGCGTGAATGCCGCGGGGGGTGCTCGAGCGGGGGCGCAGCCCACCCTCGAAGCCGATCCTCCCGCTTTTCGGTCACAGGCTCCGACGCGGTCGAAGCTGAAGAGCCAACCCCGAGTCAGTCCACTATAGGGTCGGTATCGTGGTCGCGCCCTGATACCGGTTGCCGCTCGGCGCTGGTGGCGCGCTCGGGGCGGCGACCGCCGCGCGCCAGCTCCACGCCCAGCTGCTTCAGCTTGCGGTACAGGTGGGTGCGCTCGAGCCCGGCGCGATCGGCAACGCGGGTCATGCTGAAGTTCTCGCGCGCCAGGTGGTATTCGAAATACGCCCGCTCGAACTGGTCGCGCGCTTCCCGCAGCGGCTGATCCAGGCTGACCGGCACGCCGGCCACAGCCGCCGAGCCGAAGGCCGCCTGCGACCTGGCATCGGCCGCCTCGTGCACATCGTTGGCCGGCACCGACACCGTCGAATTGCGCGCCGTCTGCGCGCTGTGGGCCAGGCGGCCGTGTTCGAGCCCGTGCTTCACCGAGGACAGCAGGCGCGCCATCGCGATCGGCTTTTCCAGAAAATCGAGCGCGCCGAAACGCGCCGCCTCGCTGGCCGTATCGATGGTCGCGTGACCCGACATCATGATCACCGGCATCGTCAGCTGGCCGCTGGCGGCCCACTCCTTCAGCAGCGTCACCCCGTCGGTGTCCGGCATCCAGATGTCGAGCAACACCAGATCGGGCGGTTCGGCCTGGCGCATCGCGCGTGCCGAAGCGGCGCTGTCGGCCGTGATGACCACGTGGCCTTCGTCGGCCAGAATCTCCGAGAGGAGTTCCCGGATTCCGATTTCGTCATCGACGACCAGAATGTTGGCCATGGCGATCGGGTCGAACGGTTCGGTTCCGGCTAGCCGGTCGCCCCGGCCCCAGTTACCCGCCGGAATACGACTGTCACGGTTGCGCCGGCGCCTCCGAGGCGATTGATCAGCTCGATCCGGGCATCGTGTTCGTCGACGATTTTCTTCACCATCGCCAATCCGAGTCCCGTTCCACGCGGCTTGGTGGTCACGTAGGGCTCGAAAGCGCGCCTAAGTATATTCGCCGGGAAACCGGGGCCATTGTCCTCGACAGAAAGACGCACGGCCCGCCAGGGCGTGTCGAAGCCGGCGATCGGCTCGTCGATCACGACCGATTCCGTGCGTATCACGATCTGGCCGGCGCCGGGCCCGACCGCGCCGGCGGCCTGCGCGCCCGCGATCGACTCCTGCGCGTTGGCCACCAGGTTGTGGACCAGCTGGCGCAGGTGCGAGGCGTCGCCCTCGATCGTGGGCAGGGCGGCCGACAGCCGCAGCTCGATCCGGACCGATCCGCCTTCTCCCGCGCCGGCCCGACCCGAGCGCGCCTCGGCCCCGTACAGCGATCCGATCTCCTCCACCAGCGCGTTCAGGTCCAGCGGCGCCAACTGCGGCGGCGGCAGCCGCGCATACTCGCGGAATTCGTCGACCATGCGCTTCATCGCGGCGACCTGATTGACGATCGTGGAGGCGCCGCGCACCAGCACTTCGGCCTGATCGGCCGTCAGCTCGCCGGCGAGCTTCATCTGCAGTCGCTCCGCCGCCAGTTGGATCGGCGTCAGCGGATTCTTGATCTCGTGCGCAAGGCGGCGCGCGACCTCGCCCCATGCCACCGCGCGCTGCGCCGAGATCACCTGCGTGATGTCGTCGAACACGATCACCGAGCCCGGCCTGGCGTCCAGCGGCAGGCGCGATCCGCGCGCCAGCAGCGACAGCGGTTCCGCGCCCGGCGGAGCGCCGGCCCGGTCCAGCTTCATCTGGCGTTGCCACGAATCCTTAGGGGTAGCGGCCAGCGAATGGTCGCGAAACGCGCTCGAGACCTGCTCGGCCAGCTGAGGGTGTACGTTGGACAGGCGGTCTCCGACCCGGCTCTCCAGCGCCAGGCCCAGGATGCGCCCGGCTCCGAGGTTCGCGGTGACGATGCGCGAATCGGCGTCGAGCACGATCACGCCGGCCGACAGGTTCGACAGCACGCGCTGCAGGAAGCCGCGCGCCGTCTCCAGTTCGCGCGATCGCGCCTCCACGGTTTCACGCGCATCCGAAAGCTGCCGGGTCATCTCGTTGAAGGATCGCGTCAGCACGTTCAGCTCGTCGTTGCCCCGAAATTCGCGCACGGGACGATAGTCGCCCTCGGCCACCGCGCGCGTGCCCGCGGCCAGCTCGATCAGCGGGGCGGTCATCGAGCCGGCCAGCATCACCCCTGAGGAGATTGCCGCGAAGATCGCCAGCAGCAGCGTCAAGGTCAGCGTCAACCGGTACATCTTCTGCAATCCCACCCGCGACAGCGACAGTTGCTGGTACTCGCCGTAACCGGAGCGCAGGGCCTGTGCGTTGGCGGCCACGTCCGGCGCGACCGACCGCGTCAACTGCAGGAAGCTGGGTTCCTCGAAGTGGATCGCAGACTCCGAGCTGCGCAACCCTGTGGCGGCCAGCGCCGACGAGGTGGAGGCCGAACGCAGTGCGGGGGGCGAGGGCGAGGGCACCGGAACGATCACCCGCGTTCGCAGCCCGCCGCCCGGCTCGGTGGCCAGCTCGTCGCCCTCGATCACGGCAAGGCCCCGCGCGGCCTGCGCCGCGCGCAGCGCGCTGGCGGTGGGCAACACCGGCATCAGGCGGCCGGCACGCCCGCTGCTGGAGCCGATCAGCGAGCCGGCAGCCGTCACCCACAGCGCTTCGTCGGCACCGGCGCGTTCACGCAACTGATCCAGCTTCCTGATCTTGTCCGAGGGCGGGGTGTCGGCCAGCTCCGCCGCCATCGCGCGCGCGCGGTTCCTCAGCTCGTCGCGCTGGGCTTCCAGCACGGCGCGGCCGAGCTCGAGTCCGGAACTCAGTGCGCCCTCGACCTGAACATTGAACCACGATTCGATCGAGCGCGATATGAACAGCGACGACACCAGGTAGATCATCACCCCGGGCGCCACCCCGATCAGCGCGAAAGCGAGCGCGAAACGGGTCATCAGCCGGGCGCCGAACCGTCCCTTGCGGACCCGCCCGGCCAGCCGCAGCGACAGGGCCATCACGACTGCCAGCAGAACCAGCGCGATCACGCCGTTCAAGGCGAGCAGCAACGGGTAGTTGCGCTCGAAAGCGGGGCTGTTGCCGCTCGACAGCGCCAGCACCAGCAGCAGCACGCCGGCCAGCGCGAGGGCGCCGATCAGACCGTAGCGAATGACGCGGGGCACGGCTCGATCAGCGCTGGGAAGCGGCCGCGATCGTCACCGGCTGCCAGTCGGACGCAAGCGCCCAGTCGCGGTTGGTCAGCGAATCGACCTGGAACGGTTTGGGCAGCATCGTCGTGTCCAGCCGGAGGCGAACGCGCGCCTGCAGGTGCTCGCCCGACTCGGCCGGCCCGCGGCCGGCAACCTTCCATCCACGCAGCGTGCGGATGGTCGCCAGCGCCTCGTCCAGCGATTCGAACGGCTGGGCCAGCGCGCCGCGCGACAGCCGGAACTGGCGGGTCAGCGGGCTGTAGGTCAACCGGTATTCGAGCGCAGACGAAGCCAGCCGCTTGTTGAACCAGTACCAGCGCGTGCGCACCAGCTCGAAGTCGATCGCGAAGTAGACGGGAATTCCGCGCCGGACCGCGTCTTCGATCGCCGGCGAAGGCTCGAACGCGAACTGCGCGTTCAGGTACAGCCCGGGCTCGGGATCGTCACGCACTTCGAGCTCGGCCGATTGGACCGAAACCGAGGGCTGCGCGCCCGCGCGCTGGGGCAGCACGAGCACCAGGGCCGCCGTCAACAGGCCGGCGAGCCAGATCCTGCGCCCCGCCTCCGCGCTGCGCGCTCCGGCGGGCGGGCCCGGCTCCGCGCCGGCCTGGGCCGGCCGGTCAGTTTCCTTCAGCAAGGCCTAGACCTTCTCGAACAGCGCAAAGAAAAAGCCGTCATGCTCGGTCGGCAGGCCGACAGTCTGACCGGGCTCAACGGGATCGGCGCCCGTCGGAAGCAGTTGCAGCCAACCGTGTCGTGTGCCCGGCAGCGGAGCCAGTCGAGCGTCCGGGTGGCGTTCGAGAAACGAGTCCGCCTGCTGGTCTGCCTCCTCGCGAAAAACCGAACAGACCACGTAAAGCAATCTACCAGCCGGTGCCAGCAGCGGCCACAGGGCGTCCAGCAAACCGGCCTGAAGCGTTGTTAATTGCGCAACATCGGCTTCGCGACGCAACCATGGGATATCTGGGTGGCGTCGCACAATGCCGGAAGCGGTGCACGGCGCATCGACCAGCATGCGTTGATACGGGTGCCCGTCCCAAAACGAGGCCACGTCGCGCGCATCGGCCGTCAGGATTCGAATGCGCGGCGCTGCCAGCCCGAGCCGCTGCAGGTTATCCGTGATCAGACCGGCTCGCGCCGGATCGAGCTCGATCGCGTCGATCCTCGCGTCCGACAGTTCGGCCAGGTGTCCGGTCTTGCCGCCCGGGGCCGCGCAGGCATCCAGCACGCGCATGCCGTCGTCCGCCTGCAGCCATGGGGCCGCCAGCTGCGCGCCGGCATCCTGGACCGAAACCACCCCTTCGGTGAAGCCCGGTATCTGTTGGACCGGGCACGGTCGATCCAGCCGCACCGCGTACGGACCCACACGACGTGCCGTGACCGCCTCGCTGCGCAGCCGCGCCAGATACGCGTCGACATCGCAACGCCGCCGGTTCACGCGCAATAACAGGGCGGGCGGCTGGACCGCGCAGGCGAGCGCACGTTCCCAATGCTCCGGGTGCTCGCGCCGAACGCGTTGCAGCCACCAGCGGGGCACGTTCAGTCGCGTCGCGTCATCGAGCAGCAGCTGCGGCACCAGCACCGCGCGCCGTCGCAGAAACGAGCGCAGCACCGCGTTGACAAAGCCCGCCGTGGCGCTCAGGTGCCGGTCCGACCGCGCCGCCGCAACCGCCTGATCCACCAGCGCGTGGTCGCGATAGGCGCCGACGATCAGCTGCGACAGTGCAGCCGCCAGCAGCCCGGTGACCTGCGGCGCCGGCGCGCGCGCGATCAGGCGCGGCAACAGTGCCTCGATCAGAGCGCAGTGTCTGAGCGCGTCGTGACTGACGGCGTGCACGGCTGCCCGGATCGGAGCCGCAACCTCGTGTTTCAGCGCCTGATCCTGCAACGCGCGGTCGAGCGATTGACCGTCGCGCACCCGCACCCACACCGCGGCGGCCGCGCGAAGCACTTCAGCCAGCGGGGCGCCGGTGGCCACCGCCGGCCTCAACGCGGTGCCGCAGCCGTCGGCGTCTGCCAGCGCGTGCCCACGGGAAGCGGCGTACCCGCCAGAAACTCGCGCGCACGCAGACGCCGGCCGCCCGCCCGCTGCAGCTCGTGGATCATCAGCACGCCGTCACCGCAGGCGACGCCAATGCCGTCGACCGCGGCCGAGACCACCGTGCCGGGGTCGGCGGTCGCGGCGAGCGGCCCGGCTTCAGCGGACCAGATCTTTACGAGGCCTTCCCCCAGGAGGCTGCACGCGCCCGGCTCCGGATCGAACGCGCGCACGCGCCGCGCGAGTACCGCGGCCGGTTCACCCCAGCTGAGCCATGCCTCGTGCCTGGCGATCTTGCGGGCGTAGCTGACGCCTGCGGCCGGCTGGGGCACTGACGCCCAGCTGCCGGCCGGCGCCTGCTTCAGCCACGACACGATCAACCTTGCCCCCAGTTGCGCCAGCCCGACGGTCAGGGTTCCGGTCGTGTCGGTCGAATCGATCGGTATCGCCTCCGACAGCAGAATCGGGCCGCTGTCCAGCCCCGCTTCCATCTGCATCAGCGTGATTCCGGTCACGCGGTCGCCGGCCTCGATCGCGCGCGCGACCGGCGCGGCGCCGCGCCATCGCGGCAGCAGCGATGCATGGATGTTGACCGCGCGAACCACGCCACTGCGCCCCGCAATCCCGCTCGGAACGTCCAGAACGGACTGCGGCAGGATCAGTCCGTAAGCGGCCACTACCAGGAGATCAGGGACTGCCGAGCGCAGCCGGTCCAACGCTTCGGCGGCGCCTGCGGAGCCCGGGTCCGCGCGCAGCGATCCCGGCGACAGCAGAGACAGGCCCCGGGCGCTGGCCAGCTCGCTGACCGCGCTGGCACGCGGCTTCAGTCCTCGTCCCGCGGGTCGATCCGGCTGCGTCAGCACCAGCGGAACCGCGTGGCCGGCCTGCAGGATCGCCTCCAGCGCGACAGCCGCGAACGGGGCAGTGCCGGCGAAGGCGACTCGCATCGAGCGGGCGGCCGGGAACTACGCCTGCCGGGCGTGCCGCTTGCGCAGCCGCGTGCGGATCCGAGTCTGCTTCAGCGGCGACAGGTACTCGACGAAGACTCGACCCTCCAGATGATCCATCTCGTGCTGCACGCACACCGCCAGTGTGCCCTCGCAATCGAGCTCGAACGGCTTGCCGTGCGGGTCCATCGCGCGCACCCGCACGCGGGCCGGCCGGCGCACCATGTCGTAGACGCCGGGCACCGAAAGACAGCCCTCCTCGCACAGCGCCGTCTCTTCCGAGGCCCACAGCAGCTCGGGGTTCACGAACACGTGCAGCGCGTCCTTGTTCTCGGACACGTCAATCACGATGATCCGTTCATGTACGTCGACCTGGGTCGCTGCCAGACCCATGCCCGGGGCCGAATACATCGTTTCGGCCATGTCGGCAACCAGCTGGCGCAGCCGCTGATCGAACGCGGTCACAGGCCGCGCGACCCGCTTCAGGCGCGGGTCCGGGTATTCGATTATCGCGAGCTGGCTCAAGGCAAGTCTCCAACCTGGAATATCGTGGCGAAAGCCGTCTTTTTCATCGTTTCCCGGGCTGGCGTAGGGCGATACTTGCGCCTGATCACGTCCGGCCGGGAGGCAGACATCCGGCCGGATCCATTGCGATATCAAGGGTTTGGGCGGACAATTTTAAGGGACCCTCACCCCCCACCGAGGCCTTCAGCATGACGAACTTTCCGGTTTCCGCGCCTGCAGCCATTGGCCGTCCCGAGCTCGGGATGGTATGGAACAGGGGCTCCTTGCTCGCATGGCTGATTGTCTCGCTGCTGATTGTCGCGCGCGTGGGCCCGGCATGGGGCCAGCAATCGCGGTTTCCGGTCACCGACGACCAGCGCCAGACGGCCGAGAAGGTGGCAACGCAGGGCGTTCCCCTGTCCGAGCTTGCGCCGGGAGCGCCCGAGCGGTACACGATCAAGAAGGGCGACACGCTGTGGGCCATTTCGGTTCTGTACCTGAAGTCGCCATGGCGCTGGCCCGAGCTGTGGGGCATGAACCGGAAGCAGATCGCCAATCCTCACCTGATCTATCCGGGTCAGCAGATGGTGCTCGTGAAAACCGCCGAAGGGCGGGCCGTGCTGATGCTGGCCGGCACCGAGGGCACACTCCTGCCCGCGGCGCCGATCGCGCCGCCGCCCGCGCCCGTAGCTCCGGCTGCGCCGCCATTGCCCATGCAGAAGCTGGAGCCGCGCGTGCGCGATCTCGGGGACGTCAGTGCGGAACCGATCCCGAGCATTCCGAACCGCCTGATCGAGCCCTTCCTGTCGCAACCGATGATCGTGTCGGCCGAGGACCTGGCCAAGTATCCGCGCATCGTCGGCACGCCCGAGGACCGCGTGTATCTGGGCCGCGGCGACCAGGCCTACGCGCGAGGCATCGAGGACCGATCCCTGACCGACTTCCACATATTCCGGCCGGCGCGGCCGCTGTTCGAGCCGGACGATTACAAGCACGCCAGACCGGTCGCGTACGAAGCGTACTTCCTGGGCAGTGGACGGGTGGTCCGGCGCGGCGAGGTCACGACATTGAAGATCACCGATAGCCGCGCCGAAATCGGCGTCCAGGACCGTCTGGTGCCGATCCAGCACGAACCGCTGATCACGTACGCGCCGCATCGGCCGCTGCGCCCCGTCGAGGGCTGGCTGATCTCGGTGTACGGCGGTATCGGCGACGTCGGCGCGAACGGCATCGTGACGCTGGACCGGGGTGCGAGCGACGGGCTCGACATCGGCACCGTGCTGGCGATAAACCGCAGCGGCAAGACCTTGCGCGACATCACGGTGCCCGGAAACGAGTTCGTCAAGCTGCCGGACGAGCGCATCGGCCAGATGTTCGTGTTTCGGGTATTCGACCACATCGCTTATGCGCTGGTGATGACGGCCATCGGACCGATCAAGGTCGGCGACCGCTTCAGCCTGCCGGACCGGTCGGACAGCGCTTCGTCGGCCGACCCGTCGTCCTCCGTTCCCGTCGCCGTCGCACGCTGAGACCGCGTGCTCGCGGCCGTCTGGCAGGCTGGCCTGCTGGCGCGCGATGGACGAAGCCGAACGGCGTGCCTGGCTGCGCCTGTCGCTGACCCAAGGCCTCGGCCCACGAACCGCGCGCAACCTGCTGTCGGCGTTCGGACTTCCCGGCGCGATCTTCGATGCCGGTCACGCGGCTCTGACCGGGGTGGCCGGGGAGAAGGTGGCGAGCGCGCTGCGGGCGCCCGAGGAGGCAGCGGCGATCGACGGCGCACTGACATGGCTCGCCGCGGACGCCTCGCGATCGTTGATCACGCTGGCCGACGCGGACTATCCGGCGCTTCTTCTTCAGCTTTCCGACCCGCCGCCGCTGCTGTACCTGCACGGTCGCCGCGAACTGCTCGGCCAGCCTGCGCTGGCGATCGTCGGCAGTCGCAGCGCGAGCCGACAGGGCGAAGCCAACGCCGAGGCGTTCGCGGCTCATCTTGCCCGATGCGGCTTGACGATCGTGAGCGGTCTGGCGCGCGGTATCGACGCCGCTGCGCACCGCGGCGCGCTCGGTGCAGAGGCGGCCACGATCGCGCTGCTCGGCACCGGTGCCGATGTCGTGTATCCGGCGTCCAACCGGACGCTGTCCGACCGGATCGCACAGCACGGGCTGCTGATATCCGAATATCCGCTCGGCACGCCGGCGGTCCCGCACAATTTCCCGCGCCGCAATCGGCTGATCGCCGCGCTGGCCCGAGGAGTTCTGGTGGTCGAAGCCGCGCTGCACTCGGGCTCGCTGATCACGGCGCGCCTGGCCGCCGAGCTCGGGCGCGAGGTGATGGCGATTCCAGGCTCGATCCATTCGCCAGTGGCGCGAGGCTGCCACCGGCTGATACGGGACGGCGCGCGCCTGGTCGAATCGGCGCAGGACGTTCTCGAGGAGCTCAGGCTCGGCGGCGCGCAACAAGCTGCGCGGGTCGCGAGTCCGCCGGAGCCCGCGAGCGATGCCGATCCGACGCTGCTGGAGGCGATCGGCTACGACCCGGTCGATCTGGATACGCTGGCGCGGCGCACCGGGCTCGCCCCGGGCCTGCTGTCGGCACGCTTGCTCGAGCTCGAGCTGACACAAGATATTGAGCGCCTGGCCGGCAACTGCTACCAGCGGTTGAGGCGCGGTTGAAGTTTCCTATTGCGCCGCCGTCGCCGGCTGCGTTACATTTGGGAGGCCCATGTTCGACGTGCTGGTCTTTCTGTACGAGAACTACAGCGCGCTGTCCGCGTGTCCGGACTTCGACGCGCTGACCCGGCGACTCGCCGATGCCGGCTTCGAAGAGGACGAGATCACCGACGCGATGGTGTGGCTGCACGATTTGGCCAGCGTCACGCTGTCGTCGTGTGCGTCGCACGGCCCCGGCCCGCAGGCCTTGCGTGTCTACACGAGCCAGGAGTACCAGGCGCTCGGTGCGGCCGCGATCGGATTCATCGCTTCGCTCGATCGCGACGGGCAGTTGAACCAGGCGCAGCGGGAAATCGTGATCGAGCGGGCCGCCGCGCTGGCCGAGACGCCGATCACGCTCGAGCGGCTGAAGATCATCGTGCTGATGGTGTTGTGGAGCCAATCGGTCGACGTCGACCTGATGCTGCTGCAGGAACTGCTCGACGACGATCCGGGACCCGCGCTGCATTAAGTCAGGTGGAAAAAACCACCGGGGGAACCTCACCCCCGGCTTCGCCGGAATCGTCCTTCGTTGGGGGAGCAGCATCACCACGCCCACCCACCCCGCGCGGCGGCTTCCGGCAGCCGGGCTGGGTTATCCTGAAAAAAGGGGTGCCGGCCGGGCGCCGCCTCCACACTGATCTGGCGCAATGTCCAAGAAGACCTTGATCATCGCCGAGAAGCCTTCAGTGGCCGCCGATATCGCGCGCGCGCTGGGTGGCTTCGACCGCAAATCCGATCATTTCGAAAACGACGAGTACGTGCTGTCGTCGGCGGTCGGCCACCTGCTCGAGTTGCACGAGCCGGAGCAGTACGAGGTCAAGCGCGGCAAGTGGAGCTTCGCGCACCTGCCGGTGATTCCGCCCCATTTCGACCTGCGGCCGATCGAGAAATCGCACAGCCGCCTGAAGCAGCTCGAAAAGCTGATCAAGCGCAAGGACGTGGCGCGCCTGATCAACGCCTGTGATGCGGGTCGCGAGGGCGAGCTGATCTTCCGCTACATCGTGCAGCACGCCGACGCGCACCAGCCGATCACCCGGCTCTGGCTGCAGTCGATGACGCCGGCCGCGATTCGCGAGGCGTTCGCCGCGCTGCGTTCCGACGGCGAGATGCAGCCTCTGGCCGATGCCGCGCGCTGCCGCTCGGAAGCCGACTGGCTGGTCGGAATCAACGGCACGCGCGCGATGACCGCGTTCAACAGCCGCGACGGCGGATTCTTCCTGACCACCGTGGGCCGCGTGCAGACCCCGACGCTGACGATCGTGGTCGAGCGCGAGGAGCAGATCCGCAAGTTCGTCGCTCGCCATTACTGGGAAGTGCGGGCCAATTTCGACTGCGAGGCCGGCACCTACGAAGGGCGCTGGTTCGATCCGGCCTTCAAGCGCGACGAACAGGATCCGGAGGCGCGCGCCGAGCGGCTGTGGAACGAGGCGCAGGCGCGCGACATCGTGGCCGCCTGCGCGGGCCAGCCGGGCAAGGTCAGCGAGGAATCCAAGCCGAGCACGCAGCTCTCGCCGCTGCTGTTCGATCTGACGTCGCTGCAACGGGAGGCCAATTCGCGGTTCGGCTTCTCGGCCAAGACGACGCTATCGCTGGCACAGGCGCTGTACGAGCGGCACAAGGTGCTGACCTATCCGAGGACCGACTCGCGCGCGCTGCCCGAGGACTACCCGGACGTCGTGGTCAAGACGATGCAGATGCTGGCCGGCAAGGGGTCCGCGAAAAACCGGGTCGAAGCGCCCGCGCTGCAGCCGTTCGCGCCGCACGCGCGGCGCGTGCTGAAGGAGGGGTGGGTAAAACCGAACCGCAGGATCTTCGACAACTCCAAGATCTCGGACCACTTCGCGATCGTTCCGACGCTGCAGGAGCCGGGTCATCTGAACGAAATCGAGCTGAAGCTGTACGACCTGGTGGTGCGCCGCTTCCTGGCCGTGTTCTTCCCGGCGGCCGAGTACCTGGTGACGACGCGCATCACCGAGGTGAAGACCCATTCGTTCAAGACCGACGGCCGGATCCTGGTCGAACCGGGCTGGCTCGCCGTGTACGGGCGGGAGGCCCAGGATGGGCAGAAGTCGCTGGTGCCGGTCAAGCCCGACGAAACGGTCAAGACGGCCTCGATCGAGGCCACCGCGCTGCAGACGCGTCCGGCAGCGCGCTATACGGAGGCCACCCTGCTGTCGGCAATGGAGGGCGCGGGCAAACTGCTCGATGACGACGAGTTGCGCGCCGCGATGGCCGGCAAGGGCCTGGGAACGCCGGCCACCCGTGCGGCGATCATCGAGGGGCTGATCACCGAGCGCTACCTGGTGCGCGACGGGCGGGACCTGCACCCGACGGCCAAGGCCTTCCAGCTGCTCACGCTGCTGCGCGGGCTGGGGGTCGACGAGCTGACGGCGCCGGAGCTGACCGGCGAGTGGGAGCACAAGCTGGCGCAGATGGAGCGCGGGGCGTTGAAGCGGACCGCCTTCATGCGCGAGATCGGCCAGATCACTCGCAAGATCGTCGAGCGCGCCAAGAGCTACGAATCCGATACGGTGCCGGGCGACTATGCGACGCTGAAGACCCCGTGCCCGAAGTGCGGTGGCACGGTCCAGGAGAACTACCGGCGCTTCGCCTGCACCCGGTGCGATTTTTCGCTGCCCAAGCATCCGGCCAGCCGGACCTTCGAATACGAGGAAGTCGAGCAGCTGCTGCGCGATCGCCAGATCGGGCCGCTGACCGGTTTCCGCAGCAAAATGGGACGCCCCTTTGCTGCGCTGCTGAAGATCTCCGCCGAGTTCAAGCTCGAGTTCGACTTCGGCAACGCCGATGGCTCGGGCGACGACTCCGAGGCGCCCGATTTCAGCGAACAGACGCCGCTGGGCGCGTGCCCGAAGTGCGGCGGGCGCGTGTTCGAATTGCCGATGGCCTACGTGTGCGAAAACGCGGTGGGTCCCTCGAAGCGCTGCGATTTCCGCTCTGGCCGCGTGATACTGCAGCAGACCGTCCAAGCCGAACAGATGCGCAAACTGCTTTCCGAGGGTCGCACCGACCTGCTGCGCGACTTCGTTTCGAACCGCACCCGCCGCAAGTTTGCGGCGCGCCTGGTTCGCAAACCGGACGGCACGATCGGATTCGAGTTCGAACCGCGGCCCGCACGTGCGGTCAAAGCGGTCGCGCCTGCGG